>Ga0075157_10002050_pt1 | contig 11897 bp, 7 predicted proteins | sample JI81BgreenDNA_FD_70967 | JGI IMG/M metagenome (GOLD analysis project Ga0075157, IMG submission 70967) | Wastewater effluent complex algal communities from Wisconsin, to seasonally profile nutrient transformation and Carbon sequestration -... | ecosystem: Engineered > WWTP > Effluent > Algae...
CGCCCGCCGTCTTGTCCATTTTTCATGCGCCGTCCGTGCGCGGATCGCCCAAGGCATAGAGCATTGGACCATCGGGCCAAGCGGCATCATGCATCTTGTGGCAGGCTGAACAGCAGCTGCGCCGCCGCCAGCGCCAGCAGCGCCAGCACCAGGAACAGGCTGGCATAGCCAAAGTCCGGCACCACCGACATCGCGATCCAGGGCATGATCAGCGATGGCGCGGTGTTGGTGAGGTTGAACAGGCCGATCCCCAGCCCGCGCGAAGCCGCATCGGGCAGGATGCGCAGGGTCTGGCTGGCATGCAGCGCCAGAAACGCCGCATTGGCGGTGGCGAACAGCATATAGGCCAGCTTGGCGATCGCCGGCGCGCCCGCCAGTGCCATGATCAGCAGCGCAGCAGCCGCAACGACGGCGGTCAGCGCCAGAGCGGCAAAAGGGCGGCCATGGCGATCGGTCCAGCGCCCCAGTAACAGCGCAACGCCGACCGAGGCCGCAAGCCCGCCCGCATAAAGCAGCATCTTGCCGTCATCATCCAGCGCGGGGTCGAGGCTGCGCAGCCAGAAATACAGATAGGCTGCCAGTGCCGCACCCGATAGCTGCATCAACAGCCGCGCCAGCCATACCCGGACAGCGACCGAAGCAGGGACATCGGGCTTGGCCATCGAGACCATCGGTGCGGATGGAAGCGATCCCGATCGGGCGAAGAGCAGCAGGGGCAGCACGAGCGCTACCGTCATGACAGCGATGGTCGCAGCTCTTGCGCCCAGACCTTCCGGGCCGCTTTCGGGCAACAGCATCGCGGACAGCGCACCCAGCGGCGGCGCGAGCGACAACAGCCCGCCGAGCAGCCCCTTCTGATCATCGGGCACATGCTCGCCGGCCCAGGCGATCAGCGGCGTGAGCATCAGGTTGAGCGCCACCTGCCAGCCGACGACCAGCCAGAGCAGCGCTTCTATGGTGTCGGCCTGTGCGATGACGAGTTGCAGCGCCACCGTCGCCGCCAGGCCCAGCGCGATCCATTCCCTGCGGCGGCGGCTCGTGTCGCTCAGCCAGCCCGAGGCCACGCCCGAAAGGCTGGCGGCGATGGCCCCGGCAAAGACGATATAGCCCAGCCAGCGGACATCCTGGTTGCCGGCCAGTTCGGTCACCCGGGCGGGCAGCATCAGCATCAGGAACGGGGTATAGGCGATGACGCCGCCGGCATAGGCGAGCGCATAGAGCAGCAGAAAGCCGGGCCTCGGCCGTGCCGTGTCCCCGGTCACCGTGTCTGCCGCCAACCGCTCATGCCCCAGCTCCGCCACCCATGGCTTCATCCGCACTGTACCCAGGCCCGCCGTCCCGAACCGCCCATCCGCCGCATGCGCATGAACGGCCCGGGCGTTGGCCCCCTTATGCCTTAAGTGATCGCGCGGGACATGGTCCATTTCGCCGCCGAAAGATTACCGAACACCACAGATCCGGACGAAGGACCGGCAGCAGCCGGAACCCGGCCTAGAAGTCCACGCGAACGCGAAGGCCATAGCTGCGCGCATCGTTGAGGAAGCGGATATTGAGCGACGATCCGACCAGCGCCTTTTGCGATATTTCCTCGTTCAGGAAGTTGCTGGCCCAGGCCTCGATGCGGAAGTTGCTGATCGTATAGCCCATGCCCAAATTCAGCGTCGAAAAGCCCTTCTGCCGGTCGGGGAAGCCTGCAGCGAGCGAGGTCTGCCGCGTGCCGTTGAGGAAGACGATGTCATCCTCGTTGAACTGGCTCAGGAAATAGGACGAGCGATAGTTGAGCAGCGCCTGCCAGTCGAACCGGCCCGGCCCCGCCTGGAAGGACTGCGACAGCCGCGCGCTGATATTGATCTTCGACGCGAGCGGCAGGCGGTTGCCCACCAGGCTGATCAGCGGCGAATTGCCGCCTGCGCCGAAATCCTGCGCGCGCGCATCGGCCACCGTGCCGCGCGTGATCCTGGTGTCGAGGAACGCCGCGTTCAGATCGACCGCGAAATTGCCCGGCAGCTTGAAGCGCAATTCGGCCTCTGCACCATAGATCCGCGACGCGCCGATATTGCGGTTGACCAGCGAGAAGCCGTTGCAAACCGGCGGGGCCTGGGTGGTGTCGAGGTTGATGCAGGTCAGGTCCTGGAAGACCTGGTTCGAATAATCGTAATAGAAGCCGGTCAGGTTGAACACCGCCGGGCGGTTGAACAGGTCGAAGGCATTGCGGCTGCCGAATTCATAGACCAGCAGGTCTTCGGGACGGAATTCCTCTGGGATCGCCGACCCGTTAAAGCTGTCGTTGAAGCCGCCCGATTTGTGCCCTGTCGATACCTTGGCATAGAGCATGTGGTCGTCATTGATGTCGAATTCGACCCCGACGCGCCAGTCGATGAAATCGAACTTCGCCCGCCCGATCTGCTGGCCGGGAATGGTGAGGTTCGCAAAGCTGAAACCGCCATTGCGATCCGCCGGGTTGAGCCGCGGGCAGTTGACGAAGCCATTGTCGATATCGGGCCGGTCGATACAGGTGCCATTGGGGTTGGTGCCATTGGCGATCGATCCGATCTGCCCGATCAGCGTGTCGCGCAGGCCGGGCCGGGCAATGCCCTCGATCAGGAACTGCGCCTGGCCGCGCGGCGTGGTGATGTTCGAAACATTGAAATTGGGCCGGTCGAGCAGTGCCGGGCGAAAGCCTTCGGTGCCCAGGCGCGTCGCGAAGCAGCAGGAGAAATCCTCGCCGCCCAGCGTCAGCGCCCAGTTGCCGCCGATGCCGAAACGCGACTTCTTCTCTTCGGTATAGCGGATGCCCGCGATCAGCCGCAGCCGGTCTGCCACGTCATAGGTGCCATCGGCATAGAAGGCGAAGCTCTCACCCTTGACGTCGGGCATCACGAACTCGGTCGCTGAATAGCAGCAATAGCCGCGATCGGCGAGCGCGAGATAGCCCACCGCCTGGTCCTCGTTGAAGTAGAAGCCGCCCAGGTTCCAGCGGAAGGGCTGGTCTTCATTGGCGAAGATGCGCGCCTCATAGACCTGGCTCTTCGACTTGGTCTGCCAGAAATTGCCCGAGAAATTGTCGTACTGCACGGCAGACAGATCGCGTCCGGGGAAATCGATGCCGTCGCTCGACGCATTGACCTGAAAGAAATCGACCGAGCGGTAGCTGCCCGTCAGCTCGGCACCGAAGGTACCGAAATCATAGGCGATCTTGCCCTGAACGCCCCAGAGCTCGTTTTCCATGTCGCCCTGCAGGCCGCGATAGACGACATCCTTGAGGTTGAGCTTGTCGGGCCTGAGGCCGGTCGCAGCCACCGCGCTGAAGATGTTCGCACCCGGGTAGCCGGTCCCCGTCTCCATGCCATAGTCGCCGATGATCGAGATGCTCAGGCGGTCGCTCGGCTCCCACAGGAACGAGAGGCGGGCGGCGTAATTCTCTTCCAGCCCCGCAGGCTTCAGCGTGTTGGCCGGCGCACCGGTGGACACGTTGTTGAAACCGTAATCGCGGTTGATGTAATAGGCCGAAGCGCGCAGCGCCGCGGTGCTGCCCAGCGGCACGTTGATCGCGCCTTCCGCCGCATAAGACGAGCGGTTCGATACCTCCGCCTGGGCATAGCCGCCGAACTGGCCCAGCTTGGGCTTGGCGGTGATGATGTTGAGCGTGCCTGCCAGCGCGTTGCGCCCGTAAAGCGTGCCCTGCGGCCCCTTGTTCACCTCGACGCGTTCAAGATCATAGAACATCAGGCCCAGCCCGCGCGGACGCGGGATATAGGTGCCGTTGAGATGCGGGGCTGCGCCGGGATCGCCCAGTTCGGTATTGTTCGCCGAACCGACGCCGCGGATGAAGATTTCGATATTGCCTTCCTGGTTGGCGATGCTGAGTCCGGGCACGGCGAGCTGCAGCTGGCGCAGTTCGACGATACCGTCCTGGCGCAGCTGTTCGGAGCCCAGCGACTGGACGACGCCCGAGACGTCCTGCGAATTTTCTTCGCGCCGGTTGGCGGTGACGATGATCTCGTCCTTGTCGCGCTCTGCCCCGTCGGCGGGGCGATCCTGCGCATAGGCGGGCAGCGCCGCCGAGGTCGACAGCAGCACGAAGAGCGCGGCGCGTGTGAACTGGTTCGTGTTCATGACATCCTCCCTATTCTCAATCTTATTTGCATTGAACTACCGGTCCGCTCGGCGAGACGATTCTGGCCGAGGACATGACGATTTCGAGCCTGCCTGCGGTCGCGAGGCTGAGCGGCGTATCGACGCGGGTCATGTCAACACCCGCCTTGGCAAAGCAGCTCAGCGGAACCGCGATCCGCGTCCACTTGCCGGTCTTTGCGGCGGCAGTGAGCATGGGGCCGAGCGGGAAGCCGCCAGCACACTGCGCGCCGCACCCCATCAACAGGCTGACCTCAGCTGTCGGCGGGGTATCGACCTTGAGTTCGATTTCGAGGGCCAGCTCGCCATTCGACTGGCGCGAAAGATCCTCGGGGGCGTCGCGGACAATGGCGGCAACCGCCTGGCCCGCCCCCGTCCAGCGCAGCCGAACCGAATCCTCCTGCGCAATCCGGTCGGCGGCATGCGCCTCGATCAGATCGGGGCCGGGATTGGTCGAAAGGCTGCCCGGCGGACCGATCAGCAGCCGGCCCCCCGCACCGGGCTTGCCCGCAGCGAACAGCACGCCGGGATCGGCGACGGCGACGCTGGCGCGCGCTTCCGGCAGCGGGGCGAGATCGCCCTTGTCGGCCAGGGTCAGGCCGAAGCCATAGGGGAAGAGCGGATCATAGCCCGGATCGCCGATATTGACCGCAGTCTGGTCGCTGGCCTTGGGCCAGCTATAGGGCAGCTTGCCGCGGAAATCGGCCTTGCCGAACAGCATGTCGGAAACGCCGCCGCCTTCCGACCCCGGAAGCCAGGCGGCGACGAACGCGTCCGAGGCATTGAGGAACGGGTTGACCCACATCGCCCGGCCAGAGAGGAAGACCGAGACCGTCGGGATTCCCGCCGCCTTGAACTTGCGCAGCAGTTCGAGCGATCTGGCATCATCATAGCCAATATCGGGCCGGTCGCCCTGGAACTCGGCATAGGGATCTTCACCGAACACGACGATGGCGACGTCGGGCTTGGTGGCAAATGTGCCATCGGCCGACAGCGTTGCCGTACCACCTGCAGCCTTCACCTCGGCGGCGATGCCTTCCCAGATCGACTGCGCATGGGGAAAATCGCTGCGCCTGGTGCCGGTCCCCTGCCAGCTCAGCGTCCAGCCGCCGGTCTGCTTGGTCAGGTTGTCCGCACCGTCGCCCGCAACCAGGATGCTCGCGCCGGGCTTGAGCGGAAGCAGGCTGCCCGCATTTTTCAGCAGCACGAGCGATTCGCGCACCGCTTCGCGCGCCAGGGCGCGGTGTTCGGCGCTGCCCAGCAGTTCGAAGCGGCCGCCATAGGGGCGCTGCGAAGGCTTGCCCGCCTCGAACAATCCGGCGCGTAGCTTGACCCGCAGGATGCGGCGCACCGCATCGTCGAGCCGCGCCATGGGCAGTGCGCCCTGTTTCGCATGCGCCAGCGTGGTGCGGTACAGCTCCTTCCAGCTGTCGGGCGCCATGTACATGTCCAGCCCGGCAACCGCAGAGGCCGCGCAATCGGTGGCGGTACAGCCTGCAACCTGGCCATGGCCGTTCCAGTCGCCGACCAGGAACCCGTCGAACTTCCAGCGGTCCTTGACAACATCGGTCAGCAGCGATCGGTTGCCGTGCATCTTCACGCCGTTCCAGCTCGAAAAGCTGACCATCACCGATTGCACCCCGGCATCGAGCGCGGGCAGATAGGGCGGGCTGAACAGATCGCGCAGCGGTGCCTCGGGCATCTGGGCATCGCCCTGGTCCTTGCCGCCATAGGTTCCGCCATCGCCGAGGAAATGCTTGGCCGTCGCGATGATATGCGGCCCGCGCAGCCAGTCCTTGTCGCCGACCTTGCCCTGCAACCCTTCGATCAGCGGCGCGGCATAGCTGGAGGCGATTTCCGGGCTTTCGCCAAAGCCCTCATAGGTGCGACCCCAGCGGTCGTCGCGCACGACGGCCAGCGTCGGAGCGAAGGTCCAGTCGAGCCCGGTGACGCGCATCTCGATCGCGGTCGCCTCGCCGATCCGGCGCACCAGGTCCGGATTTCGCGCGGCGCCCAGGCCGATATTGTGCGGAAACAGCGTTGCGCCGACGACATTGTTATGGCCGTGCACCGCATCGCTGCCCCAGATGATCGGGATGCGCGGCAGCTTGCCGTTGGGCTTCATCGACGCGGCGTAAAATGCATCGGCAGCGGCCAGCCAGTCCTTCGCGGGCGCATTGTAGCGGTTGCCGGGGTCCGAGTTGCCGCCGTTGAGCACCGATCCCAGATGATAGCGATAGACATCGTCCGGCGTGACGCTGGCGATATCGGCCTGAATGATCTGGCCAACCTTCTGCTCGACCGACATCGCCGCGATCAGGCCGTCGATCTTGCGCTCGACTTCAGGATCGAGCGCCAGTTTGGATTCGCGCTGCGGCCAGAGTTCGGCATGCGCCTCTGCGCTGGCTGCTGCTGAGGCGGCGCTGGAAGCATCGGTGGCGGCACAAACGGGGGCGGTGCCAAGCGCCAACGGCCAGGCCAGTGCGCCAAGCGACGCATTACGCAATGCACGGACAGCCCGACGCGGCACGATCATCACCCCTCCCATCATGTCGGCGCTTCTTGCGCGCCTGACAACGTTTACCGATTCTCGGTCAACGTTTACCGCCATCCATCGACATAAGTCAAGAGAGGCGCTAAAGGGGGCATGTCGCATCGGCCTGTGGGGGATTTCCGTTGGAGGGATTTCCCCTAGAACCTGCTCAGGGGCCATCCAACCGTCTGGAGGGGACAATTTCAAAGCGCGCCACGATCGTCGATATTGCGCGGGTGGCGGGGGTCACCCCCAAGACCGTATCGCGTGCGCTGAACGACGCGCCGCATGTCAGCGCCGCAGTGCGCCAGAAGGTGAAAGAGGCTGCAGAAGCGCTCGACTATCACCCCAATCTGGCGGCGCAGAGCCTGATCGCCCGCCGCTCGTTCCTGATCGGCTTGACCTATGAACGGCCCAGCCCCAGCTATGTTGTCGAATTGCAGAACGGCGCACTCAGCCGGCTCGACGATGGGCGCTACCGGCTGGTCGTGCTGCCCTTCGCCCATGTCGCCAGCCGCCCCGAAGAGCTGGGCAAGCTGCTGCTGCGTGCCGGGCTGGACGGGGTCCTGCTTGCCCCACCGGCCTGCGACCAGCCGCTGCTGCTCGACATGCTGGAGCGCCAGCGCCTGCCCTATGCGCGGATCACGCCGCACCGCGATCTGGGTCGCGGGCTGGTGGTGGCGATGGACGAAAGCGCTGCGGGGCACGCGGTTGCGCAGCATCTGCTGGCGCTGGGGCATCGCCAGATCGGCATCATCCTGGGCGATCCCTCGCACGCCGCCAGTGTCGGCCGACTGGAAGGCTATCGCCGCGCCTTTGCCGAGGCGGGCGTCGCCATCGACGACCACCTGATCGTCACCGGCGATTTTACCTATTCCATCGGTTATCAGGTCGCGCGCACCCTGCTGTCCCGCAAGCAACGCCCGACCGCGATCCTGGCGCAGAATGACGACATGGCGGTGGCGGCGATCGCGGCGGCCAGGGAAATGGGGCTGTCGGTCCCACAGGACCTGTCGGTCGCGGGCTTCGACAATTCGGAGGTCTCGCGCACTGCCTGGCCGCAACTGACCACGGTCAACCAGCCGGTGCAGCAGATGGCGTGGGACGCAGCCGACCGGCTGATCGCGCTGCTCGATGGCAATGGCGCGCCAGAGCCTGCCCAGCGCCGCGACCATGCGCACGAGCTGCTGGTGCGCGCATCGACCGCGGCGCCTGCGATCGCCTGATGCGCGTCTAGTCGCGATCCAGCGGCGGCCTGGCGCGCTCAATCAGTTCGCGCGCCTGCTGGGCGAACCACTGGCCCGCCGCTGGTGCCTTGATGCGGCGCTCCGGATCTTCCGGCCCGGCGGTGCCACGCAGGCATTCGCCATCCGATTCGCCGGGCACCTTGATCCACAGAAAGCCATCGACATAGGCCTCGCGGCTCGCGAGGGTCGGTCTGCGTCCCAGCCCCCTGGCGGGCGGATTGCACCAGACCTCGGCATCGCGATAGCGCCCGGCAGGCGGCTTCCACGACCCCAGGCCATTGCGGCTGCTATCGATCAGCGCGTGTTTCTGCGCCTGGGGCGCGCGCTTCAGGCCGCGCTCGGCAAACAGCCGGTCATAAGCGGCATCGATCCGCGTGCGGTTGCCGGGTGTCTCGAAAGGGTCGGCGGAAAACTGGCTGGGGCAGGCGCGCGGATCGAGCGCTGTGCGGCTGACCAGCGCGATGCAATCGCTGACCCAGCGGGCATAGGGCACGACGCGCGCGTCGCTCTCGAAATTCGAGACATTGAGGAAGAAGCCCGCGACCTTGTCCACATCGGCGCGGATCAGGCGGCTGGCAATCTCTCCGGGGGCCAGCCAGCTGCTGCCCGTGCCGTCGAGATAGATGCGGACGTTCGGCAGCGCGGCCAGGATCGCCACCGCGCCGCGCAGCTGATCGTAACGACGCGCGGCGGCGGCCTCGTCCTGTCCTTCGGGCCGGCACCCCTCGATTGCCCCCGCCAGCGTGCGATGCCAGGGGATGACGCCAAGCCCGTCGGGTTCGAGCACGATGATCGCCTTGCTGTCGCCGATCCCTTTGGCAATCCCGCGGATCCAGGCGAGATAGGAGGCTCCATCCGCCGCGCCCCCGGCCGAATAGAGCGCGCAGTCGCGATAGGGGATGTTGTACGCGACCAGCACCGGCATCTGCCCGGCGGCGGCAGCTCGCTCGGTGACATCGCGCGCCAGTCCCTCGGCGATTTCGGGCGTGCCATATGCCAGCCAGGTGGCAGAAGGAACGCGCGCCAGCCGCATGGCATCGGCCCGCGCTTCCCCCTCCAGCCTTTCGGCGGCCTTTATGGTCGTGCTGCGGTCATCGATGAACAGGCCGGACGGATCGTCAGCGGCGCGCGCGCCCATCACCGGCGCCAGCAACGCCAGTGCCAAGGCAAGCCAGTTCCGTCGCATCATCGCTCCCCCAATTTCCATGCTGGCGGATTGTCCGATGCTCCGCCCTCGCGCGCGAGGGTCGCGCCATGGTTAGGGCAAATCAACCGGGTCGCGCAAAAACTGCAACCGGTTCGGTGCCATCAGCCCGAAAGGCGCGGTGTCCTGGGGCTGCGCGCGCGCATCGCGATGACAAGGCCGATCATGCCGAGCGCGGCCCCGGCGGCGGCCAGCAGGCTCCAGCGATAGCCTTCGAACAGCGTCGACAGCACCATTGCCACGACCGGAACCAGGACGCTGCTATAGGCCGCGCGCGCTGCGCCAATGTCGCGGATCAGCGCGAAATACATCGGGAAAGTGACGACAGACCCCATCAGCCCCAGATACAGGATACCGCCCAGATAGGCCGGGCGGCTTTCGAACACCGGCGGCCCGAACAGCACCAGGGCCAGCACCGCATTGCCCAGCGCACCCCAGAGCATCGCCCAGGCGAGCAGGCTCAGGATCGGCATGGCCTTCACCCGCTCGGCCGACTGCATGACATTGGCGATTGAGGCGCACAGGATGCCGCACATCGCGAGCCCCAGCCCCTTCATCACATCGCCCAGATCTGCCGGCATCGCGCGATATTCCTGCACGAACAGCAGCGCGATCCCCGCCAGCGCCACTGCGGTCCCGGCGATGAAGCCGCCCGCGATCCGGGTGCCCAGAAACAGCCGCGAGAACAGCGCATTGGGCACCATCAGCATCGCGAACAGCACCGCGAGCAGGCCCGAGGTGATGTACATTTCCGAGCGATAGACAAAGTTGAAATTGGCCGAGAACTGGAACAGCCCCAGGGCCAGCGCGATCAGATGCCCCTGACGATCGAGCCGGAGCGGAGCCTTGCGCCACCAGGCGAGCGCGAACATGCCGATGGCTGCCACGCCGAACCGATAGCTGACCGACCAGGTCGGCGGGACGCTGGAAATCTGGTCCTTGATCACCAGCCAGGTCGAACCCCAGATCAGCGAGACCAGCAGGAACGGCACGAGCACACGCGCCGACAGCATCGAGGGTTCGTCAGCGATCGGAGCCGTGGCGGGCGCGCTGCTCGCCATCACAAGGCGGCGATGGCGGCGGCGAGCGGAGCGACGGTTTCGGCATCCTGATCCCAGGCGGTAACGAACCGCGCCTCGCCGCCTTCGGCCGTCATCTCGCCCCAGTCGTAGAATTCAAAGCCCTGGCCACGCAAGGATGCTGCCTCGGCCGCGGTCAGCTTCACGAACACCTCGTTCGCCTGCACCGGATAAAGCAGCCGGTCGCCCGCCGCCTGGGCTATCGCCTGCGCGCCTGCATTGGCGGCGCGGGCATTTGCCAACCACAGATCGTCCTCCAGCATCGCTAGCAGCTGCGCCGCCAGGAACCGCCCCTTGGACTGCAGCTGGCCAGCACGCTTGCGCAGATAGGGCAGCTCGCGCGCCAGGCAGTTGTCGAACACGATGATCGCCTCGGCATTCATCCCGCCATTCTTGACGCAGCCAAAGCTCAGCATGTCGACGCCCGCGCGCCAGGTGACATCGGCGGGGTCTGCTCCGGTCGAGGCAATGGCATTGGCAAAGCGCGCGCCATCCATGTGCAGCTTCAGCCCCCGCGCCTTGCAGACATCGCCGATCGCGGCGACCTCTGCGGGCGAATAGGTCAGGCCATATTCGCTGGCATTGGTGATCGAGACACACGCTGGCTGCACCTGGTGGACATCGTCGCGGATATTGCCCGCGACCCGCGCCACCTCTTGCGCGGTCAGCTTGGCGCCCTCGCCATCGGCCAGGATCAGCTTGGCGCCATGCATGAAGAAACCGGGCGCGCCGCATTCGTCCTGCTCGATATGCGCCATGTTGTGGCAGATCACCCCCTTGTGCGGCGGGCAGAGCGCCGACAATGCGAGCGCGTTGGCCGCGGTCCCCGTCGCCACCCACAACGCCCGCACCCGTGTGCCGAACAGCTGGCTGAACCGGTCGTCCAGCGCCTGGCTCAACGCATCGCCATCATAAGGCGAATCGAGCCGGTTGGCGGCGACGAGGGCCTCCATCACGTGCGGATGGACGGCAGCGGCATTGTCGGAGAAGAACTTCATGGGCGCGTGTGGTAATGGCGCGCGGGCCAAGGTCAAGCGGTGGCAGCGTCAGAACCTGTGGTTCCATGACAGCGCAAAGGACAGGCCATCGTCCTGCACGTCGCGGCTGCCGGTAATCGGCGCGTCGACCAGCGCATGGCCATAGGTCAGCCGCGCGGACAATGAAGGCGATGGCGTCCAGCTGATCTGCGCGCCGATGCTGGCAATTTCGGCCGGGACCGGCTGGAAGGCGCGCGTGGCGTTGCGCATCACCGCCCCATCGGCAAAGATCGCGGGGGTGAAGCTTCCCCAGCGCAGGCCCAGCGCGCCAACCGCGCCCGAACCGATCACCAGCTGCCGCGCCAGTTCCACCGATCCGATCACACCCCGGTCGGCCAGCAACAGGCTTTCGCGATAGCCGCGCACGCTTGCGCTGCCGCCCGCGACAAAGCGTTCGCCCGCATAGAGCACGCCGGTGCCATATTGCCCGGCCAGTCGCGCGCGCAGCTCCCACCCGCTCGCGCCCAGCCGCCGGGCATGGCTGATCTGGCCCGAGAAACTGCGAAACCGTGGCGACGGCGCAGCGATTCCAGCAATATCGGACCGGCTGCCCTCCAGCCCTTGCGTGAAGCGGGCCTGCGCGATCCACACCGTGCCCGAACTGCGCCGCGTCCATTCCGCGCCGAGCCTCAGCGCCGAATATTCCGCCAGCCCGCGCACCGA
>Ga0075157_10002052_pt1 | contig 11890 bp, 10 predicted proteins | sample JI81BgreenDNA_FD_70967 | JGI IMG/M metagenome (GOLD analysis project Ga0075157, IMG submission 70967) | Wastewater effluent complex algal communities from Wisconsin, to seasonally profile nutrient transformation and Carbon sequestration -... | ecosystem: Engineered > WWTP > Effluent > Algae...
CAACCTGTGTCCACATTCCATATCCAGACATCATAAAGAATCACATTTGGGTTATTTTCTTCTGCTACTTGCCAAAATTCACACAATTCTCCATCATACTCTTTCCAGTATTTTTTAATAGAACTAAGAAGCCCTTTTTGAAGGGCTTCCTGATATTCATCTGTATTGGTATTTAAAGTGAAAAGTAATTGTTTTTGCTGAATAGGAGAGAGGTTTTTAAACTCATTTGGACTAATATCTTGTCCATTTTTAAAAACTAAATCTGACATATTAGCCTATTTTACAATTAATTAAACTTTGAGAATCGCCTAATGAAGAGGTGGTAAGTATTAAACCTACACCTTTGGCATAATAATATTGAGTAAAGAAGTTTAAAGACATCAAATTACCATTCATCAACATTTTACTTTCAGCTTCTATCATGGCTACATTTTGGTAAGTTTTACCATTCACTTCTTTTGAAAGCCCTACTTCTTTTACATTCATAACCAATACATTATCAAAACCATTGGCTTTAAATTTAATTTCCCAAGAATTTCCTGTTGCAAGGTTATCTTTCAATAGAGTTTGGAGAGTTCCTTCTTCAAAACTATCAGTCAGATATGAATCTCCATCTTTTCTCATGATTTGATTTTTATTCATCATAGAATTAATCATGGTAAATTCCTGAGGATTAGAGGAATTTACGACTGTTACCTTATTGGTGTAAGTAGAACCATCTTTGAGCTGGTAAGTCCACTCAAAACCCACCTGAAGTGGATAATAAACTTCGTTTCCTGTAAGCATTTGATATAAAATTTAGAAATAAAGAATAGAAAACAATAAAATACCATTCATAAATTTTATTTTATGAATGGTACACAGATTATCTAAAAAATTAATTTTCTGTAAGAATAAAAGCTCCCCAGAAATAAGGGTCTTTGTATTTTTCTTTGAGTTTGAGTTGAGCTTTACGGAAAGCTTCAGGCTTGTTTTTGCTCACTTTCAGGTTATTATAAAATAAAGTCATCAATTCTTGTGTGGCATCATCGCTTACTTTCCAAAGGCTCATCACAGTGGCATCCACGCCTGCAATTTGGAAAGCTCTCTGCAAACCATACACCCCTTCACCAGCTTTTACATCTCCCAAACCTGTTTCACAGGCAGAAAGAATGGCAAGTTCCGAGTTATCGAGATTCATATTGGCTACTTCGTAGGCAGTCAGGAAACCATTATCTGTAGATTGGTAGTCTTTGTTGGTTTTTACACCATCCATCGTTTCTTCAGCACCTGCAAAAACAAGTCCTGAACGGAGCATGGGGTTACTTTTAGCTTTTGATGATTCCACACCAAATACCAAGCCACCTTCTTTTTCAATTTCATTGACAAAATATCCGTGTGTAGCAATATGAAGAATATCGGGATGCACTGCATCATCAGCTTTCTTTACATTGGTTTCATTGGCATTATCAGCTAAAAAAGTTTCTATTTTATAGCCTAAAGCTTTCAAAATAGGAGAGATGTTTTCTACTTCCTTCTTGGTACCTGGTAGTGGGCTGATAGTCCCTTTGCTTCCGTAATTGGGAAATCCTACTAAAAGAGCCTTTTTAGTGTTTTTATTGGCAGGTTTTTTTTCTCTTTCTTTAGAATCAGGGACAAAACGAGTATTGGTTACAAAAGTTAGATTCCATTCTTCTACTACAAATTTTCCATTGGGTTTGCGTAAAGTATTCAAACTGATTTGATTATAAACACCATCCAACGAAACAAAAATACGCTTTTTGCCTTGCAAAAGAGGCTCAATCTTTTCCCAAAATACTCCATACGACATTTTGTTCTCTTTTCTGGTACGAGTTACATTTTGATAATATTTGAGTTCATCTGTTTCAAACTCGTTTCCTTTTCCTAAAATAGCCATTTTAGGATGATTGTGTTGGTGTTTGCCCGCTACCAAAGCCACATAAATATTTTCACCTGTAAACTTTTTATCAAAATTTTGGAACGAAACAATTTCTAAAGCTGCTTCATCGTTGGCAAGTGCTGCATCTATTTCTTTGATAGTGTGTAACTTATCATCAATTTTGCTTTTGAATATTTCAGATTTTTGTGATAAAGCTCTTTCTAAATCATTGGCTTCACTTTCAAGTTTACCCAAATCAATTTCTTGTTCTTTTAATTCTTCTTTAGAAAGAGAGTACAAACGAGCCAATTGTTCTTTTTTCTCAATCCAAAGGTTATAATCTTTGATAAGTTCTGCATCTTTAGAAGCTAAAATTCTCTGTTTGATTTTATTGGTAGCATTTAAAAGAATGCCTTTTGTAGAAATATGAGCATTATACATCTCAGAAAGCAGTTGGGGATCTTTCTCTCCATTTTGTACAGCAAAACTATAAAAACGCATATAAGTTGGGCGTAACTTCGACCAATACTGGTCTTTTTCAGCCTCGTTCATGGCAGGGAAATACTTAACAATAAACTCATTATTTTTATCTAAGACTTTTTTATAATATTCTGCTGCTTCTTTTGTTTTTCCTTGTTGCCAATAGAGTAGAGCCAAACCTTCTTGAGATGCATTAAAATCGGGGTGGTTTTCACCTAAAACCTGCTTTCTTGCTTCATACGATTTTTTTAGGTTTTCTTCTGCTTTGGTCGGATTTCCTTGATACAAATAATATAAACCTAAATTATGCAATGTTTTGGCTGTAGAAGGGTGATTATCACCAAATTTCTTTTTATAAATGCTGTATGCATCTTGTAAATAACTTTCTACTTTCTTGTACTCACCCATTTGCATATACAAAGAGGCTGTAAGGTTCAGTAAATGAGCATAATCGGGGCTGTTTGTTCCAAATTGCCCTTTTTTTACTTTTAAAACCTTTTCATAAATAGCAAGAGCATCTTCTTTTTTACCCATTTCTTGTAGTAAAAGAGCCTTATTTACTACCACACGTTGATAAGTTAAGCTTTTCTGACTTTTCTCATCATCCACCATTTTTAAGGCAATTTCATAAAACTCTAAAGCTTTTTGATTCTGTCCAATCACTTGCTGGAAATAGGCTTTGTTGTTATACATAATAGCCAAAATGCTTTTATCCAAATTTTTGACTTCAGCTATTTGAATCGCTTTACTTACAGTAGTCTGTGCATCCGTAAAATGTCCTTGTTGATTATATAAAACAGCTTTATTATTCAGAGCTATGGCATAATCGTTAGATTGTTCTGTAAATAATTGCTTTCTGATTTGTAAAGCCTGCTCTAAATAATTTTCTGATTTCTCAAAATTACCCAAAGCCGAATACATCAGACCCATGTCTGTCATGAGTTTGGCATAATACATATCATTGGTTTTACCTGCTTTTTTAAAGTTTTCTTCAGCAGCAGAAAAATTTTTTTCGGCAGCTTTGTATTTGTTCATAGCAAGCATACTTTCGCCCAATTCCATACGAGTTTGGGCATATTCGGCAGGGTCTGTAATATTGCTTGTTACTTTTGAGGTAGCATTCAAATTTAATCTGCCATCAGCAATGAAATCTTGCCCCATCGAGTTGAACATCTTGTTCCAACGCTGATTTTCTTCGTAAAAACCTGTATTATCACTAACAGCAATGGCACACGTGTAATTGGCAGAATCCATTTCTGCTCTTTTTTTCTGTAAATCGCCTAAAAATTTATTTTTCTGCCCCTGAACAGCATTTCGAGCTGTTCTATCAGCTTTATCTTTGGCTTTGTCTTTTACTCTATCCTTTAAATTACCCAATTGAGCATGTGTGATATGAAAACACAACAGAAAGCTAAATAATAGAAATTGTTTCATAAAAGTTATTGTAAAGTTTGATATTATCCTGAAAATTAAGAAATAAAACGAAAAAAGACAAAGGTTTTTTAGAGTATCTGAAGGCATAAAAAAAGCCGAATCAAATTCGGCTTTTTTTATAATTATTATCCTCTACCATGCATCATAGTAATGAGTTTTCGAGAAATGGTAAAGAGTACCAAACCTGCTAAAATGGCGAAGCCTCCAATCGTGGCAAATATTTCTAAAGCTCCTAGCTTTTCTACGTAGCTGGCAATATAACCACCTACAATTTGAGCTAAGAAGGGAGCCAAAAACCAAACACCCATCAGCATAGATGCTAATTTAATAGGGGCTAATCGGGTAACCATAGAAAGTCCGATAGGAGATAAACAAAGTTCACCAATGGTATGGAATAAATAGGTGAGAACCAACCAATATAAACCTGCTTTCACATTTGTGTCTGCGATGTTTCCACCTCTCTCCATAACAGCTCCCACCATAAAGAAGAAACCAATACCTAAAAGAATCATTCCTAAGCTCATTTTGACAGGAATACTCAAATCTTTTCCTTTTTTAGCTAAATTCAGCCATAAAGCTGCAAAAAATGGACCTATTAAAACAATAAATAATGGATTAACAGACTGAAACCAAGATGTAGGAATTAACCAGCCACCAACGTTTCTGTTGATGTAACTATCTGTATATAAGGTCAATGAACTTCCTGCTTGTTCAAATCCTGCCCAAAAGAAAACAGTAAAAATAGTAATGGTTAAGATAACAGCCATTCTATCTCTTTCTTCTTTAGTAAGAGGTTGATCATGAGCTAATTGTTCTTCTTTAGTTAATTGTTTTACTGATTTTCCAATATCACCCAAATACTTCTGAGCCAATGCATTGAATAAAATTTGCCCTAAAAGCATACCAATTCCTGCTGCTAAAAAGCCATATTCAAAGGCATATCTTTTTATAACCATCTTGCCATCAACCATTTCTTTTACAGCAAATAAGTCTTCTGCCAAATAACCACAAATAATAGGAGCTAGCAAAGCACCCAAATTGATACCCATATAAAAAATAGTGAAAGCACTATCTCTTCTTGGGTCTCCCTGTTCATATAAATTTCCTACAATTGTTGAAATATTGGGTTTAAAGAAACCATTTCCTAAAATGATTAAAGCTAAACCCAGCCAAGTAGCCCAAGTACCCAAATGTGGGGTAGAAGCCAGACTGAATTGTCCAAACATCATGGTAATACCACCAATCAAAATGGCTTTGCGTTGTCCCAAATATTTATCAGCAATATAACCACCAATAATGGGAGTAAGATATACCAAACCTGTGAACCAGCCATAAATAATAGTCGAATCAGCCTTTGCAAAACCTAAACCTCCTTCAATAAGGGTTTTGGATAAATATAAAGTTAAGATACCACGCATACCATAGTAGCTGAAACGTTCCCACATTTCTGTGAAAAATAATAGATATAAACCAGGGGGATGCCCACTTGATGATTTTTTAATGTCCATGTTGTGTGTAGATTTTAATGAAATTTGCAAGGTTTAAAAATACAATGAAAAGCCGTGTATGCAAAAAAACTTCTGCTAATTTTTCAATCTAAAATTTTTGAAATACATAATTTTTTGAATATCAATATTGTATAGGTATTAGCTTAAACAAAAACTAAATGTAGATTTAGGAGATATATCAAAAAAGTTATATTTGCATAAAACAGATACAATGATGGCTATCGAAAAAAAAGAATACTCAAATGGTGAAATTACAGTAGTTTGGCAACCCAAAATGTGTATCCATTCTGCTGTTTGTTTTCGTGGACTTAAAAGTGTTTTTGATCCCCTCAAACGCCCTTGGGTCAATATACAAGGAGCTAATACAGAGCAAATTGTAGCTCAAATTGAAAAATGCCCTTCGGGTGCATTGAGCTATTATCACAACAATACTCAAGATACAAATCAAAAAGAAGCAACTCTTATGCAGACAGAAGACAAAAACCTAAAGATCGAAATATTGCCCAATGGACCTATTCTGGTGCAGGGGAATGTAACTCTTAAACATGGTGAGGAAGAAAAAGAAACAAAAGCTACAACCTATTTGTGTCGCTGTGGAGCTTCTAAAAAGAAACCTTACTGTGATGGTTCACACAAAAATATCAATTTTGAGGGCTAATATGTATGGAAAAACTTATTGATTCGGTGCTTGTTGCCGAAAATTACCAAGTAAACATACAATCTTCTCATCATCAAATTCTAGCAGATGAGCCTGAGGATTTAGGAGGAAAAAATACAGGCATGACACCCTACGAACTCCTTTCAGCCAGTCTGGCTGCTTGTACAAGTATTACACTCAAAATGTACACAGAGCGTAAACAATGGAATGTAGGAGAAATTCATGTGGCTATTAGTTTTGAAGAAATTAGTGAATCTGGAACAAAAAAAGCCAAATTTATAAGAGAGATTTACTTCTCCAACGAAATAGGCGAAACAGAAAAAGAGCGTCTTAAACAAATTGCAGAAGCTTGTCCTGTCTCAAAAATCTTAAAATCAGGAGAAAATACTATAGAAACCATTATAAAATAATGACTAAAACCAGAAAAATATTATCAGCCATTTTTGTAGGATTAACCATCTTACTTGCTTCATTAGCTTTTTATACTTATCAAGTAACACAAAGTCCCAATTTACAAGTAAAAAGAGGAGCAAAAATGCTCTATATCCCTAAAGGAACAAATTTTCAAGGACTTATACAAATACTTAAAAAAGACTCTATTGTAAGTAATGTAGTTTCTTTTGCTTTTTTAGCAAAAACAATGGGCTATCAGGAGCATGTAAAAGCAGGAGCTTACTTAATAGAACCCAACATGACCAATTTAGCTGCTATTCGTAAGTTACGTTCAGGCGATCAAACACCTATACGTCTTACATTCAATTATTTAAGAACAAAAGATGATTTAGCAGAACGTTTAGCCAATCAGTTACCTATACCCAAACAAGAAATTTTGGATATGTTCAATAATAAAGATGTGGCTCAAAAATACGGTTTGACTGAACAGACTATCACAACCTTATTCATTCCAAATACGTATGAAGTGTATTGGACTACCACCAAAGAAGAACTTTTTGAAAAGATGCACAAAGAATACAAGAAATTTTGGACAGAAAATAGAGTTCAGAAGGCAAGAGCATTAAACTTATCACCTTCGGAAGCTACTATTCTGGCTTCTATTGTGCAAGCTGAAACTGCTAAAAATGACGAAAAACCTCGTGTTGCTGGTGTTTATCTCAATAGATTAGCCAAAAATGATTTATTACAAGCAGACCCTACGGTTATATTTGCTTTGCAAGATTTCAGCATCAAAAGGCTTTTAAATAGTCATTTAAAAGTAGATTCGCCTTATAATACTTATAAATATGCAGGATTGCCTCCTGGTGCTATCAACCTGCCCGAAATTTCTTCTATAGATGCTGTTTTAAATGCAGAAAAACACGATTTTTATTTCTTTTGTGCCAAAGAAGATTTTTCTGGGTATCATAATTTTGCAAAAACATTGGCAGAACACAATAGAAATGCTAAATTGTACCAACAAGCCCTCAACGAAAGAGGAATTAAATAAATTATATGTCAAACGTTCGTTTTGGCACTATTTTAGATGAAAAAAAGCAAAAACCAACCATTATGAAAAATATCATACTTCTTTGTCTTTGCTTGAGTACTACTATGTATGCTCAAGATTTCAAGGTGCTTACCAGTAATGGCAACAATGTCGTAAAGGTAGGGAATAGAAAAATCTGGGCTGGTACAGCTCTCAAAAATACGGATATTATTACTGTTGCTCAAAATGGATATGTGGGACTGATGCACTTAAAAACAGGTAAAACGATTGAAATTAAAAAAGCAGGAACTTATACCATGTCCACACTTACTCCAAAAGCAGGAGGAAGTTCATTAGGAGTAAAATACAGCAGTTATGTGGCAGACGAATTATTCAAAGGTGAAAAACAAGATGTCAATAAAAATCACAGAAAATACATGGCAATTACAGGAGCTGTTTCTCGTGAATCTCGAATTGTCAATGAAACAAAAACATTAACAGTGTTTACCAGAGATCAAGCTCAAGAGGTGTATGACAATTTTGTGTACTTATCTTGGATGCCTAATAACAATGAAAAAATTGAGAAGTATTACATTCAGATTACAAATTTTAATGATGAAACGGTGGCTTTAATCGAAACAAATACAAATTATTTGGAGTTGGACATGGGTATCTATAAAAAAGCAAAAAATGGAGATGCTACATTTATCATCAATGTTTTTACAACAGAAGCACCTTTGTACAAAGGTGTTTTCACAGTTTCGTTGATGGATAAATCTAAAAAAGAAACTATCAAAAAAGAAATAGGATCAGCTACTCCTGAAAACGCTTTGGATTATTTGATTCAGGCGAAATATTTTGAAGAAAAAGGACTCTTTTTGGATGCTCTTAAATGTTATCAAAAAGCTTTGGCTTTACAAAATGTAGATAGCTATAAAAATGCCTACATGGAATTTTTATCAAGAAATAACATTGGTTATAAGTTAAATCCTGACTTCAAGGACTAAAAACTGCTAAAAATCATATTTTTTACCCTAACTTTTCAGTAAGTTAGGGTTTATTATTTTTATATATTTCGGGCAAATTTGAACTCAAAAACAGTTATGAAACATATTTGCTATTTTTTGATAGTATTTGGATTCTTTTCTTGCGGGAATAAAGAAAAAGTAATCAAAGCAGAAAAAAAACTCCTGATAGAAGCTGTTTATGCTTCAGGCAATATTGCCCCAAAAAACGAATACAAAGTCTATGCTCTTGCCGATGGAACAATTCAGCAAAGAATTGTCAATGAGGGAGATGAAGTAAAACGCAATCAAATGCTTTTTAGAATAGAAAGTGATATTCAGAATGCTAAATTAGAAAGTGCAAGAACCAATTTTTCTATTGCCCAGCAAAATTTAGGGCAAAATTCACCCATACTCAACGAAGCTTCTATTGCTCTGCAAAATGCGACCATGAAGTTTGAACAGGACTCTGTAAATTACATTCGTTATAAAAATGTATTTGAAAGTAATGCCATGACTGCCAGCGAATTTGATAAAGTAAAATTGGCTTACCAAATATCCCGAAACGACTTACATGCCAAAAAAGAAACTTACAGAAAAATTAGAAATCAGGTGTTAGCCGAATACCAAAATGCAGAAAGTCAGTATAAAATCAATACCAAAGATGAATCTAATTATTTGATAGGTAGTCAGATAGAGGGTATCGTTTATAAAGTTTTTCCAGAACAAGGCGAATTTGTACGAAGAAGCGAAGTATTGGCAATTTTAGGAAATAAAAAAGATTTTTACTTAAAACTCAATGTGGATGAAACAGACATTGCTAAAATAAAAATAGGGCAGGAAGTTTTAATAAAAATTGACATTTTCAAAGAACAGATTTTTAAAGCCAAAATATCTAAAATATATCCTCAAATCAATGGTACAGAGCAATCTTTTAGGGTAGATGCCGAATTTGAAGGACAAACACCCATTACACTTTCGGGACTGAGTGTAGAAGCAAATATTATTATCCAACGAAAGGAGAGTGTATGGGCTATTCCTAAAAGAATATTGGTAGGACAAGATTCTGTTTGGGTGAAAAGAAACGGAAAAACTGAAAAAATCAAAATACAAAAAGGTATCGAAAACTACGATTTTGTGGAAATTATGGGTAATGTAAACGAAAATACAGTGTTCATCCAAAAATAAAGAGTATGTCCACCACTTTAGAAATAGCGAAAACACATCTGTTTGCCAAGAAAAAACAAACACTGGTAGCTGCTTTGGGGGTTACTTTTGGGATTGCCATGTTTATTGTGATGATTAGCTTTATGACAGGGATTAACAATGTTTTGGAAAACTCTGCAATGGCAAACTCGCCACATATTCGTATCTACAACGAAATCAAGTCGGTACGTAATTCTATTGTGGAAGAAGCATATCCCAATAGTTTGCCTGTCGTACATCATCAAAAACCTAAAAACGAGAAACCTAAAATTAAAAATGGTTTTGTGATAGTACAGAGAGTCAAAGAAATAGAAGGTGTTTCAGGTGTTTCGGCTCAATTGGCAACACAAGTATTTTATACATATGGTGAATTACAGGTAGCAGGTAATTTGGCAGGAGTCAATATTGTAGATGAAGATAAACTTTTTAATCTGAAAGATAAAATTATAGAAGGAAATTTGGAGGGACTTATGGCTGGAAATAATGGTGTTTTGATGGGTGTTGGGCTGGCTAAAAAAATGAATATCAGGACTGGAGATAAAATCACCATGATTGTTCCAACAGGGGCGAGTGCTTTGGTAAAAGTGATAGGCATTTTTAAAACGGGAATTGGAGCAATAGATAATATAAAATGCTATGCCAATATTGCGACTGTTCAAAAATTACTTAAAAAAGATAGCCATTATCTGACAGAAATCTACATCAGACTCCATGAACCTTATCAGTCTAAACTACTAGCTCACGAACTCAAAAACAGATTTAATTATGAAGCCGAAGATTGGCAAACAGCCAACGAAACGCTGCTTGCATCTTCAATTATTCGTAATACCATGACGATTGTGGTATCTCTCACGCTTTTAATTGTAGCTGGTTTTGGTATTTATAATATCATCAATATGACAGTTTACGATAAAATGAAAGATATTGCTATTTTAAAAGCGATTGGATTTGCAGGAGGCGATATAACAAGAGTATTTATGTATCAGGCTGCTTTTATAGGCTTGATGGGTGGTTTAGCAGGAATCTCGTTAGGTTTTTCGTTGTCGTACTTACTCTCTCGAACACGCTTCGAGGCTGGTGAAGTGCTGGGTATCAAGTATTTTCCTGTTAATTTTGACTCCCGTTTTTATATATTTGGATTGGCTTTTGGGGTGCTGACGACTTGTTTGGCAGGCTACTTTCCTTCGAGAAAAGCATCCAAAATTGACCCTGTTGCTATTTTAAGAGGTTAAATAACTTTGAAGTATAAAGTGTATAAATGTCAAAAATTGTTTTAAAAACCAGCCATTTAAGTAAATATTTTTATGAACCTGAAAAGTTTCAGGTTTTGAAAGATATTAGTTTTACTATACAAAGAGGTGAATTTGTGTCTGTTGTAGGTAAATCGGGTTGTGGAAAATCTACACTGCTCTATTTACTCTCTACGATGGATACAGATTATGAAGGTACTATCGAGATAAACAATGAAATTGTTACAGGAAAAACTAAAAATGAATTGGCTGCTTTTAGAAATCAGCACATTGGTTTTGTATTTCAGTTTCATTATTTACTGCCCGAATTTTCTGCTCTGCAAAATGTAATGATTCCTGCTTTGAAATTGGGTAATTACTCCAGAAAAGAAGTAGAAGAAAGAGCCTATGAAAAGTTAAAACTCCTCGATATGCAAAACCACGCCCTCAAAATGTCCAGTAAACTCTCTGGAGGACAACAACAACGTGTAGCAATTGCAAGAGCTTTAATTAATGATCCAACCCTGATTATGGGAGATGAACCCACAGGAAATCTCGATAAACAAAATACCCAAAGAGTTTTTGATATTTTAAGAGAACTTTCAAAAAGCTTTGAACAAACCATTGTAGCCGTTACCCACGACCCCGATTTTGCCAGCAACTCTGATAGAATTATTGAAATGAGTGATGGAGAGATTATAAAAAAATAGTGAAGTATAATATTGAAAATCAGTATGTATTTTGTGCTCTATTGATAAGTAACAATAAAAAACATGAACAAAATCATTTTTTTATTGTTATAAAACGTGTACATTTGCGTTGAAATCAAAAAAACTTTGATAAGATACATTTCCATATTCTTTCTTCTCATTTCTCTTTCCCAACCACTTCAATATTTTTGGGTTAGGGTTTCTTTTGAATTGAATAGGACTTACATCGCTCAAAATCTTTGTGAAAACAGAGCCAAACCAGAGCTGAAATGTGGTGGTCAGTGTTATTTGATGAAAAAATTAGCAGAAAAAAAGCAACAAGAGCAGAAAAATACAGAAAATGTAGAAATTTTACTGGC
>Ga0075157_10002053_pt1 | contig 11887 bp, 9 predicted proteins | sample JI81BgreenDNA_FD_70967 | JGI IMG/M metagenome (GOLD analysis project Ga0075157, IMG submission 70967) | Wastewater effluent complex algal communities from Wisconsin, to seasonally profile nutrient transformation and Carbon sequestration -... | ecosystem: Engineered > WWTP > Effluent > Algae...
TACCAACTTTATCGTAATCGTAATCAGCTAAAGTGCGATTTCCCTCCTTGACTGTATCCAAACGATTCAGCTTGTCGTAACCGTAAGAAGTCGTTCCCGCCCCAGTTGTCAGGGAAGTAATATTATTTAACAGGTCGTAGCCGTAGCCGACAGTTTTCAAATCCGGCGTAGTAGTTGTTTGTAACCGGTCATAATTATCGTAAGCATATTGCGTGACGCCGCGTCCGTCCGTCACAGTCCGCAATTGCGATGTAACGGGGTCGTAAGTATAGGAAACGGGCGAGATTCTGGGGTCTGTGAATGTTTTTTGATTTAAACGTCCGAGGGTGTCGTAGGTATAGTTAATGGTGTCCCCGTTAAAATCAGTTTCGCTGACGATTTGTCCGAATTTATCGTAGACTGTTTGATTCCGCTGTCCCATTGGGAGAATGGTTGCTGTGGGGCGGAAAAAGTCATCGTATTCAAACTTGGTGACGTTTTGGTTGGCATCTTTAATCTCGGTTAATCTCGCCAAGTTGTCGTAAGTGTATTTTGTTTTGGCTTGATTTGCTTGTTCGATTTCGGTTAACTGACTGAGATTGTCGTAAGCGTATTTGGTTGCGTGTAAATTCTCATCGGTGACGCTGGTGATGCGACCGAACTGGTCGTAACCCGTCAATATTTTATCGCCATTTTGGAAAGTTGTTTCAACTTTCTGCCCGTATTCATCGTATTTATAACGGATGCTGCGACCGAGTGCATCGGTAACTCGAATTAAATTGCGGCGTTGGTCGTATTCAAATTCGGTGCGTTCGTTTAAGGCGTTAACAACCGCTTTGATTTGGCTGTAAGCATCGTATTCGTAGGTGGTGGTTTGATTGAGTTCGTTGGTTTCGGTTTTCAGCCGTCCCTGTGAGTCGTAGGTCAGCGATAAGCGGGAGTTGTCGAAGTAAATTGTTTCTTTAATTCGGGCGAATTCATCGTAAACATAGCGAGTTGTACGATTTTTGAAGTCGGTGACTGACTCAACTTGTCCGCCTGGGTTGTAGGTGTAGGTGGTGTCATTACCAAGAACATCTTTTGAACGAATTAATTGACCGATGTCGTTGTAGAAATAGGCATCTTTACTTCCATAAATATCTGTTTGAGATTTGATGCGACTGGCTGCTGAATATTCAGTTTTGACTCTCTTGTTGTCATCCCAACTCGGCGTAGAATCCGGTAGAATTGTTTCTGCTAAACGACCCAATTCATCGTAGGTATAACGGGTTTCTAATCCAGTAGTGGAGACTTCTGCAATTAGATTATTGGCTGAGTCGTATTTTTTGATGACTTTCGGATTGTCGCTGCTGTTACTTGGTGTGTTGTCGGGTAAGGTAATTTCATCAATGCGGGTGACTGTTAAATCGAAGGCTGAATTATTGTTGTTTTGACCTGATGTTTCCGGCAATTCGTAGCGGTAAGAAGTGACATTGCCAAATACATCTGTCATTGATGTAACCCGTCCCAATTTATCGTAAATCATCGATTGATTGTTGCCTTGGGAGGTTCTGCTAGCAATGGTTTTACCTTCCGAGTCGTAGTCATACTCCATCCATTGCGTATAAGTTTGACCGTTGAGGTTAAATGTGGTTGTTGCTTTCTTGATTCTGTTATTGAGGTCGTAATCAGTTTTAACTTCATTTCCTCGGCTATCCACCATGCGGTTGATGTTACCAAAACGGTCGTAGTCAAATTCTGTTACTTGACCGTCTGGTGCGGTTTGGAAACGCAGTTGACCTTGGGCGTTGTAGCTGTAGGTTGTTTTTAGTCCATCGGTATCAATGCTTTCGATTAAATTGTCGCGGCTGTCGTATTTAGCATTAGTTTTTAGACCTGTGGGTGAAACAATAGATGTGGCGCGACCGCGATTGTCGTAGGTCATGCGGGTTGTGTTACCCTGTTCGTCTTTTATGGTTAGCAGGTTGTTGTTGCTATCATAGGTATATAGAATTGTGACACCATCTGCATCGGTTTCACTTAATAGGTTGTTGTCGGAGTCGTAGGTGCGGGTAATAGTGCCTGCTTTGGCATCGATTTCTTGCAGGACGTTACCGCGCGAGTCGTAAATATAGGTGGTAGAATACCCGCGTGTATCTTTGACAGTTTGTTTGGAATTGTTGGGGTCGTAGGTCATTTCAACGGCTTTACCGTTGACATCTACCATTTGTTTCAGCCGTCCAGTTACTTGGTCGTATTCTGCTTTTGTGCCAGTCCGTCCCAACGGGTCGATAACCTCAGTCAAAAAGTGCGGTCTGTCTTCATCTTCATACTTAAAAGTCGTAGTATTATTCTCCCTATCCTTAATGCCCTAACATCTTCTTCTATTCCATTTCGCGACTGGTAAAGCTCGTAAATTTATTTAGGTAGTTTAAATAATCCTAATTCTGCTTCCACTGCCTGAATTTCGTCAGATGTAAGCTCTGGAAGAAAGGAAGCAGCACAATCTGGCTGATGCTCTCTTAGCAAATTCATAATTATTGACAAAGCTTCAACTAAAGTTCCCATCTAAAAACCTGCTTGGCTAGAAGAAAGATAAACGTTGTTTAATTAAACTTTGACAAAGCTTCTTGAGCTTCTTTCCTAACCAACGGAGAATCATCTTGCAAAGCATTAGTCAGTGGTTGTAACGCCCTGGCGTCACACATTTTACCCAGAGCCTTTATTACCCAAGAACAAAGTCCATCTCTAGTTAAACCTTTAGCTTTACTCCAAGTTTGTAAAGCTTCCAATAACAAATCCACACCTTTTGGATCTTTAAATCTACCGATAACTATTGTGGATTCAATGAGTTGCCCAACTAACTTACTGCTTGAATAGTCTAGGGTTGAAAAATCTACTGGTTGTGGTAAAATAGATTGAAAAACTGATAGCGCTCTTTCATTAAGCTCGCTATTGTATTTGCGTAAAGCCACAGCAGCTTTGCACTCATCTTCTTCAACATATCCATCTTTAGCTACGTAGTATGCGTTTGTTTCGTAGCATTCTGCTAAAGTCAACATCATGTCAGTCAAACTTGTATAAAAAATATGGGGCATTTCTCCTTCACCAAGAACAACTACTGGTGGTTTTTCTATTTGATAGTCAACAATAGGAATACCACAACTGTCACAATTGTCTTCAAGAAATATAAACAAAGGACTTGTTTCATACCATTTACTATCCTCTATAATTGTTTTTTCTTCTAAAATAAATCCATTCCATCCTTGACTACACTCCATAGCTGTAGAAAGAGGCAAGAACTGCATGGTGGGAAAGCATACCGCCTTAGCATCTTCTTCTGTTCCATTTCTCCACTGGTAAAGTTCATAAATTTCTGGGGGCAGTTTAAATCCCACTTTTGCTTCCGCTGCCTGAATTTCTTCAGATTTAAGTCCAGGCTGAAAAGAAGCAGCATAGTCTGGCTGATGCTTCCTTAGCCAATTCATAATTCTTTCCAAAGCTTCAATTAAGCTCACCATATTTCTCTTCTAGAGGAGTTCTTTTATAGGAGCGTCGTACTCACAGTCAGGGTTGTATTTTTTGCGGATAGATTCTGCTGCTTGGTAATTCATTCCGAAATATGTTGTATCTCGTTCTTCCACCTTATAACGATAGTAAGCACCTGTTTCATAGCACTCGGCAATGGTTAGCATCATGGAAGTCAGGCTGCTATATTTTAACTTGGGTCTAAAATCATAGATATCTCCGTAATCAAAACAATATACAGGAGATTCTTGCTTTTGGTATTTTTTGTCAATGCTAAAATAATCTTGCTTATCATGGCCTAAAAAAGAAAACCATTGGGGGGTTCTGATGTACTCGTGAGAAAACTTCTCATAGAAATTAGCGTGTTTATTCAAGTCTTCTAGCCTATGAAAGTATTCTTTAATTAACCAATCTAAGCTAAAAAAATCATGACCTCCTAAACTGGAAAACGCTTCTTTTGTTCCTGGTATAAAACCATTTCTCCATTGGTAAAGTTCATAAAATTCTTGAGGTAAACGAAATGGTATAACTCTAACTTTTTCCTCAATTTCTAAATAATTTAGTCCGGGTTGTAAAAGAGAAGCTATACGTGCGTCATATTTTTGCATCCCCTTTAAGATGCGTTCCAAGGCGTTTGTTAATACTACCATGATAAAAAAACCTTTGATAAAATATAGGTAAAGATTATTTAGTGACTGCTAAGCTTATCTTTACTCTATTTTAAATCAATCCGTTCAAGTTGTTAATCTCTGTTAAAATATCTCCAATCATCCATCTGTTCGGGATTGTACTTTTGGAAAATTTTCTCAGCTTTTTCTGAATTGTCATCGTCCTGTACATAAGAATAACCAGATTCTTCATCAAAATACATATAATAAACCCCTGTTTCATAGCATTCCCAAGTGCTTAATATTAAGCTAGTTAAACTAGCAGCATACATTCTAGGATATTCTCCGGCATATACGCACCAAACTGGAGATTTGTTTGCTGAATCGCAAATGACATAATAGAAATCTTTCCCGTCTCCATGAAAAAGAGGAAGTATATGGCTAGAAGCGGGAATTTTGTTTCCTCTCATCCAATCGCCATAGCAAGTGTTTTCAATAGCTTTCTCCAAGGGTTCTAAAAATAAAGAAGAAGTTAGCGCAATCCCTCCATTACAGTAGTGGTAAGTTTCTCGCACTTCCCACGGAAGAATTAAGGGAAGAGGTTGAGTTATTTCCTCAATATGTGAGTCTCTCAATCCTGTACTACGAAGAATCAAGGGAAGATTTTGAGTTAGTTTTTCAATTTCTGGTTCGGTCAAACCCGGGCCTAACCCAGCAATTGATTCAGGGTCGTTAACTCGCAGCCAATCAACAATTTTTTCCAGAGTTTGTGTGAGTATAGACATATTTTATGGAATCCTTAGCTAAATAAACTATTTATTTTACGCTAGCCCAAAATGAACTAGGTAGTTCGGGTATTGAAACAACACCATACCACTTCTTGAAAACGTCTCCTTTGACAACGCCAGCTTCTCGTAGATGAGCGTCATTCATTAGTGTACCCTGTAGTCCAGCCTCTGGTTCAGGAATTAATCGAAATGATACCCGTTCTTTATTATAATTTTCTAGTCCACTTTATTTCTATTCTAGAGAAGTTATTCTATAGGAGCATCGTACTCACAATCGGGGTTGTATTTTTTGCGAATAGATTCTGCTGCTTGGTAATTCATTCCGAAAACTTTTCCATATTTTCCTTCAACATTGTAGTAAACACCTGTTTCATAGCACTCTGCAATGGTTAGCATCATAGAGGTAAGGCTGCTGTATTTTAACTTGGGTCTAAAATCATCCCAATCTCCGTAATCAAAACAAAACACGGGAGATTCTTGCTTTTTTTCTTGTTCGCCAATGATAAAATAATCTTGCTTATCATGACCGAAAAGAGAAAACCATTGGGAAGCTCTAGGGTGTTCAGCAGGAAAACTTTTAGAAAAATCAGCATTTTTCTTATCGTATTCTATCTTATAAAAGTAGTCTTTGATTAGCCGATCTAAGTCAAAAAAATCATGACCCCCCCAACTTGAAAAAACTTTGCTTGTTCCCGGCTTAAAACCGTTTCTCCATTGGTAAATTTCATAAAATTCTTGAGGCAAACGGAATGGTAAAACTTTCACTTTTTCCTCAATTACCCCAAAACTTAGTCCGGGTTGTAAAACAGAAGCTATTTGTACGTCATATTTTTGCATCCCCTTTAAGATTCGCTCCAATGCGTTTGTTAATACTATCATTATCAGAGTCCTTTGAGTAAAGAATTAATGAAATTCCGGCTTAGGGTCTACCAATTACGCCATTTCTATCGATCCAATATGAATTAATCCGTTGTTCTGGGAGAGTAATAACACCAAACGAATCCGTAAGACGGACATTTGCTTCTCTGTAAAAAGCTCTCATTAGCTGTCCTTGTAGGTTTGACTCCCCTAAATCTACAGGTTTTAGGGAAACCCTATTCGAGTTATAATTGTCTAGTCCTCCTTCAACTGTTGAATCTAAAGGATATTCATCACATGCCGATCGCCTAAAAAATCTACTTTCATAAGCAGCCCTAGCGTCTTTGTTACAGTATATAGTGTCATCATACCAAGGGGGAGATGTCCGCTGGGGAAGTCCTCTAGTTAAGACGGCTGGGAGTAAGCTTCGTTGTTCCTGAATCGCTGTATTCCCGTAACCTTTCTGAGCATCATTTATGTGTACTGCATGGTCTTCCAAATTTCCCGCCGCATAGACAACGATCGGCAATCCCGATCTACAGTTAGGATCGTTGTTTAAAGCACACTGCGTAGTTAGTGCTTCAGCTACTGGCAAGGGTAAACTTCTTGTTCTAGAACTCCCGCTTGAAAATGCAAGTCCTGCTCCGGCGGCTCCCAGGTAAGGTGACAGATATTGAAAGGTAGACAGAATAGAGGAGATATTAATAGCAGCAACACTATCCTCTAAAAACAGCCCACTAGGATCGATCGCATTCACAGGATTCCCATGAACGTAAGGATACTTAGCCAAAGACAGCGGCTCCATTAATATCCCCTCAAACGGATCTCTGGCACTGAAACGACCAGTTTCCGAATCGTAATACCTGGCTCTCAAATAATAGTCATCTAAATTCGGGTCGTACTGCTCGCCAGCATACAAATAATTATTGACCGTACTGCCCGCAGCCCCGATTAAATTCCCATAAGCATCGTAATTGTAAGTATCGCTGACATTGCCATTAGCATTCGTTAAACCTCTGGTACTACCCAATCCATCAACGTAATAGAAAGAACGATCGCTCCCTCTTTCCTGAGAAACTAAGTCAAGCCCGTAAGTATAAGACGCTCTCACCGTGCCATCTGAAGTATACTCTTCCAACACCTGAGCGTGAGGTTGATTCGTATCAATCAGATACCGCGTCTCCACACCATCCACAATTGATGCCACCCTCACCCCGTCAGCATCGTAGCGATACTCGATGTTATGAGTTCCCAATCCATCAGTAACAACAGCCCCAATCAAGCGATTTTCCTCATCCCAAGTGTAGGAAGCTTTGTCAGTATTGCTCTTGAAGCGAGAGAGGAGATTGCCGTTATCGTCGTAACTGTAGGTTGTCACCTCACCGTTGAGAGTTTCATTCAACAATTGACCATTGTCATCGTAAGTGTAGGTGGTCAGTCCCTCTGCTGAATCGTTGCAAGTGAGGCGATTCCCCACATTGTCGTAGGTGTAACCGATCGTGCGATTACCTGCCACAGGGTCAGTAATCTTTTCTGACCCTAGTCGGTACAAGTCGTCATAGGTATACTCAACCACACGACCGTTATTTTCCTCCACCTTTGTCCGCTGCCCTGCTGCGTTTAAGGTGTATCGGTAACTAGAGATCGTTACCTCTTGACCTGTACCGGGATCGACCTTAAAGTTCTTCAAGAAGACCAACCGATTTAGGTTGTCATACTCGCGAATTTCAATCGTGCCATTGGGGAATTCCGTTCGGGTGAGATTGCCAGATTTGTCGTAAGCGTACTGCGTCACCCCTAAGTCAGGGTCAGTAACAGTTGTGACCTGATTATACTTGTCGTAAGTATAAGCCGTCCTACCAGAGGGAGTTGTTACCGAGGCGATATTGCCAGCCGCATCGTAGGTATACTCAATCTTGCGCCCATCAGGTTCGGTTCGCCAGAGGAGGCGATCGCGCTCGTCGTACTTGTAGGTAGTAGTCCGAGCGATTCCTGCCTCCCTTTCCGTTACCGTGTGGCGCAGTCCGGTAGGCGTGTAGGTGTACTCAACAGACCTGCCATCAGGGAAATGCTCGGCAGTGAGACGGTTGAGCGCGTCGTACTCGTAAGTCACCGTCTCTTTGTCAAAGTCCTTTATACTTATAACATTTCCGCTCGCATCGTAGGTAGTTTGCGATCGCTGGAGATCGGGTAGTACCGTCGCCACGCGACGACGCAATTCATCGTATTCATAAGTAGTAACGTCCCCATTTGTATCTTTAATGCTGATTAGGTTCCCACTCAGATCGTAGCCGTACTCAGTTCGGTGTTTCAGAGCATCCACGACAGCCACAAGTTGCCCTTGAGGATCGTATTCAAACTCTGTTTTCTTCCCAGCCTGGTCGGTCGTAGCGATGACGCGATCCAACTCGTCGTAAGTAGTAGTTGTGTAAGTATTGTCAGCAAAGCGAGTTTCTACTACACGGCCTAACTCGTCATAGACAAACCGAGTAGTATGTCCTAACTGATCGCTTTCGCTAATGCGATTGCCAAACTCGTCGTAGGTGTAGGTTTTGCGACGACAACCGCAACTGCTGCGAGATTCAATCACGCGACCGAGCAAATCGTACTCGTATTCTTGACGATTTCCCAGTTCGTCAATTTCGGCACTGACCCAACCAAGTTCGTTGTATTCAGTCTTAGTTCTGGGGTTGTCCGAGAGGTTATTAGGAGTATTGTCTGGATGAATGACCTCAATAGGTCGATTCAGCGCGTCGTAAACAAAATAGGTCGTTTGACCAGTTTGGTCTGTAAAAGAACTCCGCCGTCCAACAGCATCGTAGGTAGTGATGTTACGAGTACCATCTGCGAAATGAGTTTCAGCAGGGCGGCCCAGGGCATCATATACAAACTTGGTCGTCTGATTTCGAGCATCGGTTTCAGTCAGCCTATTTCCGGCTGCATTATAAGTATATTTAGTTTCGTTGTTCAGAGCATCGCGAATCAGGATAGGGCGACCCGCTCGATCGTACTCATACTCGATGCGATTCCCCCGTTTGTCAATAGAGGCTTTGATGCGACCGATTTTATCGTATTCAGTTTTGGTTCTGGGGTTGTCAGAAAGGTCACTAGGCGTGTTATCGGGATAAATAGTTTCGGTGAGACGATCTAAAGCATCATAGACGAAGTGGGTAGTCTGTCCTTTTTGGTCAATAGTGGCGATTTCTCGACTGGCTGCATCATAAATAGAACGCACGGATGTACCGTCAGCATACAAAGTTTGTTCGAGCTGACCTTTTGCATCATAACGGTATTCGGTGCGGCGATCGTTCACACCCTTTTCAATTAGGGCGGTCATATTACCTAGTCTGTCGTATTCATATTGGATAACATTACCCAGCGAATTGGTTTCTGAGGTAACGCGACCTTCAGCATCGTAAGTCCACCTTTTGATAATTGTCTGCGAGCCGTTTGTAGTGGCGAGTGTGGTTGTTTCGGTGAGTGTTTTTCCACTGGCATCATAAGTGTAAGTAGTTGAGTTACCTAGCGCATCAATTTGATTAGTTACTCTGCCAACTGAGTCATATTCAAATTTAGTTTCTCGTCCTTGTGCATCAATAATTGCAGTGATATTGCCGGAGCGATCGTAGGTTTGTTTTGTGATGCCAAGAGAGTTATCAGTAGACAAAAGATTACCTCTGTTGTCATATTTGTAGGTAGTCGTTCGACCTAATGGGTTGGTTTTAGTTTGGATTTGTCCAAATTGATTATAACTATATCGAGTCACATTCCCCAAACCATCTTTCTCAGATAATTTATTCCCCTTGGCGTCATAAGTCCACTCAGTCGTCCACCCATTAAGTCCTGTTTCCGTAGTAATAACAGTCTCAGTCAAAACATTATTATCCCCATCAAAAGTCCTATCAACCCGCTTACCCAACGGGTCAATCTCAGTTAAAACGTTCCCGCGACTGTCATAAACATAAGTCGTCTCCTTGCCAAAAACATCCTTAACCTTCTGAATCGAATTATTCGGGTCGTAAACCAACTCCACCGCCGACCCATTCGCATCCACCATCTGCTTCAAACGCCCGGAATCGTCGTATTCAGTCTTAACTCCACTCCGTCCCAACGAATCGATAACCTCAGTCAAAAAGTGCGGTCTGTCCTCATCTCCGTACTCAAACCGAGTAGTATTATTCGGGAGCGTGTCACTTTTGCAATGAGTATAAATACCCAAAAATACTAGGGCAGAGGTTTTGAGCTATTTTTGGGCAAAATCGGCGATAATAATGATGTCTTAATTAATGGCGATTGAACTATGACGGACGAAGAGCAACAGGCGATTCAAACACATGTAGAAGCTATTTCGGCAATTCTGTATGCTGATTGTGACCCGGAATCTTTGAAAACATTAGAAGATATCGAGCTCACGGTTAAAGATAAGGTGTTAACTCATGTGACACCGCAAATCGGAATTTTTTTATCTACTCAGCTAGTGGCACAAAAGCAGGAAGGGTAAAGAAATTAAAAAGTACATTAGGTGATTTAAGCATCACCCAAAAGCAAGCAGATAAACTAGGGTGTGGGAGCGGGAGTAGATTGAGTCCACATTTAGAAAACTGTTGTTTAAGACTGAGTGCTAATGTTGCATATCAACATGCAGCCAAAGATATTGAATATATAACAGGGATTACGGTTCCAGCCAAGACACAACAAAGATTAGTACATTATCAAAAATTTGAGCAGCCTTACGCAACAGCAGATATTACCGAGTTAAGTGCAGACGGTGGAAAAGCACGATTGATAACACCATTCGGAGAAAAATCTGAGTGGAAAGACTATAAAGCAATTGTGTCGGAAGCAGGCATAGTAGCCAGCTTCGATCGAAATGACATCATTATTGATTGGGCAAATAAACAACCACTAGCCAAACCAGTAACTTGTCTAGCTGATGGACATGATGGTGTATGGAATATATTTAAAGAAATTAGTTGTCAACAGGACAGAAGAGAAATTCTAGATTGGTATCATTTGAATGAAAATCTTCAGAAGGTGGGGGGTTCAATTAAGCGATTGAAGCAAGCCGAAACATACTTATGGCAAGGAAATGTAAAAAGTGCAATAGCACTATTCATACAATTGAAGAAAAAGCCAGCAGTTAATTTTTGTAAGTATTTAGAAAAGCATAAAGAAAGAATTATTAATTACGAAGTTTTCCAGAGAAATGACATCTGTTCGATTGGTTCTGGGGCAGTAGAATCAGGAATTAAGCAAATAGGTAGAAGAATTAAAATATCTGGAGCAAGTTGGAAATCAGAACATATTGGGCAGGTATTGGCTCATCGATGTGCTTACTTAAATGGCTTAATTGGTAGACCGCCAAAAACTGCACAAGTATAAATACTTATTGCAAAAGTGACATGCTCCCCAAGATTTGAGCAGATTTGGATTATAGATAGTTCAATATTAGAGGCATTATTTCGGAAATTATCAAACTTAGAGTCAGCTAAAATAGGACAATTGGCGGGGAAAATAAGTACAGTAATTGATCTAGTAACTAGATTGCCAGTCGAAATTTGGTTTACCGAAAATGCGAAAGAATCTGATGTAAAGCTTGAAGAGAATATCCTCAATTTAGTCAGCAAAAATACGTTATTACTATTAGATATAGGCTTTTATCACTTTAGTTTTTGGTTAAGATTAATTGAGCAAAAGGTTAACTTTATTACCCGAATAAAGAAAGGAGCCGCCATCAAAGTAGAGGAAGTATTTACCGATAGTTATGGACTGCGAGACCGTAAGATACGTTTGGGGTCTGGAACGAAGAAAACTCCGTTTATTACCTTACGTTTGATTGAAGTTCGTTAAGAAAAAACCTGGCATTCTTATTTAAAAAGTGTGCTAGAGCCAGAAAAATTACCCCCTTAGGTAGTAGCAGATTTGTATCGAAGACGTTGGCGGATTGAAGAAGCTTTTAATATTGTAAAAAAGCTGTTAGATTTAAGCTATTTATGGACGGTTTCAATCAATGGGATTAAATTACAGATGGGAGCATCCCGGTTTTGCGCTTTTGATCATCAAACGGATATTGATCCGTTAAGGTAGGCGCACCGAAGCTTAAGCATTTGATTAACATTTTTCATCAACCACTGCGCTCCTGAAATT
>Ga0075157_10002056_pt1 | contig 11878 bp, 11 predicted proteins | sample JI81BgreenDNA_FD_70967 | JGI IMG/M metagenome (GOLD analysis project Ga0075157, IMG submission 70967) | Wastewater effluent complex algal communities from Wisconsin, to seasonally profile nutrient transformation and Carbon sequestration -... | ecosystem: Engineered > WWTP > Effluent > Algae...
AGAAGCCCGAGCAGTTCATCGTCGTCGACGACCACACCTTCCGCATCAACTTCATCCGCCGCGACAAGCTGACGATGAACAACATCGCGGTGCCGGTGCCATGCATCTACAACAGCGAGCTGGTGAAGAAGCACGCCACGCCGCAGGACCCCTGGGGCCTGGCCTGGACGCGCAACAACACCGCCGGCGGCGGCGCCTACAAGGTGGAGGCCTTCCGCCCCGGGCAGGAGATCGTCTACGTCCGCAACGACGACTGGAAGAGCGGCCCCAGTCCCAGGCTGCGCCGCATCGTGCAGCGCGAGGTGCCCAACGCCGGCAACCGCCGCGCGCTGCTGATCAAGGGCGACATCGACATGACCTTCGACATGCCGCCCAAGGACTTCAGCGAGATGGCGCGCGAGGGCGGCAACGTCAAGGTGGCGACGATGCCGATCGAGAACGCCATGTTCTACGTGGGCATGAACGTCACCCGGCCGCCCTTCGACAACGTCAAGGTGCGCCAGGCCTTGGCCTACGCGCTGCCCTACGACAAGATCCACGAGACGGCGCTGTACGGCCGCGGCGCCAAGCTCTACGGCGCGCCCTCCCTGCAGGTGAAGACCACCGCGTGGCCGCAGCCCACGGGCTACAAGACCGACCTCGCGCGCGCCCGGGCGCTGATGGCCGAGGCCGGCGCCGCCGCCGGCTTCGAGACCACGCTGAGCCTGGACCTCGGCGGCGCCACCGTCGGCGAGCCCACGGCCATCCTCATCCAGGAATCGCTGGCGCAGATCGGCATCCGCACGCAGATCAACAAGATCCCCGGCGCCACCTGGCGCGCCGCGCTGCTGAAGAAGGACATGCCGCTGATCATCAACCGCTTCGGCGGCTGGCTCGACTTCCCGGAGTACTTCTTCTACTGGTGCTACCACGGCCAGAACGCCGTGTTCAACACCATGAGCTACCAGAACCCGAAGCTCGACCGCGTCATCACCAACGCCCGCTTCGCCGAGAGCAAGCCCATCTACGACAGCATGGTGCGCGACATGATCCAGATCGCGTACGACGAGGTGCCGCGCATCCCGCTGTTCCAGCCCAGCCAGGACGTGGCGATGCAGAAGAACGTCATGGGCTACCAGTACTGGTTCCACCTGCAGCCCGACTACCGCCAGATCTTCAAGGCCTGAGCACGGGGCAGGGCCATGGACTTCGAACGCTACGTCGACGCCCAGTGCGAGCTGCTGGGCCTGGCGCTCACGCCCGAGCAGCGGCCGGGCGTCGTGCGCTACCTGCAGCTGGTGGCGGGCTTCGCGCCCCGGGTGATGGACTTCGCGCTGACGCCGGCGGACGAGAGCGGCAACACCTTCGTGCCGGTGGAGCCGAAGCCGTGAGCCACCCCGCCGCCGAATCGGCCGCCGCGCAGGTCGAGGCCGCGCTGGCGCGCATCGCGGCCACCGACGGCCGCGTCAACGCCTTCACCGCCGTGCTGGCCGATCGGGCCCGCGCCCGCGCGGCGGCGGTGGATGCCGACGCGCGGGCGCTGCCGCTGCGCGGCCTGCCCTTCGCGGTGAAGAACCTCTTCGACCTGCAGGGCCTGGCCACGCTCGCCGGCTCGAGGATCGAGCGCGACGCCGCTCCGGCGGCGCGCGACGCCGTGCTCGTGCGCCGGCTCGAGGCTGCGGGTGCCGTGTGCGTGGGCGCGCTCAACATGGACGAATACGCCTACGGCTTCACCACCGAGAACAGCCACCACGGCCCCACGCGCAACCCGCACGACACGGCGCGCATCAGCGGCGGCTCCTCGGGCGGCAGCGCCGCCGCGGTGGCCGCGGGCCAGGTGCCGCTGACGCTGGGCTCCGACACCAACGGCAGCATCCGCGTGCCGGCCAGCCTGTGCGGCGTGTTCGGCCTCAAGCCCAGCTTCGGCCGCCTGCCGCGCACCGGCAGCTACCCCTTCGTGGCCAGCCTCGACCACCTGGGCCCCTTCGCCCACGACGTGGCCACGCTGGCCGCCGCCTACGACGCCCTGCAGGGCCCGGACGCCGAAGACCCCGCCCAGGTGCCGCGCCCGCCGGAGCCGACGCAGCCGCAGCTGGCCCGCGGCACCGAGGGCCTGCGCATCGGCGTGCTCGGCGGCTGGTTCCAGGCCATGGCGCTGCCGGCCGCCCGCGAGGCCGTGGCGCGCGTGGCCGCGGCCCTGGGCGCCACGCAGACGGTGCTGTGGCCCGAGGTCGACCGCGCGCGCACGGCGGCCTTCATCATCACCAACGCCGAGGGCGCGGCGCTGCACCTGGCCGACCTGCGGCGCCGTGCCGACGACTTCGACCCGCTCACGCGCGATCGATTCCTGGCGGGCGCGCTGCTGCCGGCCGCGTGGGTGCAGCAGTCGCAGCGCGTGCGCCACTGGTTTGCGCGCCAGGTGGCGGCGCAGTTCGCCGAAGTCGACGTGCTCATCGCCCCGGCCACGCCCTGCACGGCGCCGGCCATCGGCACGGAGTGGCTCGAGATCGCCGGCCAGAAGATGCCGGCGCGGGCCAGCATGGGCCTGCTGACGCAGCCCGTCTCGGCCATCGGCCTGCCCGTGGCCACCGTGCCGCTGTGGGGCTGCGATGCCGCGGCGCCCCACCTGCCGATCGGCGTGCAGCTGATCGCCGCGCCCTGGCGCGAAGACCTCTGCCTGCGCGTGGCCCACGCGCTCGAGTCGGCCGGCGTCGTGAAGGCGCCCGTGGCCGCAGCCTGACACCGGGATTGGCCGCCTTGGACATCAACCTCCCCGCCGTGCACGCCGAGGTCTCGGCGCAGTTCGCCCGCTACGAGGCCGCGCTCGTGGGCAACGACGTCGCCGTGCTCGACGAGCTGTTCTGGGCCAGCGGGCACACCGTGCGCTACGGCGTGGCCGAGAACCTCGTCGGCATCGAGGCCATCCGCGCGTTCCGCGCCGCGCGGCCCGCGCAGGGCCTGGCGCGCACGCTGCAGAACACCGTGATCACCACCTACGGCACCGACTTCGCGACCGCGATGACCGAGTTCCGCCGCGAGGGCGGCCACAAGCTCGGCCGCCAGAGCCAGACCTGGGCCCGCTTCGCGCAGGGCTGGCGGGTGGTGGCCGCGCACGTGAGCCTGATCGACCCGCCCAGCCCCTGAACCCACCCCCGAACCGCCAGGAGAGAGAACGCCATGACCGACCGTGCCCTCAACCGCCGCCACGTCCTTGCGGGCGGTGCGCTGCTCGCCGCCGCGCCCTTCTCGCGCCTGGCGCAGGCCCAGGCGCCCATCACCGTGGGCATCATCTACGTCGGCCCGCGCGACGACTTCGGCTACAACCAGGCCCACGCCGAGGCGGCGGCCCAGCTCAAGCGCCTGCCGGGCGTGAAGGTGGTCGAGGAGGAGAACGTCGCCGAGACGCAGGCCGTTCAGAAGACCATGCAGGGCATGATCTCGCAGGACGGCGCGACGCTGCTGTTCCCAACCAGCTTCGGCTACTTCGACCCCCACATGCTGGCGGTGGCGGGCCGCAACCCGCGTGTGCGCTTCAGCCACTGCGGCGGCATGTGGACGAAGGGCAAGCACCCCGACAACACCGGCAGCTTCTTCGGCTACATCGACGAGGCGCAGTACCTCAACGGCGTCGTCGCGGGCCACATGAGCAAGAGCAAGAAGCTCGGCTTCGTGGCGGCCAAGCCCATCCCGCAGGTGCTGCGCAACATCAACGCGTTCACGATGGGCGCGCGCTCGGTCGACCCGAAGATCACCACCCAGGTCATCTTCACCGGCGACTGGAGCATGCCGGTGAAGGAGGCCGAGGCCACCAACAGCCTGGCCGACCAGGGCGTGGACGTGTTCACCTGCCACGTCGACGGCCCCAAGGTGGTGATGGAGACCGCCGCCCGCCGCGGCCGCATGGTGTGCGGCTACCACGCCAGCCAGGCCCGCCTGGCGCCGCAGGCCTACCTGACGGGCGCGGAGTGGAACTGGCTCACCGCCTACACGCAGATCCTCGACGCCGCGCGCAGCGGCAAGCCGCACCCCAACTTCGTGCGCGGCGGGCTCAAGGACGGCTTCGTCAAGAGCTCTGCCTACGGCGCCATGGTCAGCGAGCCGGCGCGCCGGAACGCCGAGGACGTGCGCCGGAAGATGATGGCCGGCGGCTTCGACATCTTCGGCGGCGAGCTCAAGGACAACACCGGCAAGGTCGTCATCGCGCGGGGCACGGTGCTCCGGCAGACCGACCCGGTGCTCGAGGGCATGAACTACCTCGTCGAAGGCGTGATCGGCAAGGTCTGACGGCCCCCGCGCAGCGCACCACCGCATGAGCCGCTGGCACGACACCGCCGAGGCCCTGGCCCTGCCGCTGCTGGCGCTGGCCGGCGGCCTGGGCCTGTTCGGCGTGTTCGTGTGGCTGCAGGGGCACGATCCGCTGCAGGCCTGGGCGCTGCTGTTCCGCGGCGCCTTCGGCGACAGCTTCTCGCTGCAGAACACGCTGGTGCGCGCGGCGCCGCTGATGCTCACCGCGCTGGCGGTGGCGCTGCCGGCGCGCGCCGGGCTCACCATCATCGGCGGCGAAGGGGCGCTCGTGCTCGGCGGGCTGGCCTGCGCCGCCGTGCCCTACGCCGTGGGCCTGCCCGCCGGCGGCGCCGGCACGGCCGTGCTGCTGCTGGCCGCGTCGCTGGCCGGCGCGGCCTGGATCGCGCTGGCCGGTTTCCTGCGCCAGTGGCGCGGGGTCAACGAGACCATCTCCAGCCTGCTGCTGGGCTACGTCGCCATCGCCCTGTTCAAGCACTGGGTCGAGGGCCCGCTGCGCGATCCCGCCAGCCTGAACAAGCCGAGCACGATGCCGCTGGAGGAGAGCCTGCGCATCGGCACCGTCGCCGGCACCGACGTGCACTTCGGCCTCGTCTTCGGCATCGTGGCCTGCCTGGCGGCGGGCTTCTGGCTGTCGCTCACCACACACGGCTTCGCCACGCGCGTGGTGGGCGGCAACCCGCGCGCGGCGCAGCTCGTGGGGCTGCCGGCGACGGCGCTGGTGGTCACGGCCTGTGCCCTGGGGGGCGCGGCGGCCGGGCTGGCCGGCGGCATCGAGGTCGCGGCGGTGCACACCTCGGCCAACGCCTCGCTGATCGTCGGGCTGGGCTACACGGGCATCCTCGTGAGCTTCGTGGCGCGGCACCAGCCGCTGGCCATCATCCCGGTGGCCATCCTCTTCGGCGGCTTCCTCGCCGCCGGCAGCCTGCTGCAGCGGCGCATGGGCCTGCCCGACGCCAGCGTGCAGGTGCTGATGGGCTTCTGCTTCGTCTTCATCCTGGCCAGCGAGGCCTGGCGCGGGCGGCTGCGCGGGCTGTTCGCCGCACGCCGCCCACCGGTGGGCGCCGCGGGAGCGCCGGCATGACGGGCTCGGCCCTGCTCGACGTGCTCGTGGCCGTGCTCGGTGGCGCCATCCGGGTGGGCACGCCCTTTCTCTTCGTGAGCCTGGGCGAATGCCTCACCGAGAAGGCCGGCCGCATCAACCTGGGCCTCGAGGGCGTGCTGGTGTTCTCGGCCATGGCCGGCTTCGGCGGCAGCTACCTCAGCGGCCTGTGGTGGGTGGGCGTGCTGGCGGCGGCGGGCAGCGGTGCGCTGATCGCGCTGCTGCACGGCCTGGTGAGCAGCCTGCCGCGCGTGAACGACATCGCCGCCGGCATCGCCATCATGCTGCTCGGCGGCGGCCTGGCCTTCTACCTGGGCAAGCCGCTGATCCAGCCGCAGGCCGTGCAGGTGCCGCCGCTGCCGCTGGGCGACTGGCTGGGCCTGGTGCCCGGCAGCGCGGCGCATGCGGCGCTGCAGGTGAACGGCCTGTTCCCGATCGGGGTTGCGCTGGCCCTGCTCATGGCCTGGGCGCTGGCCCACACCGGCTGGGGGCTGAAGGTGCGCATGGTCGGCGACTCGGCCGACGCGGCGCGCGCGCTGGGCACCTCGGTCACCGGCGTGCGCGTGGCCGCCACCACGGTGGGCGGCGCCATCGCCGGGCTGGGCGGCGCCTCGCTGTCGCTGGTGTTCCCGGGCAGCTGGAACGAGGCCTTGTCCAGCGGCCAGGGGCTGATCGCCGTGGCGCTGGTGATCTTCGCGCGCTGGCAGCCCGTCAAGTGCCTGTGGGCGGCGCTGCTGTTCGGCGGCGCCGGCGCGCTGGGCCCGGCGCTGCAGTCGGTGGGCGTCAGCGGCTACTACTACCTGTTCAACGCCGTGCCCTACGCGCTGACGCTGGCCATCCTGGTCTGGACCTGCTCGCCGACGCGCGCCCTGCAGGGCGCCCCGGCCGAACTGGGCGTGTCGCGCTGACCGCCCCCCTCCCCACCATGCCCTTCGTCCACGCCAACCCCTACCCCTGGCCCTTCGACGGCGACCTGCGCCCGGCCAACACCGCGCTCGTGGTCATCGACATGCAGACCGACTTCTGCGGCGTCGGCGGCTACGTCGACAAGATGGGCTACGACATCGGCCTCACACGCACGCCGATCGGCCCCATCGCCCGGCTGCTGCAGGCGGCGCGCGCCCACGGCTACACCGTGATCCACACCCGCGAGGGCCACCGGCCCGATCTCTCGGACCTGCCGGCCAACAAGCGCTGGCGCTCGCGGCGCATCGGCAGCGCGGGCGTGGGCATCGGCGATGTCGGGCCCTGCGGCCGCATCCTCGTGCGCGGCGAGCCCGGCTGGCAGATCATCCCCGAGCTCGCGCCGCTGCCGGGCGAGGTGGTGATCGACAAGCCCGGCAAGGGCAGCTTCTGCGCCACCGACCTCGAGCTCGTGCTGCGCACGCGCGGCATCGCCAACCTCATCCTCACCGGCATCACCACCGACGTCTGCGTGCACACCACCCTGCGCGAGGCCAACGACCGTGGCTTCGAGTGCGTGATCGTGGCCGACGGCACGGCCGCCACCGACCCTGGCAACCACGAGGCGGCGCTCAAGATGGTGACGATGCAGGGCGGCGTCTTCGGCGCCGTGGCCGGCAGCGACGCGCTGCTGGCGGCGATGGGGGCCGCGCCTTGAACACCCCCGGCGCCCTTGCGCTCGACACCTACGCGCTGACCAAGCGCTTCGGCGGCTTCACCGCGCTGGAGGCGGTGTCGATGCAGGTGCGTGCGGGCAGCGTGCACGCGCTGCTGGGCGAAAACGGGGCCGGCAAGAGCACGCTCGTCAAGTGCGTGGCCGGCTACCAGCAGGCCGACGAGGGCAGCGTGCTGATCGACGGCCGCGAGCGCGCCATCACGCACCCGGCGGTGGCGCGTGCGCTGGGCATCGGCATGGTCTACCAGCACTTCACCGTGGTGCCGGGCATGACCGTGGCCGAGAACCTGCTCATCGCGCGCGGCGCGCTGCCGGCCGTGGTGCCGTGGCGGCGCGTGCGCGAGGAGCTGCGCGCCTTCATGGCCGAGGCGCCGTTTGCGCTCGACCTCGACGCGCGCCCCTCGCAGCTGTCGGCCGGCGAGAAGCAGAAGCTCGAGATCCTCAAGCAGCTGTACCTGCAGCCCCGGCTGCTGATCCTGGACGAGCCGACCTCGGTGCTCACGCCGCAGGAGGCCGACGAGGTGCTGGGCGCGCTGCGCCAGCGCGCCCACGCCGGGCGCTGCACGGTGCTCATGATCACGCACAAGTTCCGCGAGGTGCTGGCCTTCGCCGACGACGTGACGGTGCTGCGCCGTGGCCGCCGCGTCGCCGGCCGGCCGGTGGCCGGCGCGCTGGCCTCCGACCTGGCCGCGGCCATGGTCGGCGACACCGGGGGCGAGGCCGCCACCGCGCGCGCCGAGGCCACGGGCGCCGCGCCGCTGGCCCGCGCGCCGCAGCCGCCGGGGCCGGTGCGCCTGCAGGTCAGCGGCCTGCGGGTGCGGGGCGATCGTGGCGAGCCGGCCGTGGCCGGCCTGGACCTGCAGGTGCGCGCCGGCGAGATCGTCGGCATCGCCGGCGTCTCGGGCAACGGCCAGCGCGAGCTGATGGAGGCGCTGGCCGGCCAGCGCCCGCGCGCCGGCGGCCAGGTGCTCATCGCCGGCGAGGCCTTCGACGCCACGCGCGGGCAGTACCGCCGCCTGCGCGTGCGCGGCCTGCCCGAGGAGCCGCTGAAGAACGGCTGCGTCGCCGCGCTCAGCGTGGCGCAGAACATCGGGCTGCGTGGCTTCGACCGCGCCCCGCACGCCGTGGCCGGCCTGCGCCGGCCCGGCACGCTGGCCGCGCAGGCGCGCGCGCTGATCGCCGAGTACCGCATCAAGACGCAGGGCGAGCACGCGCCCATCGGCTCGCTTTCGGGCGGCAACGTGCAGCGCGCGGTGCTGGCGCGCGAGCTCTCGGAGCCGGCCGACGTGCTGCTGGTCAGCAACCCCGTGTTCGGCCTCGACTTCACCGCGGTGGCCGAGGTGCACGCCCGGCTGGTCGCGGCGCGCAACGCCGGCTGCGCGGTGCTCATGGTGAGCGAGGACCTCGACGAGCTGCTGCTGCTGGCCGACCGCATCGTCGTCATGAGCGGCGGCCGCATCGTGCACGCCTGCGACGCCGCCGGCGCCGACCGCCACGGCATCGGCCGCTTCATGGGCGGCCACGCCGAAGAACCCGCGGCCGATGCCGTCAACCACCCGGTGCCTGCATGATCCCCATCGACGCGCGGCCCTTCACCTTCACGATGCCGCCCGGCAAGACGGCGCTGGTCGTCATCGACATGCAGCGCGACTTCATCGAGCCCGGCGGCTTCGGCGCCAGCCTGGGCAACGACGTCGCGCTGCTGCAGGCCGCCGTGGCGCCCACGCAGGCGCTGCTGGCGGCCTGGCGCGCGCGCGGCTGGCCGGTGGTGCACACGCGCGAGTCGCACGCCCCCGACCTCTCGGACTGCCCGCCCGCCAAGCGCCAGCGCGGCACGCCGGCCCTGCGCATCGGCGACGCAGGGCGCATGGGCCGGCTGCTGGTGCGCGGCGAGCCGGGCTGCGAGATCGTGCCGGCCCTGGCCCCGCTCGCGGGCGAGATCGTCATCGACAAGCCCGGCAAGGGCGCCTTCCACGCCACGCCGCTGCAGGCCGAGCTCGGAGCGCGCGGCGTCACCCACCTGGTGTTCGCCGGCGTCACCACCGAGGTCTGCGTGCAGACGACGATGCGCGAGGCCAACGACCGCGGCTACGACGCGCTGCTCGTCGAGGAGGCCACGGCCAGCTACTTTCCGCACTTCAAGGCCGCCGCCATCGAGATGATCGTGGCGCAGGGCGCCATCGTCGGCTGGGCCGCACCGCTGGCCGCGGTGCTGGCCGCCGTGCAGGCGGCGCCGCCGGTGGGGGAGGCCTGAGCATGGGCCGCATCATCCTCAAGCGCCTGCTGGCCGCCCTGCCCAACCTGGCGGGCGTGATCGTCGTCACCTTCCTGCTCACGCGCGCCATCCCCGGCGATCCGGCGGCCTACTTCGCGGGCGCCTCGGCCAGCACCGAGGCGGTGGAGCAGATCCGCCAGCAGCTGGGCCTGGACAAGCCGCTCATCGAGCAGTTCTTCCGCTACGTGGCCGCCCTGGCCCGCGGCGACCTCGGCCTGAGCCTGACCACCGGCCAGCCCGTGCTGCAGGAGCTGCTGATGCGGCTGCCGGCCTCGCTGGAGCTGGTGCTGCTGGCGCTGCTGCTGGCCTGCGCCATCGCCATCCCGCTGGGCGTGGCCGCGGCCACGCGGCCGGGCAGCTGGATCGACCAGCTGGCGCGCCTGGTCACCACGGCCGGCGTCTCGCTGCCCACGTTCTTCACCGGGCTGCTGCTGGCCTACGTCTTCTACTTCCTGCTCGGCTGGGCGCCCTCGCCGCTGGGGCGCCTGGACCCGATGTTCTCGCCACCGCCCGCGGTGACGGGGCTGTACCTGATCGACGCCGCGCTGGCCGGCGACCGCGCGTTGTGGTGGGCCGCCTTCAAGCAGCTCATCCTGCCGGTGCTCACGATGACGCTCTTCGTGCTGGCCCCCATCGCCCGCATGACGCGCGCGTCCATGCTGGCCGTGCTGTCGAGCGACTTCGTGCGCACCGCGCGCGCCAGCGGCCTCGGCCGCGGCACCGTGCTCGTGCGCTACGCGCTGCGCAACGCGCTGCTGCCGGTGGTCACGACGCTGGGCATGGTGTTCGGCTTCATGATCGGCAGCTCGGTGGTGATCGAGAAGGTCTTCGGCTGGCCCGGCGTCGGCAGCTACGCCATCGACGCGCTCACCGCCAGCGACTACGCGCCGGTGCAGGGCTTCGTGCTCGCGATGGGCATCCTGTTCGTGCTGCTGAACCTGCTGATCGACGTGCTGTACGTCGTCATCGACCCGCGCGTGAAGATCGAGGGCTGACATGGCCGCCGCCGCATCCACCACCTGGGGCCATGCACGGCACGTGCTGGCCGAGAACCCGGTGACGCTGTTCGCCGCCGGGCTGTTCGCGATGTTCGTGATGCTGGCCCTCTTCGGCCCGTGGATCGTGCCGCACGACCCGCTGGCCAGCAACGCGGCGGCGGCCCTGCAGCCGCCGAGCGCCGCCCACTGGTTCGGCACCGACGCGCTGGGCCGCGACATCTTCAGCCGCGTCATCGTGGCCACGCGGCTGGACCTCGGCATCGCCTTCAGCGCCGTGCTGCTGAGCTTCGTCATCGGCATGCCGCTGGGGCTGGCGGCGGGCTTCTTCGGCGGCTGGTGGGACCGCATCGTCACGCGCGTGTCCGACACGGTGATGGCCTTCCCGCTGTTCGTGCTGGCCATGGGCATCGTGGCGGCGCTGGGCAACACGGTGGGCAACATCGTGCTGGCCACGGCCATCATCAACCTGCCGTTCTACATCCGCGTGGCGCGCGCCGAGGCCAACGTGCGCCGTAACGCCGGCTGGGTGGAGGCGGCGCGCCTGGCCGGCAACGGGCCGCTGCGCATCCTGGCCGTTCACCTGTTCCCGAACACGCTGCCGCCGGCCATGGTGCAGGTGAGCCTCAACATGGGCTGGGCCATCCTCAACGCCGCCGGCCTGAGCTTCATCGGCCTGGGCGTGCGCCCGCCCGAGCCGGAGTGGGGCATCCTGGTCGCCGAGGGCGCGGCCTTCATCGTGAGCGGCGAGTGGTGGGTGAGCTTCTTTCCCGGCGCGATGCTCATGCTGGCGGTGTTCACCTTCAACCTGCTGGGCGATGCGCTGCGCGACATCGTCGACCCGCGGAGGCGGACATGAGCGACGCACCCATGCCGCTGCTCGACGTGCAGGGCCTGAGCCTGGAGTTCCGCACGCGCAGCGGCACCGTGCACGCGCTGGAGCACGTGAACCTGCGCCTGCACAAGGGCGAGATCGTGGGCCTCGTGGGCGAGAGCGGCTCGGGCAAGAGCGTGCTGAGCTACGCCATGCTGGGCATCAGCGACGCCGCCGCGCGCGTGACCGCCGGCCGCGCGGTGTTCGGCGGGCTCGACCTGCTGCAGGCCACGCCGCGCGAGCTGGCCGACCTGCGCGGCCGCGAGATCAGCATGATCTTCCAGAGCCCGCGCACCGCGCTCAACCCCATCCGCCCCGTGGGCCTGCAGATCGAGGACGTGCTGCGCCGCCACGCCGTGCGCACCCGCGCCGGCACCGGGCCCGAGCAGGGCCGCGGCCTGCGCGAGCGCGCCGTGCAGGCGCTGCGCGACGTGGCCATCGCCGACCCCGAGCGGCGCTGGGGCGCCTATCCGTTCGAGCTCTCGGGCGGCATGTGCCAGCGCGTGATGATCGCCATCGCGCTGGCCTGCCGGCCGGCGCTGCTGATCGCCGACGAGCCGACCACGGGCCTGGACGTGACGACCCAGGCCGCGGTGATGGACCTGATCACCGGCCTCGCGCGCGAGCGCCAGATGGCCACGCTCTTCATCACCCACGACCTGGGCCTGGCCGCCGAGTACTGCGACCGCATCGTCGTCATGCACGCCGGCCA
>Ga0075157_10002058_pt1 | contig 11877 bp, 8 predicted proteins | sample JI81BgreenDNA_FD_70967 | JGI IMG/M metagenome (GOLD analysis project Ga0075157, IMG submission 70967) | Wastewater effluent complex algal communities from Wisconsin, to seasonally profile nutrient transformation and Carbon sequestration -... | ecosystem: Engineered > WWTP > Effluent > Algae...
GGCGATGACGAAGGGCACGTTCAGAAGTCGGGCCAGTGTCTGCGCGAGCAGCGTCTTGCCAGAGCCGGTGGGGCCGATGAGAAGGATGTTGCTCTTCGTGAGCTCAACCTCGTCCTTGCCGTCGCGGTGCGCGGCCATGTGCTTGAGCCGCTTGTAGTGGTTGTAGACCGCCACCGACAGCGTGCGCTTGGCCACGTCCTGACCGATCACATACTGGTCGAGGCTGGTCTTGATCTCGCCGGGCGTGGGCAGGTCCGACTTGGCCGCCTTGGCCGCCGGGGCCTCGGCTGGCACCTCGTCGCGGATGATGTCGTTGCACAGCTCAATGCACTCGTCGCAGATGAAGACCGACGGGCCCGCAATGAGCTTTTTCACCTCGTGCTGGCTCTTGCCGCAGAACGAGCAATAGAGAACCTTCTCGGCGGGCGTGCCCTTCTTGTCGGCCATGTGAACTGGAGTGCGCGGGACGGCTGGAGATCGCCCCATCATAGACGAAACGCCGCCGGGGGCCCGGCGGCGTTTGGGAGGGTTTTGGCGGCCAGTCCCGGGAAGGACGACCGGCCGGAGGTACGGGTCAGGCCCGCTTGTCCAGCACCTGGTCGATCAGTCCGTAGTCGCGGGCCTCGGACGCCGACATCCACGTGTCGCGCTCCATGTCGGCGGCGATGCGCTCCACCGGCTGGCCGGTTCGGTCGGCATAGATGCGGTTGAGTTGCTCGCGGGTCTTGAGGATCTCGCGCGCCTGGATCTCGATGTCGCTGGCCTGGCCCTGGGCACCGCCGGAGGGCTGGTGGATCATGACCTTGGAGTTCGGCAACGCCGCACGCTTGCCCTTGGCGCCGGCCATGAGCAGGAACGACCCCATGCTGGCAGCCATGCCCATGCACAACGTGGACACGTCGGGCTTGATGAACTGCATGGTGTCGAAGATCGACAGCCCTGCGCTGACGCTGCCGCCCGGCGAGTTGATGTACAGGAAGATGTCCTTGTCGGGGTTCTCGCTCTCCAGGAACAGCATCTGCGCGACGACCAGGTTCGCCGTGGCATCGTTGACCGGCCCCACGAGGAAGATGATGCGCTCGCGCAGCAGCCGGCTGTAGATGTCGTAGGCGCGTTCGCCCCGACCCGACTGCTCGATGACGATGGGCACCATGCCCAGCCCCACGGTTTCGATCTGGCTCATCGGCGGATTCCGTCTTGTCTTGGAGGGAGAACCGGCCACGCTCAGTTGGCCGACATCAGTTCGTCGAACGGTAGCACCTTGTCCGTCACCTTCGCCCGGGACAGGACGAACTCGGCGACATTGTTCTCGACCACCACGGCCTCCACTTCGGCCATGCGCTGGCGGTCGCCGAGGTACCAGCGCACCACGTCAGCCGGCTTCTCGTAGCTCTGGCTCAGTTCCTCGATGTGCTTCTGAAGCTGGTCGGGGCGGGCCTGCAGGCTGTTCGTGCGCACCAGTTCGCCCACAACCAGGCCCAGGCGCACGCGGCGCTCGGCCTGCGGGCGGAACAGGTCGTCGGGGATCGGGGCGGTTTCGGCGTCCTTCAGGCCGCGCTGCTTGAGGTCGGCACGGGCCTGGGCGATCAGGCGCTCGAGTTCGCCCTTCACCAGGGCATTGGGAATGTCCAGCTCGGCGGAGTTGCTCAGGGCTTCCATGACGGCCGCCTTGTTGCGTGCCTGAACGCGGAAGCGCACCTCGCGCTCGAGGTTCTTCTTCACATCGGCGCGAAGCCCTTCGACCGTTGCCTCGGCAATGCCCAGCGCCTTGGCGAAGGCCTCGTCGACGGTCGGCAGGTTCTGCGCTTCGATCTTGCGCATGGTGACGAGGAAGTCCGCTTCCTTGCCCGCCACGTCGGTGCCCTGGTAGTCGGCCGGGAACTGCAGCGGGAAGGTCTTGCTCTCGCCCACCTTCATGCCGCGCACCGACTGGTCGAACTGCTCGAGCATCTGGCCTTCGCCGATGATGAAGGTGAAGCCCTCGGCCTTGCCGCCGGCGAAGGGCTCGCCGTCGATCTTGCCTTCGAAGTCGATGGTGACGCGGTCGGTCTCCTGGGCACCTTCTGCGGCCGGGCGAAGGGCGAAGGTGCGGCGCTGCTTGCGCAGGATGTCGACGGTGCGGTCGATCGCGGCCTCGGTCACTTCCGTGCCGACGCGCTCGATCTCGACGCCCGTGAGGTCGCCCAGCTTCACCTCGGGATACACCTCGAAGGTCGCGTCGAAGGCCATCTGGCCCTCGGGGGCCTCGTCCTTCTGCGTGATGGTGGGCATGCCGGCCACGCGGAGCTTGGCTTCCTGGGCGGCATCGGAGAAAGCCTGACCGATGCGGTCGTTGACCACCTCGTACTGCACCGAGTAACCGTAGCGCTGGGCGACGACCGACATCGGCACCTTGCCGGGCCGGAAGCCGTCGGCCTTGACCGTGCGGGCGAGCTTGCGCAGGCGAGCCTGCACCTCGTTGTTGATTTCCGTGGCCGCCACGGTCAGCGTGATGCGGCGTTCGAGCTTTTCGAGGGTTTCGACTTGGACGGCCATGATGAATGGGTGTGGGAAGCGAGGTCGGAATCCGGGAACGGAACAGGCACTGGTGCGCGGGGCCGGACTCGAACCGGCACGCCGGTGAAGGCGTCAGGACCTAAACCTGGTGCGTCTACCAATTTCGCCACCCGCGCAACGGGAAACGCTAGACCCCCGAAGGCCACGCGCGCCGGCACGGGCCGCGCGCAGCCGCTTCGGGGGTGAAGCTCGAAATTCGGCGAACCGCGGATTCTAAGCGGCCCCGGCCGCGGGTTCGCGGCGCACCCGGAACCAGGCCGCATACATCGCCGGCAGCGCCAGCAGCGTGAGCACGGTGGCCACCACCAGACCGCCCATGATCGCCACCGCCATCGGGCCCCAGAAGACGCTGCGCGACAACGGGATCATGGCCAGAACGGCCGCAGCAGCCGTGAGCACGATGGGACGGAAGCGCCGCACCGCCGCCTCGACGATGGCGGTCCAGGTGTCCACGCCGCGGGCTCGGTCCTGCTCGATCTGATCGATCAGGATCACCGAGTTGCGCATGATCATGCCCATGAGCGCGATGACGCCCAGAAGCGCGACGAAGCCGAAGGGGCGGTCCAGCAGCAGCAGTGCCGCCGCCACGCCCGCAATGCCCAGGGGCCCGGTCAGGAACACCAGCATGGCGCGGCTGAAGCTGTGCAGTTGCAGCATGAGCAGCGTGAAGATGATGAACAGCATGATGGGCACGCCCGCCGCGATCGAGCCCTGCCCCTTGCTGCTCTCCTCCACCGCACCGGCCACCTCGATGCCATAGCCGGGCGGCATCTGCGCGGCGAGCTTCTGCAGCTCGGGCCACACCTGTGCGCTCACGGTCGGGCCCTGCACGCCCTCGACCACATCGCCTTGCACGGTGACGGCGAAGTTGCGGTTCAGGCGCCACACCACACCCGGCTCCCAGCCGAACTCGACCTTCGCGATCTGCGTGAAGGGCACCGCGCGCCCATTGGCCGTCGGCACATAGCCGTTGGCCACGTCGGTGATGGCATTGCGTTCGTCAGCCGGCGTGCGCAGCACGATGTCGACCAGCTTGTCGCCCTCGCGATACTGGCCGATGGGGGCGCCCGAGAGCATCACCCGCGAGGCCTGCGCCAGTCCCTGGCTGGTGACCCCCAGCGCCCTGGCCTTGTCCTGGTCGACCTGAAGGTTCAGCACCTTCACCGATTCGTTCCAGTTGTCGTTCACCCCTCGCATCGAAGGATGGGCCCGCAACACCTCCTTGGCCTGGTCGGCCCAGCCCCGCACCACGGCCGCCTCGGGGCCCACCACGCGGAACTGCACCGGGTAGGGCACCGGCGGCCCATTGGGCAGCAGCTTGGGCCGGCCGCGCACCTCGGGGAACTCCTCGGCCAGAAGGCGTGGCAGCTTCACGCGCAGCGTCTCGCGCTCGGCCAGGCTGGCCGGCAGCACGATGGCCTGGGCCACGTTGCTGTTGGGGAAGATCTGGTCCAAAGGCAGGTAGAACCGGGGCACGCCGCTGCCCACCCAGGTGGTCACCGACTTGACGCCCGGCTCCTGCATCATGCGCGCCTCGAAGCGGCGCGCGATGGCCTCGGTCTGCTGGAACGTTGAACCTTCGGGCAGCCACAGGTCCACGAGGATCTCCGGCCGGCTGGAGTCGGGGAAGAACTGCTGCTGCACGCGGCCCATGCCCACGATGCCCAGCGCAAACACCAGCAGCGTGGCACCGATGGTGATCCAGCGATGCTGCACGCACCAGTCCACCGCGCGGCGGAACCGCGAGTAGAACGGCGTGTCGAAGAGTTCGTGGGCCTCGCCCTCGACGCGGGGGCGAACCCGCAGCAGCTTCGCGCCCAGGTAAGGCACGAAGACCACCGACACCACCCACGAGATGACCAGCGAGGCGGTGGTGACGGCAAAGATGGCGAACGTGTATTCGCCCGTCACCGACTTGGCCAGCCCGATCGGCAGGAAGCCCGCCGCCGTGATGAGCGTGCCCGTGAGCATGGGCATCGCGGTCACGTCGTAGGCAAAGGTGGCCGCGTGCATCGTGTCGTAGCCCTCCTCGAGCTTTCGCACCATCATCTCCACGGCGATGATGGCGTCGTCCACCAGCAGGCCGAGGGCGATGATGAGCGAGCCCAGCGAGATCTTGTGCAGGCCCACGCTCCAGTAGTACATGGTCACGAACGTGATCGCCAGCACCAGCGGGATCGTGATGGCCACCACCAGGCCCGGCCAGATGTCGATGCGCAGCGGGCGCGTGTGCAGGCCCAGCGAGATGAAGCTGACCGCCAGCACCACCACGATGGCCTCGATCAGCACCTTGACGAACTCGTTGACCGACTTGGAAACCGCCTCGGGCTGATCCTGCACCTGCTCGAGCGTGATGCCCGCCGGGAAGTCGGCCTGCAGCTTGCGGGCGGTCTCGCGCAGGGCCTTGCCCAGGGCGATGATGTCGCCACCCTTGGCCATCGACACGCCCAGCGCGATGACCTCGCGACCCTGGTGCCGCACCTTCACGGTGGGCGGATCGACCGTGCCACGGCTGATGGTGGCGAAGTCGCCCAGGCGCAGCGATGAGGCCTGCCCCGTGGCCGGGTTGACGGCGCGGATCGGCAGTGCCCGCAACGCCTCGACCGACTCGAACTGCCCGCCCACGCGCACCTGCAGGTTCTCGAGCCCGGCGTTGAGCACGCCCGTGCCCTCCACCGCGTTCTGGGCGCCGATCTGCGCGATGACCTGGTTCATGTCCAGGCCCAGTTGCGCCAGACGGCGCTGAGAGACCTCCACGAAGATGCGCTCGGGCTGCGCGCCGAACACCTCCACCTTGGCCACGTCGGGCACGCGCAGCAGCGCCTGCCGGGCCTGGTCGGCGAACTCGCGCAGTTCCTCTCGCGAGAAGCCGTCGGCCGACAGGGCGAAGATGGTGCCGTAGACGTCGCCGAAGTCGTCGTTGAACACCGGGCCGATCACGCCGGCGGGCAGCGTGCTGCGCATGTCGCCGATCTTCTTGCGCGCCGCGTACCAGGAATCGGCGACCGCTTCGGGCGGCGACGAGTCCTTGAGCTGCAGGATGGTCAGCGACTCGCCCGGCTTGGTGTAGCTCGAGATCTTGTCGGCGTACGGCACCTCCTGAAGGGTCTTCTCGATGCGGTCGGTGACCTGGTCGGCCATCTGGAGTGCCGTGGCCCCGGGCCAGAAGGCCTGCACCACCATCGCACGGAAGGTGAACGGCGGATCCTCGTCCTGCCCCAGCTGGAAGTAGGCCGTGAAGCCCAGCACCAGCAGGACGATCATCAGGTAGCGCGTGAGGGGCTGGTGCTCCAGCGCCCAGCGCGAAAGGTTGAACCGCGAGCCCGCGGAATCGGACGGCACGCTCATGGGCCCTCCGGGCTCAGCGGGACGCCACCGGCGTCGGGTTGAAGAACTTGACCTTCTGGCCCGGGCTCAGCACGTGCACGCCGGCCGTCACCACGTCCATCCCGGCCTGCAGGCCGGCGGCCACGACCACCTCGTTGCCGTCGGCACCCGCGACGACGACAGGCACCTGCTTCACGGTCATGGAGGCTCGATCGACCACCCAGACGGCCGCGCGGTCCTGTTGCCGGACGATGGCCGTCACCGGAAGCTTCACGACGCCAGACTGCCGAGGCAGGTCCATCAGCACGGTGGCGGTCTGCCCCAGCTGCACAGGCGCCCGACCCACATCCGCCTTGGCCAGGAACGTGCGGGTCAAGGGGTCGGCACTGGCCGCCAGTTCGCGCAGCGTGGCGGCGACCACCGCGTCGCTGCCCCAGAAACGCACCTTCAACGCGTCGGGTTGGCCCACCCGGGCGCGCATCGCCTGCACCATGTCTTCCGGCACCGAGAACACCACGTCGCGCGGGCCCTCCAGGGCCAGCCGCAGCACCGGCGCTCCGGCTGCCATCACCGCACCGGGCTCGGCCTCGATGGCGGTGACCACACCGGCGGCAGGCGCCGTCAGCTGGGCGTAGCCCGCCTGGTTGCTCTGGACCTGCGCCTGCGCGCGAGCCTGGTCGAGCTGGGCCTTCGCGGCCTTCAGCGCGTTGCCGCGACGCTCCAGCTCCCAGGCACTGATGAAGCCCTGGGCCCGCAGTTCCTCGAAACGCCGGTACTCGGCCGACAGGGCCTCGTGGTTCGACTGCGCCGCCGCCAGCGCCGCCACCGCGGCCTGACGGGCCTGTTCCAGATCGGTGGCATCGAGCGTGGCCAGCACCTGGCCCGCGCGCACGGTCTCGCCGAGGTCCGCGGGCCGCTGCGTCAGCTTGCCGCCCACGCGAAAGCCGAGGCGAGCCTCCGTTCGCGCCCGCACTTCGGCCGCGAACTCCTTGACGCCACCGGCCGTGTCGCTGCCCACCTGCACCGTCCGCACCGAGCGCACGGGTTCGGGTTCGGGCGCCGTTCGGCTGCAGGCCGACAGCAGCGCGACGACGAGAAGCCCCGCAGCGAGAGGGACGACGCGGGCGGGACGGACAAGGCGGAACATGGGCAGACTCCGAACGCTCGAGGTGCAGGGTGCCGAGAGGCACCGGGGAGGCGCGGGCGGCGTTTCGTTTGGAAGTCCCCCCGGGCAGGCCATTGTTAATGACTGACCGGTCAGTAATATAGGGAGCGCAGCCCGCCCCTGTCAATCGCCCGGGCGTGCACGGCGCCACGGCACAACACCCCGGACAATCGCGCCATGTCCGTGGACCACTACGAGAACTTTCCGGTCGCCTCGCGCCTGTGCCCGCCCCGCCTCCGACCGGCCGTGGTCGCCATCTACCACTTCGCCCGCACCGCGGACGATCTGGCCGACGAAGGCGAGGCCTCCACCGAGAGCCGCTTGGCCGCCCTGGCGGACTACCGTGCCGACCTGGAGAGGATGCTGGCCGGCGAGGCGTTCACACCCCGATGGGCCCCTGTGTTTCTGGCGCTGGGGAAGGCCCGCGAGGCCCACGCGCTGCCCGCGGCCCCGCTGCGCGATCTTCTGTCCGCCTTCGAGCAGGACACCGGCTCGCCCCGCTACGCCGATCGCGCCGAATTGCTCGACTATTGCCGGCGCTCGGCCAACCCCATCGGACGGCTGCTGCTGCACCTGTACGGTGTCCAGGAGGCCGAGGCGCTGAGGCAGTCGGACGACATCTGCACGGCCTTGCAGCTCATCAACTTCTGGCAGGACCTCAGCGTCGATCTGCCGCGCCGCCGCGTCTACCTGCCCGACGTCGACCGTCAGGCCTTCGCGGTGGCCGACGAGGCGGCCCTTGACGATCCGAAGCGTCTGGCCCCGCTGGTGGCCGCACTGTGCGACTGGGCCGAAGAACTGATGCATCGCGGCGCCCCGCTCGCACGACGTCTGCCCGGCCGTGTCGGCTGGGAGCTCCGCTTCGTCGTGGCGGGCGGGCTTCGCATCCTGGAGAAAATCAGGACCATGAATCATCTGACCCGGCAGTCCCGCCCCACCCTGGGCCCTCGGGATGCCCCCGTCCTGCTCTGGCGCGCCCTGTGGATGCCTCGGCCAGCGTCCCCTTCCCGTCCTGCGCTCCGATGACGCCTCAGCAATACGTGCAGCAGCGCGCGGCGGGCAGCGGCTCGTCGTTCTACTACGCCTTCCTGTTCCTGCCGCCCCCGCGTCGCGCGGCCATCACGGCGTTCTACGCGTTCTGCCGCGAGGTCGACGACGTCGTGGATGAAGTGTCCGACCCCGGTGTCGCGGCGACCAAGCTTCAGTGGTGGCGGGGCGAGGTGGCGGCCGCGTTTGCAGGACGACCGACCCACCCGGTGATGCAGGCCCTCGCGCCGTGCATCGAACCGTTCGCGATCGAGCGCCGGCACCTGGAAGCGGTCATCGAGGGCTGCGAGACCGACCTCACGCAGACCCGGTTCCTGGACTGGCCGGCGCTGGAACGCTACTGCCACCTCGTGGCCGGGGTCGTGGGCGAGGTGGCCTGCAACATCTTCGGCCGCACGCAGACCGAGACCGTGCAGTATGCGCATCGCCTTGGCCGCGCCATGCAGCTGACGAACATCCTTCGCGACGTGGGCGAGGACGCGCGCCGCGGCCGCATCTACCTGCCCATCTCCGACCTGCAGCAGTTCGACGTCAAGGCCCATGAACTGCTCAAGCGCGAGAAGCCCTGGGGCTACAGCGACCGCTTCCAGGCGCTGATGGCCCACGAAGCGAGACGCGCCCACGCCTTGTACGACGAGGCCATGGCAATGCTGCCCGAGACCGACCGACTGGCGCAGCGTCCCGGATTGATGATGGCCCACATCTACCGCACGCTGCTGCGGGAGATCGAGGCCCAGGGGTTTCAGGTGCTGCACCAGCGCACTTCGCTGACCCCGCTGCGCAAGCTGTGGATCGCGGCGCGCACGCACGTGAGGGGGCGTTGAGCCGCCGGCCGCTGCGCATCGCCGTCATCGGCGCCGGCTGGGCCGGACTGGCTGCTGCCGTGCGCGCGGTGGAGCGCGGCGCCGAGGTCACTCTCTTCGAGATGGCGCCGCGGGCCGGTGGCCGCGCCCGGGCTTGGGCCGAGCCGGCTGCGCCAGGCGACGGCGCCGCAGAAGGTCCCTGGATCGACAACGGACAGCACATCCTCATCGGCGCCTACAGCCGAACGCTCGACCTGATGCAGACCGTGGGCGTGGACCTGCAACGGGCATTCGACCGGCGACCCTTGTGCCTGCAGCACGCCGACGGCAGCCGTCTGGCCTGGGGCACCGGCGCCCCCACCGCGGCCTTCCTCGAGGCGCTGTGGACCGCCACCCAGTGGTCGCGGCGAGACCGCCTGGCCTTTCTGGCCTGGGCCATCGGCTGGCAGCTGCGACGCTTCCGCTGCGCGCCCGAGCTGACGGTGCGGGCGCTGGCGCGCACTCTGCCCGACAGCGTCCGGCTTCGCCTCATCGAGCCGCTGTGTGTGGCCGCGCTCAACACGCCAGCCGACGCCGCCAGCGGCACGGTGTTCCTGCGGGTGCTGAAGGACGCCCTGGCCGGTGGGCGCGGCGCCTCCGACCTGCTGCTGCCGCGGCAGCCGCTGCAGGCCCTGCTGCCCGATCCGGCGGTCGCCTGGCTGCGCGCGTGCGGGTGCCCGGTGCATCTGGGGCGCCGGGCCCAGGCCCTGCAAGTCTCGAACGGCGGCGTGGTGGTCGATGGAGAGTCTTTCGACGCGGCGGTGCTGGCGACCACCTCGGTCGAGGCCGCCCGGCTGGCCGAACCTCTGGCCCCCACGTGGGCCGCGCAGGCGCGTGCAATGGCGTTCGAGAGCATCGTCACCGTGTGGCTCGACGCCCCGGGCTGGCGGCTTCCCGCACCCATGCTCGCGCTCGACGAGGGCCCCGCGCAGCCTGCCCAGTTCCTGTTCGATCACGGCACCCTGGCCAACGCCCCGGGCCGGCTCACCGCCGTCATCAGCGGCGCCAATCAGTGGCTCGAGGGAGGCACCGCGGCCATCGAGTCGGCCGTGGCGGCGCAAGTGGGCGCACTGGGCCTCGGCCCGCCCGGGTCGGCTCCCCGGCCCTTTCGCACGATCATCGAGCGCCGCGCGACGTTTCGCTGCACGCCCGGTGTCGTCCGCCCGGGCGTGCACGTGGCGCCGGGCGTGGTGGCGGCGGCCGACTATGTCGAGGGCCCCTACCCCGCCACGCTCGAAGGCGCGGTACGGGCCGGCGAACGTGCGGCCGCCCTGCTGCCCGACCCTCGCTCCACCGGCCCCGCCGCGCCGCGTACAAGGTCCTGAACCGGTCGCTTGGGGCGATCGCTGCGTGCCGGAATGCAGCCCGCGCTCTCACGATGCAGAATAATGGCCTGATGGAGGATCCGGTCATGAGCACTCCAACCCCCGCCGCACCGGCCATCCAGGTGCTGGAACGCATGTTTTCGCTGCTGGACACCCTCGCCCAGCAAGAGCGACCCATGTCCCTGAAGGACATCAGTGCCGCCACGGGCCTGCACCCTTCCACGGCACACCGCATCCTTTCCGACCTCACGCTGGGCCGTTTCGTCGAGCGGCCGCAGGCCGGCACCTACCGGTTGGGGATGCGGCTGCTCGAACTGGGCAACCTCGTGAAGGGGCGACTCGACGTCCGGGAAGCCGCCCTGGGGCCGATGCGCGAACTGCACCGCCTGACCCAGCAGGCCGTGAACCTGTCGGTGCGCCAGGGCGACGAGATCGTCTACATCGAGCGCACCTACAGCGAGCGATCGGGCATGCAGGTGGTTCGCGCCATCGGGGGTCGGGCGCCCCTGCACCTCACTTCGGTCGGCAAGCTTTTCCTGGGGCACGACGACCCGTCGCGCGTGAAGGCCTACGCCACGCGGACGGGCCTGGCGGGACACACCCGCAACAGCCTGACCGACCTGACCCGCCTGGAGCGCGAACTGGCCCAGGTGCGAGCCACCGGAATGGCCCGCGACGACGAGGAGCTCGAACTCGGCGTGCGTTGCATGGCCGCCGGCATCTTCGACGACCAGGGCCGCCTGGTGGCCGGGCTGTCCGTGTCGGCGCCGGCCGACCGGCTCGAGGAAGCGTGGCTCGATCGCGTGAAGTCGACGGCCGCGGAGATCTCTGCAGCGCTGGGCTACCGCCCGCCGATGCCGGTGGCCCGCCCCGGCGACGCCTTAGAACTTCGACGTCGCTGAATTCGACGCCGGCGCCAGACGCACGGGCATTGCCGCCTCGGTGGCATCCGACGACGTCGCCTCGACCCCGAACCACTGGCGCGACAGCAGCCACTCGCGAAGGCGTTCGGCGTCCCCGATCCGCGCGTAGCGCCCGGCGGAGTCGAGAAGGACCATGATGAGCTGGCGCCCGGCCAGCTCGGCCTGCATGACCACGCAGCGACCGGCCTCGGCGATGAACCCGGTCTTCTGCAGGCCGATGGACCACTCGGGGTTGCGGATCAGCCCATTGGTGTTCCGGTACTGCAACGCCCGATCGCCGACGACGATGCGCGCCTCGGGATCGACCGACAGGTCGCGGATGAGGGGATACGACATCGCTTCCCGCACGAGCACCGCGAGATCCTTCGCGCTGGAACGGTTGGCGCTGGACAGCCCGGTGGGCTCGACGTAGCGGGTGTCGGACATGCCGAGTTCGGCCGCCTTGCGGTTCATGGCCGCCACGAACGCGTCCAGACCGCCCGGGTAGTGCCGCCCCAGCGCCAGCGCGGCGCGGTTCTCGGAGGCCATCAGAGCCAGGTGCATCATCTCGCCGCGGCTCAGCCGGGCGCCCACGTGCAGCCTCGAGCTGCTGTGCTTGCCGGTGTCGAGCTCGTCGGTGGAGGACACCGTCAGCATCTCCTCCATCGGCAGGCCCGCCTCGGCCACCACCAGCGCGGTCATGAGCTTGGTGA
>Ga0075157_10002060_pt1 | contig 11875 bp, 1 predicted proteins | sample JI81BgreenDNA_FD_70967 | JGI IMG/M metagenome (GOLD analysis project Ga0075157, IMG submission 70967) | Wastewater effluent complex algal communities from Wisconsin, to seasonally profile nutrient transformation and Carbon sequestration -... | ecosystem: Engineered > WWTP > Effluent > Algae...
AACACCGAGAACCATCCGGAGAACGATGCGTCGCGACGCGACCCGTGGATCGACGTCAAGGACACAAAGCTCGACTTCCAATTGGTCGTCACGCGCGAGGCGTCGCAAAAGGTAGCCACCGCAGTTACCGCGATCGGCGGCAATGCCGCGTTCGCCGGCGCCGCCGCGGTGCTCGCGGCGTACGACAACGTGCCGCTCGACGCACCACCGTCGGACTATCCGAGCACCAGCTTCACGCTCGATCTCTTGCTCACGTCGATTGTGCTGCGTCCGCCATTCCTGCGCGGCGCGAAACGCGAGGCCAACGGTCAGCTCGTGCCGGACCCCGAACACCAGCAGGTCCGCTTCACCCTGCCTCGCATCAAGTTCCGTCTGAGCCAGGGCCCCCTCAACGGCGACCCAATCGTGCCGACGCTGCTTTCGGCCGGCGCGCACGGACTCGATGATCCTGGCGATCTGGCGGTCGCCGAGCTGATCACGATGGATCCGCCGTATGCGTTCATCGGATCGTCGCAAACCGTGGGCTTCGGATTTCGCGGCGGCACACTCGATCTCTCCGATGGCTCGACGCCGCCCGACGTGCTCGCACAGTTCGGCTTCGACGAGGCGTGGACGGGCCTCTATCTGCCGGAGATCCGTCTCTTCGTCGCGCCGCACGGGGCGCGCGACTTCGCCGTCGAAGGTGGTGTCGAGAACCTGCTCATCGGGCTCGGCGCATCGTCGGGCGTCACCGGCGACTTCAACCTGCAGGTGCTCGATCAGGGCGCGGGGCCGCTCAAGATGGGTGCGCGCTTCTACGGCCCCGACCAACGCGGGTACGGCATCGTGCGCGTGTCGGATACCGCGGCCACGGTACAGCTGCCGGAGACGTCGCGCATGGTTGCCGATGTCGAAGGCGGACGCACGCCGATTACGACCACGATCACCATCGACGGCGGCACGGCGATCGCGGGGCGCGAGGCAACCATCGACATGTCGACGGCCGACACCCGCACCATTGTCGCCACGTCGACCGATACCAGCACGCCGCCGCGCACGGCGACATTCACGATCACTGCGAGCCGCCGGCCGAAGCCGCAGATCGTACCTGGTACGGTTACGCCGGGCCAGGAGCAGCCCGTGAGCGTCGTCGCTCGCTCGACGACACAGGGCGGCACGTCGGTGCAGCAGCCACGCATTGAAATCATGCAGGAATCGCCGCTCACACTGCAGCTCACCGGCGTGCCCGCCGCGCGTGCCGCGCTGGCGCAGTGGAACGTGGGCGGCGTGCCGGCCGGCACTGGCGCGACACAAACCGTCACCGTGAACGCGGGGAGCCCCGACGTGGTCGTGACGGCCACCATTCCCGCCGATCCGGCGACGACGAAATTCACCAGCTACTTTCGCTTCGACAAACCGCCCTACGAGTCGAACAACCGCGTGCAGTCCGATGCGGACACGCGCGCCTTCGCGCTCGATCCCGCCAACACGCACACCACTACTGCGGCCGACGAGGGAGTGAGTGCGGGATGGCAGGGCGGCAGCGACGTGCGGACGGCGCTCCTGCCGCTGCTCAAGGCGCTGCCCGACAGCGCGAACACCGCCCTCGCCGTCGAAGGCTTTGCGAGTTACGAAGGCCCGACACCGCCCCCCGTCGACAACACGAAGCGCGCCTACAACACCGACCTGTCGCGCCGGCGCGCCCTCGGGCTGCGCGCGATCATCGAGGAGCTCGTCGCGACGCACAGCGCCGACCTCGCCTCCAAGAACATCGTCGTCACGCACGCGGCGAACATGACGGGCTGGGAGAATCAGGGTCGGCCCGATGTGGAGACCCGGCGGATCTGGTGGAAGGCGACCGTCAACCTGCCGTCCACGCCGGAGACGATCGCGCGCATCACGCTCCACCGGGACACGTCCAACCCGACGTACGGTCCGCCACGCGTGATCGACCCGCCGCCGCCCGAGAACGCGCAGCCCGCGCCACCGCCGCGCTGGTTCCGGCAGTTGGGCGCGAAGGTGCGCATCGTGCGCGATCAATTTGTCGCCTGCGAGGTGACGGCGAAGATCGACATCCAGACTGCCGCCGAGGGCCGGTTGCAGGCGGGCATGCCGTCGGGCAACTCCGGCACCCTGCCCGCCGGGCAGAAACTCGGCGCGAACAGCACGGCCACGCCCAACCCCGCCGACGGGCTCATCGACTTCCGGCTCGTCGTGCAGATCGACGACGCCACCGACACGGTGTCGGTCATCGGCTACTACGGCGCCGATCCCGCCGATGTCGACGGCTTGTACCTGTGGGGCACGCGCCCTGGCGTAATGCCGCCCGACAACCCGGGCTTCGGTCTCAATTTCTTCGGCACGTCGATCGTGTTCATGCCGCTGCTGGATGCGGCGGCCGGTGCGGTCGCGAACGACGGCGCCCTCGCCGAAATCGGGATGACGGCGGCGATGCTGGCGATACCCGCCACCATCGCGGGACTCGCGGAAGTTGGTGCGAGCCCAATCAAGGTGCACTGCGAGCGCGTCACGTGGTACGGCGGCGAGATCCAGTTCCGCAACCGACCCGGCGGCGCCGAAGCGGTGATCCTGTTCGACATGGAAGCCGCGCTCAACATGAACGTCACGATCGCGGGCAAGAAGCTGCTTGAGATCAAGAAGGGCTCACCGCTGTCGGTGCGCTACAAGGCCGTCGGCATTCGCATTGGCACCGATCCCAATCAGCCGCGCTTCCAGTTCCGGCCCGTGTTCGACGCGTCGAAGGGGTACACCATCGACGTATCGAAGCCCGGCGCGATCACCGTCGCGTCACCACTCGACCAGATCCTCACCATCCTCGGCGCGCGCATTGCGCGCAACAACCCGCTGATCTTCGAGATCGATCTCGGGTTTGCGGTAGATCTCGGCGTGGTGACGATCGAGCGCGCACGCGTGCGGCTCAAATTCGATCCGCTGGGAGCGCCGGAACTGACCGCGTTTGCCGCGAGCGTTGACATTCCCGGCGCGCTGCAGGGCCGCGGCTACATGGAGATGAACGAGAATGAGATCAAGGGACAGATCGATCTCACCATCGTTCCCGTGCAAGTGCGCATCGCGGCGGGTGTGGGCGTCGCCAACATCAACGAGGGCGGGCGCAAGGCCACCGGCGTGATCATCACGCTGGAGGTTGAGTTTCCCGTCGCCATCCCGCTTGCCAACTCTGGCCTGGGCATCTACGGGTTCCTCGGCCTGTTCGCCATGCACTACCGGCGGAAGGAGCCGGCATCGACCACAATGGCGCCGGCGCTCGCATGGCTCAAGGACGTCGCGGGCGGCAATCCCATGAACATTGCGGCGTGGGAGCCCAAGATCGACACGTGGGCCTTCGGTATCGGCGCGATCGTCGGCACCATGGGCTCGAGTGTCATCTTCAATCTCAAGGGCGTGGTCCTGCTCGAGCTGCCGGGCCCGCGGCTGCTGCTCGTGATGAAGGCCAACCTCCTCGCGGTGATGCCGCAGCTCGAGGGCAATGCGGAGGGGACGTTCCTCGCCGTCATCGATCTCGACATGGGGCGCGGCACGCTCACCATCGGCATCTCGGTGGAGTTCTCCATCTCGCCGCTGCTCGAGATTCGCATTCCTGTCGAGGCGTTCTTCAACTTCAACGAGGCGAAGGACTGGCACCTGTACCTCGGGCGCTACGTCGACCAGATCCACGCGAAGATCTTCGAGGTGTTCGAGGGGTCGGGTTATCTCATGCTCTCCGGCAAGGGCTTCACGTCGGGCATGATCTCGCCCGACTTGCCGGTGCCAGTTGCCGGTTTCGCGATCTCGACGGGGCTGCACGTCAGCATCGTGTGGGGCAGCAAGAGCGTCGGGCTCTACGCGGAGGTGGCCGGCGGCTTCGACGCCGTGCTCGGCTTCGACCCGTTCATCCTCGCCGGCAAGTTGTACATCCGCGGCACGCTGCACCTGTTCATCATCGACATCAGCGCGTGGGCGAACCTCACGGTGATTGTCGGCGAGATGCCCGATAAGACGAAGGTCTCGCGCATCTCCGGCGAAATCTGCGGCAAGGTCAGTTTCCTCTTCTTCGACATCGAGGGGTGCGTCGATTTCGCGCTCGGCGCGTCGTCGACGCCCGTGGCGCCACCGCCGGAGCTGTTCCAATCGCTGCGGCTTGTGAGCCGCTCCCCTGCGCTCGCGATGGGTACCGGCGTCGACAAGTCCATCGACGGCGGCATCGCCGAAGGCATACGCGCCGAGGCGCAGCCTCCGGCACCGCCACCGCCGCCGCCACCGGCGCCAATCGGTCAGCCGGCGCCCGAGATTCCGATGACACAGCGGCGCGTGCCCATTGACGCAATCCCGCTGGCGATGCTTGCCATGCCCCCCGTCATCTCGAGCACGGAGTATCGATTCCGCGGCGCTGCGGTGGCGCAAACGCCGGGTACGCCGGGGACGCCGTCCGACGGCTGGGTGCAGCGTGGCGACGACGTGTTCCAGTACACGCTCAAGAGTGTCGAACTCATCGGCGAACTGCTCGATGGCTCCACGCCCGCCGTATGGTGGCCGCAGAAGGCCGGCGAAGCGGCATCGGCGGCGCAGATTGGCCTTCTGAGTTGGGTGCCCGATCCGACGCCGAAAGCGCTCGTACGCAGCGACTTTCTCGACGAGTTGGTCAGCGAGACGTGGGGCACGGTGTGCAAGCCCGCCGCGCCGGCGACGTCGGTGCTCTACACGTTCCTGCAGGAACCGCTCGGCCCGTCCGATCTCGGATGGACGCTCGACGGCGAGGCGTGGCCCGATCCCGAGGGCACCGTGCGCTCGCGGCCGCCCATTGTGACGCTCAAGGTGACCGAGCGGTGGCGCTCGGGCTCGACCAGCATCGACAGCATGGTCGGCGTCATTCCGGCCGTCGTGGAGGGGATGGCGGTGAGGTGCCCGCCGCGCCGCGAGACGCCGCCGACACCCGGCGTGCGCATCCCACCGGTGCGCATTCCGTCGAACCCCGTACTGAGCAGGCTCGCGGTGAATCCGATCACGGCACTGCGGGGCATCAAGCGCCCCGACCTGTTCGTGCCGGAGGAGCTGTCACTGGTAGACGTCGCGAACCGGCTCAACAACAGCACGCTCGTTACCCGTGCCTCGCTGACGCGGCTCGTGGCCACCACGAACGCCGTCGCGGGCACGCCGAACAATGAGAAGAGCTGCACGAGTCGTGTGCTGGCCGCGCCAGTGCTCGACTCGCGCGACCTGCAGCCGTTCGGGGACCGGAGCCGCATTGACCTCATCGCCGAGGCTCGCAAGGCACGCCGCTTCCGGCCCGGACCGTTCGATGACGCGGTGGTCTTCCACACCGGCGCGATCGAGATGACAACGTTCTATCTCTACGTGCGGCGCGATCTGCTGGCCGCGCGCATCGTGGTCGTCGCGTTGACCGACGCGAAGGACACGGTGCTCGACCAGACGCTGCTCGACCCGTCGATGATGGTGCCGCCCACCGCCTTCCCTGCGCGCTGGACGGACGCGTCGGGCCCCTGGTTCGACGACGCGTATCATCTCGTGCAGCACCAACTCGGTCTGCGCGAGCGAGGCTACGTGGGCGTGATCGTGACCGTGAAGGGCAACACCAAGGCAACTCGCGTGCAGATCGGGCTCCTGCCGCAACCGCTGGAGTGGCACCGCAAGAACATGCATCGCCCCTTCTACGTTGCCGCGACGGAAGTGCTCACGTCGGCGGAGGTGTCCCGCTTCGACTACGACACGAAGACGCAAACGAGCAAGCAGGAAGTGCTCGAGGCCGCGCTGAGCGACAGTAGCTCGGGCCAGGCGTTGCTGAAGCCGAACACGGCCTACGCTGTCAAGGTCACGTACGATGCGCAGCGCGCGAAACGTCCGCCCGGCACACCCACGCCCACGTCGGTCGTCCCGCTGCTGGATCAGCACCAGACGTTCTGGTTCTACACCGACAACGAGGCGCCGCGACGTCTCGATCCGTGGATCATGTGCTGTCGCCCGGAGGACGGCGAGAAGCACTACTTCGGCAGCACGCCAGTGCACATCGCGTTCAACACGCCCGACGTGGGTCGCATCTACGACGCGTACGGCCAGCGGCTGCAGGTGCGCTTGCGCGCGGCGTCGTTCCGTCCGTTGCCGAGCACGTCGGAGGTACCGCATCCGTTCGTGCTCACGCCGGACAAGCTCAAGCCCGTCATGGCGAGCGTGCTGTCGCCGTGGGAGGCAGCGGTGGCCGACGCGCTGGAAGGCGCCTGCGTGCCGATCAGCGAGTCGCGCTCGCGGCACGTGACCACGACCATTCCGATTCCGCTCGAGCCGTTCACGGATTACACGCTCGACATCGAGATGGTGGACAAGGCGGCGGCGGAGGGTACGCCCGGCACGCTCGTGTGGCGTACCGGCTTCACGACCGGACGCTTCAGCACGGTGGCGGCCTTCGCGGAATCGTTCCAGTTCAACCGTGTGAGCCATCGCTTCGCAAAACCCGGCGCCCTCCAGGCTATCGGCACGCAGCCATGGGCCGCGAACCCGCAGGGGAACCAGCTCGACGAGGCGATGATCGCGGCGGGACTCGAACCCATGGGTGTTCCGGATGCCGCACGCGCGATCGTGTTCTGGGAGACCGTCGGAGCGACGCCGCAGCCCGTGGCGGTGCTCGTCGACGCGTCGGCGCCAATGTGGCGCAGCCGCAAGATCCCGATCGAGGTCACCTCTGTCGTGCCGCCGCACATGAAGCAGTTCGAAATGCTCGATCGCGAGTGGCTGCGCATGGGCCAGCAGGGTGGCGGTGACGCGATCGTCGACACGGTGGTGAAGGCGCCCGGTGGACAGCGCGCGCTGATCACGCTCAAGCCCGGCTCCCGTGGCAAGACCCTCAAGCTCGCACTCACGCACGTGGCACTGACCCAACCATTCCTCGATGGATCGGCCGCCGTGGACGAAACCTTCACCATTCTCGACACCCGGCTCACGCGCGCGCCCTGGGAGGAGGAAGACTGATGGCGTATGTCGTCGATACCACCACGTTCCAGGCCGAGGGGGCGGTGCTGCACTGGCCCACAATCGCGCGCCGGCTCGGCATGCTCGATGTCACCACGCGCAGCCTGCCGGCGGTGCTGCAGCTGCGATGGACGTTGCATCCGAAGGTTGGATTTCCCACGGAGCCGTTCATCGTGTGGCGCCGTCATCGCAAGATGAAGCAGCCAAAGCCGATCAAAGCCGAGATCATGAACTCGTTCATCTTCGGCGCGGGCTCCGTGGTGGACCTCAAGGGAACGTACTCGCAGGTGACGCTGAATGTGTCAGGGTCGGCCGGCGTCGCCTACGCGTTTGTTGGGTCACCGTGGGTGAACAACATCGTCGCCATGACCGCCATCACGGCGGGCACCGGCGTGCAGGTCACGCTCACCGCGCCCGCGATTGAAGGGCTCGTCGTGTCCAGCGGTATCAGCATCAACAGCATCGTCGGGGTGCGCACCGACGATCTCTCCGAGGCCGCAGGGTGGGAGAAGTTCGAGATCGTCGGCGTACCGGTGAAGCACTCTGAGTGGGCGGGGCAGGGCATTGGGCGCCACGGCGACGAGCAGGGTATGGTGGTGGCGCTCACGAACGCGATGGCTGCAGCAGGGCAGCGCCTCGAGCGCGGCGCACCGCCGATTGGCTGGGCCGCGCAAATCACTGCGGGATTGCCGGCGCCAACATGGAGTGCACCGTCTCCAGGCCCGTTGCTCGCCGAGCTGGGCGAAACGTTGCTTGAGGACTTCCGCCCGATCGCAGGGCTCGCACCAAATGCACAGGCGGGCACTACGATCCCCAAGTTGCTGCCGCCACCGGAAAATTCGTCAGGCGACAAGATGACGGGCCCGGGCAGTACCGCGCAGATCGCGCCGCTCAAAATGCTTTACATGGCTGCGGGCACCGATTGCTTCAACGCACTCGGACTCGGCTTCGGGACAGCGTACCCGATCAAGGCGCAGGCTATCCGTGAAGAAGCCGCGCTTGACTACGACTACATGGTCACGGCCCGCTTCGAGAAAGGCATCGACGGCAGCAGCGCGCCCGTCGAGTATGCGGCGCCCGTGCCGACGCCCGCGCTGGCGATCGGTACGCCGGCGCCGGCCTCGATGGCACAGGAGCAGATTGGCGTGCTGCGCCCGCAGGCGCGCGACAGCGAGTGGCAAGGGTCGGTGCGTGTGTCGTGGGATCGGCCGATTCCCATTCCGCTGTTCCGCCCGCGCTCCTTCGCGTTTGCGCGCGCCGGTGTCGCGCCAGCATCTGCGGCGACGCTGCTGATGGGCAAGCGTGTCGGCGGCGCTCCGCTGCCGATCGCGATCAACCATCACGTCACCCCCGATGACCCGGAGCCACACCGACTGAGCGCGGTGGAGCGCCAGGTGCCCATTCCCAACGATCCTGGCACGCGCACGCTCAAGTACGCAGCGGCGCAGCAGGACATCTACGGGCAGTGGAGTGCGTGGACGTCGATCGACTCAACGATCGCGCAGCCGGTCCCCGATGACGTCCGCATCGTGTCGGCGGAATTCAAGTTCAAGAACGTGCCCGTGCCGCCAGCCACGAAGTGCCCGGCCGATCTGGTGCTCGAGTTCCTGTGGGACTGGCGCGTCCGCAGCCCGCTTGCAATCAACTTCCGGGGGCGTCTGTATGCCGCGTCGTACCGCGGCGCGCCGCCGCCGGACACGTCGCTGCCGTCCGGGCTGCAAACGAGCCTCGCAAGTGCGCCCGCGACTACGTTCACGCTGCGCTTCGACATCACGACGAGTGCCGGTGCGCCGACGTCGTCGTGGCCCGGCTACAACCCGAACGTGCACTGCATCGCGCTCAACCCGGCCGGCGACGCACAGGTTGGTTTCGGCAACCCGCAGGGCACGGGGTCGCGGCGCTACCGCGTCACGATTTCCGGCTTCGAGCTCGACTACGCGAGTGCCGGGCACGTAGGCCTTGCGCTGTGGGCGCAGGGGCAGGAAGCAATCGTGCCCGCGCGCGTCGGTGGTTGGAGCGACGAACCGAGCATGATCGCGGTGTCGGACCCGCGCCCGCCGCTCATCGTGCCGGACATCGTGTCGCTGTCGAGCCTTCCGGATGCCGCGGGTGAGTCGCACGCGGTGCTGAAGTGGGGGGGCTCGCCCGGCGCGGATGGCTATTTCATCTACGAGACGACGGAGACGAAACTGCTCACTGCCGTCGGCGAGCCGGAGCCCGATCCCGACGACACGCTGAGTGTGCGCCTGACGAAGCTGCGCCAGGTATTTGACGCGGCGCCCGCGCTCCGTCGCTCCGACTTCACGCGCCGCAACAGCAAGTTGATCAAGGGCACGTCGGCCGACGTGACGCTTCCGCGCGGCTCGACGGCGATCCATCTGTATGTCGTGCTCGGCGTCAGTGCCGGGCAGGTGGAGGCGGAGTGGCCAACGTCATCCACCGCGCTCTACGCGTTCGCGGTACCGCGCGTGCCGAAGCCCGGTGTGCCAACGGTGGAGGTGCAGCGCAAGCTCGACACGACGGTGACGCCTGCGGTGTTCCGCTCGCAGGTACGCATCGCGACGCGCGTTGGCCCGCGTGTACGCCGCATCGATCTGCATCGCACGCGCGTCGACGACGCCGCGAAGGAGCTCGATACCATGGGCCCGCCGGTGCTGACACTCGACACGTCGACGCCGGGATGGACCGTTGCGTCGACTGCCGATTCGCGCGGCACGCACATCGTCACCGCGCTGGGGGTCGACACGCCGGCCGGGTCGTGGAAGCGCGTCTGGTATCGCGCCGCCGCGTGGACGGACGCCGACCTGCTGCGCGGCACACTGCCCGCACGATCACCCGCGAGCACATCGGCGTGGGTTGTGATTCCGCCTTCTACGCCACCCGATCTCTCGGCGCTGACGATGGCATGGTCGGGCACCGCGCCGCCCGACGTGCTGCTCAAGTGGACCAGCGCCGCCCCCGTACCAAAGACGGCGCTCGGCGCGCACACGATTTCAATCCGCGCGCGGCGGGTCGGTGCGCCTGTCAGCGAGACGCCACTGCTGCAGTTCGATGGCGCGCTGTCGGAGCTGCTCACGGCGCAGCCGGCCACGGGGGCCGGCGCGTGGCGCGAGGGCACGTCGAAGCCCGCACAGTACCGCGCGATCGTCAGGCGCGCAGCGCTCACGGATGCGGTGGACGTCAGCGTGCGGATCACCGACCCCCTCGGCCGCGTGTCGGAATCGCTCGCGCAGATTGAACCGGGACACATTTTGCCGGACCCGGTGATCACGTCGCCGAAGCTGGTGGCCATCACCACACCGCCAGGCGCGCAACTCGGCTGGAAGAGCACGACCCCGATCGATCCGGGGCTCTACACGCTGCGCGTGACCGTGGCTCGTCCGCCGCGGCGAGTCGGACTGATGGTGATTCCCCAGCCCGCAGTGTCGCTGCAGCTCGCGCTCTCCGACGTGCCGCTCGATGAACCGGGCCCGGTGCCTCCGGGCACCGATCCACTGCGTCTGCGGCGCATGCCGGGCGCGGGCCCTGATCACGCCTACTACGCCTTCGTGCGCGTGCCGTTTACCCGCATCACCGTGCGGATCACGTCGCCGGACGGCCGCGTGGTTGAACACGTTCAGCTTCCGGAGTGACGGACCATGACCATGCCGGTGCTTTCACCCAATGCGGTGCAGCAGAGCCTCCAGAGCAACGGCCTCGCCGCGCTGGGCTTCACATCCGTCTCGTTCAGTACCCGCTGGGCCGACGTTACGCCGGCCGCCAGTGATTTCGATCCGGCGGCCCTCACGCTCAACATCGCCGGAACGATTCGTGCGCCTTTCACTGGCATACGCGAGAACCTTTTCCGCGACGCGTCCACGACACTCGCCTCGGCGCTCACCGTCGACGCGACGACGCTCGTCGTGGACGCCGGCACCGGCAACGATTTTCCGTCGCCGGTCGCGCCTGGCCGCGTGCGAATCACACTGTCCAACAGCTCCGGCAGCAAGGTGGAAGTCGTGGAGTGCACCGCGCGCAGTGGCGACAGCTTCACGATCGTGCGCGGCGCGCTCGGCAGCGCAAAGCAGGCGTTCGATATCGGCGATCGCGTGACACTGCGCCTCACGCCCGCGCAGCGCGTGCACGAGTTCTACGACGCCGCCGGCGAGGCGCTCGACGTCAACTCGACGGTGTTCCGTTTGCACCCGCAGGCCTACCTGCGGCTGCAGACCCTCTGTGCCACGCGCTACGCGGCGGCGGGACAGCCGGCAGTCCTGCCGGTTCCCGCCGCCATGATCGTGCGCGGTGCGGAGGGATTCCGCGCGACGCGTTGGTACCGCGCGGACGAGACGCTGGATGGTGTGAGTGGCCTCGTGTCGTTCCACGATGCGCGCGGCTACGCGATGGATCCGGTGTACGTGGCGGGTTTGTTCGCCGATCTCACGGGCGGCACGGGTGGCCTGCCGGGACTCATTCAGGACGGTGTAACCGCGACAGCTGCGGGCGCCGGCGGCATCGGCGCGATCGCCGCGCTCGGCACCGCTGAAGTGCGCTTGCATCTCATGGATCCGCATGGGAATCCGCCGAAGGGTGCGTCGTTCATTACCGACGACGGCGCCGGTAACCAGACGAGTGTGGTATTCACGACCCTGTTGTCATTGCCCGCCGGCAACCGTCTCGTCGCCAACAACTCGAACGGTCCGACGACGCTTCGCTTCGGCTTCGCGACCAACGGCACCCTCACTGCGAACCCGCTCGCCGTTCCCGCGCTCGCGAATGGCAACATCCCGCGGCGCTACTATCGGGTGATGGTGGTGGACCAGCCGTACTACCTCATGGGCAATCGCAGCAGCACCGCGATGCCCGGCGTGCCGGGCGACGACGGCCGCATTCCGTCCGACCTGCTACCAGTGGTGCG
>Ga0075157_10002061_pt1 | contig 11872 bp, 12 predicted proteins | sample JI81BgreenDNA_FD_70967 | JGI IMG/M metagenome (GOLD analysis project Ga0075157, IMG submission 70967) | Wastewater effluent complex algal communities from Wisconsin, to seasonally profile nutrient transformation and Carbon sequestration -... | ecosystem: Engineered > WWTP > Effluent > Algae...
GCCGACCGTTTTGGCGCCTTCCGCGTGCTGCTGGTGGGTTCGGTGCTGTACGCGATGGGCCTGGTCAGCATGGCGCTGGCCACCAGCGGGCTGGCGTTCACCAGCGGTGCCGGCCTGCTCATCGGCATGGCGCAGGCGGGCACCACCTACGCGGTCATCTACGGCGTCATTGCCCGCAACGTGGCGCCCGAACGGCGGTCCTGGGCCATGGGCGTGGCCGCTGCCGCCGGCTCCTTCGGTCAGTTCCTGATGGTGCCGGTGGAGAACTGGCTCATCGACACCTGGGGCTGGCAGGACGCGCTGCTCATCCTCGCCTGCGCCGCGCTGGCCATCCTGCCGCTGGCCTTCGGGCTGAAGGAACCGAAGGTGGCAGCGCCCTCGGGCCCGCAGCAGAGCGTGGGCGCCGCGCTGCGCGAGGCCTTCGGCTACCGGAGCTTCCTGCTGCTGATGGCCGGCTACTTCGTGTGCGGCTTCCAGGTGGTGTTCATCGGCGTGCACATGCCCAGCTTCCTGAAGGACCAGGGCCTGTCGCCGGGCGTCGCCACCACGGCGCTGGCCCTCATCGGGCTGTTCAACGTGTTCGGCACCTACGCGGCCGGCGCCCTGGGGCAGAAGCTGGCCAAGCGGCACATCCTGGCGGCCATCTACCTGATGCGGGCCATCGTCATCACCGTGTTCGTGCTGACGCCCATCACGCCGATGACGGTCTATGTCTTCTCGGCGCTCATGGGGCTGCTGTGGCTCTCCACGGTGCCGCCCACCAATGCCGTGGTGGCGCAGATCTTCGGCGTGCAGTACATGAGCATGCTGGGCGGCTTCGTGTTCCTGAGCCATCAGGTGGGCTCGTTCCTGGGCGTGTGGCTGGGCGGGGCGCTGTACGACGCCACCGGCAGCTACCAGATCGTGTGGTGGCTGGCGGTCGCGCTGGGCGTGCTGGCGGCCCTCGTGAACCTGCCCGTGCGCGAGACGCCCATCGTGCGGCCGGCCGCGGGCGCGGCGGGGGCGGCATGACGCCCGCCTCGCGCCCGGGGCTGCGCAAGGTCGCCGTGAAGGCCGCGGCGGCCTTGGCCGCCGCCGTGGTGCTGGGCGCGGTCTTCCTCGCCTACCTCAACCCGCACACCGTGGTGGACCTGGCCAACCGGGTCTGGGCGTGCTTCTGAGCGGCGCGGGCGGCAGACCGGCGCCCGGCCACGCACCGGCTGCGCCGCCGTCGCCCTGGGTGATCCGGGCCTCCGGCTGGATGCGCCCCGGCGGGCGCGTGCTCGACCTCGCCTGCGGCTCGGGCCGGCACACCCGCTGGCTGGCCTCGCGGGGCTTCGAGGTCACCGCCGTCGACATCGACGCCGAGGCCTTGTCGGGACTGGCCACCGTGGCCCGCACGCAGGTGGCCGACCTGGAGGGCGGCCCCTGGCCGCTGGCTGGGGAGACCTTCGACGGCGTCGTCGTCACGAACTACCTGTGGCGCCCCCTGTGGCCAGCGCTGCGGGCGGCCCTGGCCCCGGGCGGCGTGTGGGTGCACGAGACCTTCGCCGTGGGCCAGGAGACCGTCGGCCGGCCCCGGCGGCCGGAGTTTCTGCTGCAGCCCGGGGAACTGCTGGAGGCCGCCCGGGGTCTGCGGATCGTGGCCTTCGAGGACGGCTGGCTGGACGCCCCCGGACGCTTCGTGCAGCGCATCGTGGCGGTGCGCGAAGCCGGCGGACCCGAGGCCGCCTTGCCGGCCCGGTTTCCGCTGGAAGCCCCCCGCTAGAATCCCGCACTTCATTTTTGAGGCAGATCCCGCCCATGGAACCCATCGTCGGCAGCATCGTGGCGCTGGTCACGCCGATGCACGAGGACGGCCGCGTCGACTTCGACGCCCTGCGCCGTCTCGTCGACTGGCACGTTGAGGAAGGCACCGACGGCATCGTGGCCGTCGGCACCACGGGCGAATCGCCGACGCTGTCGGTCGATGAGCACTGCGAAGTCATCCGCGTGACGATCGAGCAGGCCGCCGGTCGCATTCCCGTCATCGCGGGCACCGGCGGAAACGCCACCCACGAAGCCATCGAGCTCACGCGCTTTGCCAAGCAGGCCGGCGCCCACAGCTCGCTGCAGGTGGTGCCCTACTACAACCGCCCGTCGCAGGAAGGCATGTACCGGCACTTCAAGGCCGTGGCCGAGGCGGTGGACCTGCCGATCCTGCTCTACAACGTGCCGGGCCGCACCGTGGCCGACCTGCAGCACGACACGGTGTTGCGGCTGGCGCAGGTGCCGGGCATCGTCGGCATCAAGGAAGCGACGGGCAGCATCGAACGGGCGGCGTGGCTGATCCGCCATGCGCCGGCCGGCTTCTCGATCTACTCGGGCGACGACGGCACGGCCGTGGCGCTGATGCTCCTGGGCGGCCACGGCAACATCAGCGTGACGGCCAACGTGGCCCCGCGCCTGATGCACGAGATGTGCATGGCTGCGGTGGAGGGCCAGGCCCGCGCCGCCACGGCGCTGCACATGCGGCTGCTGTCGCTGCACCGCACCCTGTTCTGCGAGCCGAGCCCGGCCCCCACGAAATGGGCCCTGGCGCAACTGGGCCGTTGCAGCGCCCACGTGCGGCTTCCCATCCTGCCGCTCACGGAAAGCGGGCAGGCCTCGGTGCGGCAGGCGCTGCACGAGGCCGGCCTGCTGGGCTGACCGCGCTGAAGCCGGGGCGACTCTCCGCGTCTGGCGTCGCCTGCCCCTGCCCCTCTCCGACCGCTCTCCGAACCGAGTTCTGCCCGACGTTCCCTCTGCCGTCACCTCGCCGCTTCGCGGCGCCGGAGTCTCCCAAGTGAATCTGCCTGTCGTCCGTTCCACCCTGGCCCCCCGCACACCGTCGACCCCGCCGCTGCGCAGCGCATCCCTGCTGGCCCTGGCCGCGGCGGTGACCCTGAGCGGCTGCTCCAGCCTCGAGAACATGCTGTCGGGCGACAAGCTCGACTACCGCAGTGCCGCGCAGGCCAAGCCGCAGGGCCTGGAGGTTCCGCCCGACCTGACCCAGCTGGCCCGCGACGGCCGCTACCAGGTGCCCGGCGGCGTGGTGAGCGCCGCGGCCGCGGGCGCCGCCGCGCCCGCCCGCGCCGCCACCGGTGCGGCCGTGGCGCCGCGGGAACTGGGCGCCATGCGCATCGAGCGCGACGGCACCACGCGCTGGCTGGTCGTCGGTCAGCCGCCCGAGGACCTGTGGCCCCGGCTGCGCTCCTTCTGGCAGGACCTCGGCTTCACGCTCACCACCGATGCCGCCGACGTCGGCATCATGGAAACCGACTGGGCCGAGAACCGGGCCAAGCTGCCACAGGACTTCATTCGCCGCACGATCGGCCGGGTCTTCGACAGTGCGTTCTCCACCAGCGAGCGCGATCGCTTCCGCATGCGCGTGGAGCGCGGCAGCCAGGGCACCGAGATCTTCATCACGCACCGCGGCATGCGCGAGGTGTACGTGGGCGAGCGCAAGGAAAACACCGCCTGGGAACCGCGGCCCAGCGACCCGGAACTGGAGGCCGAACTGGTCGCGCGCCTGATGGTTCGGCTGGGCGCCCCCGAGGGCACGGCCCGGCCGGCGGTGCAGGCCGCGCTGGCCGCCACGCCCGCGCCGGCGGCAGCACCCCGCGCACGTCGCGTGCAGGGTGCTGCTGCGGCCTCGCTCGAGATGGACGACGGGTTCGATCGCGCCTGGCGTCGCCTGGGCCTGGTGCTGGACCGCAGCGGGTTCTCGGTCGAAGATCGGGACCGCTCCGCGGGCGTGTATTTCGTGCGCTACGTCGACGCGAAAGAGGCCGAGAAGGCAGAGCCGGGCTTCTTCACCCGGCTCTTCGGCAGCAGCACGCCGCCCGCACCCAACCGTTATCGGGTCTTCGTGAAGGCCATCGGCGACAAGACCGCCGTCTCGATCCTCAACGCCAACGGCAGCCCCGACAACTCCGAAGTGGCCGGCCGCATCGTCGAGCGGCTGGTGAACGAACTGAAGTGACCGCTCGTGGCCGCTGCGCCCGCGGCGCAGCGGCATCGGGCTTGTCGCCCGCACGGAACTCACGGGGCGAAGAGCCCAAGAAAAAGGCCGCTCGATGAGCGGCCTTTTTCTTGGGCTGGCGCCTTCAGGCGCCCGACATGATCAGTTCGAGGCGGCGGAAGCCGGGCCCGAAGCAGCGGCCGGGGCGGCCGAGGCAGAGGCCTCAGGAGCCGGGGCGGGAGCCGGGGCCGGGGCCGGGGCGGCAGCAGGAGCGGGGGCCGGAGCCTCTTCCTTCTTGCCGCAGGCGGCCAGGGACACGGAAGCCACGAGGGCGGCGAGCAGCAGGGACTTGTTCATGAGCGGGACCTCTGAAGGACGTTGCGGAGACTTGGGGTGTCGGATGACATATATTGGTTCGACGACCCGGAACGGCGCAAGCCGCGGGCCCTCGCAGGATCAGGTCAGACGCTGCCCCGATGAAAGGGCCCGAACGCTGCAATTGCAGCCTCTTGGCCCCGCACCACGGAAGTCGAGACGCTTCCTGTCCAGCCCGCGAGTATAGCCGGCCCGGACATTGACCTAGGACTTCCCCTAGAGTCCGAGCGAAGTGACCGGAAAATCGGGCGTCGCGCGCTCCACCACGCGAGCGAACTCGTGCTGCCATTGCCGCACTTCGCCCTCGTCGAGCTGGCAGCGGCCACGCCATTGGGCGGCATCGAACAGGCGCACGCAGACCTCGCGGTCGTCGATGAGCAGCGTGGGCAGCTCGGGGGCATCCTCGGGCTGGGGCCGCAGCGTGTCGATGGCGTGGGCCCAGTCACGGCGCCAGGCGGTGAAGCGCGCGTGACGCTGCGGCACGCGCGACCAGTCGCCGGCCAGCATCACCAGGCGCCGCTGGGGCAATCTCAGCCAACGGCCGAGTTCATCCAGAAGTGCCCGGTCGTCCAGCGGCCAGTGCTGGAAGTCGGGATCGGTGCACAGCAGGCGGCGCGCGCCGCCGGCCATCGCCTGCCGGAATCCCCACGCCACGCCGTCGAGGAAGCCCTGACGATCGCGCAAGGGCCAGTCGCGCGGGCCCGGGGCCGCGGGGGCGGCGCCCGGAGGGGAAGATTCGGGACCGGTCATCGGGCACTCTCCTTCATGTCGGACGGATGACGACGTGGCTTCGACGACGCGTCGGCACGGTGCATCGAAGAGACAGGAACGACGTCATCGAACCTTGGGTTCGGCAGACGGGCGAGCCCGAGCCACCAGCCAGCCCTGCGACCACCACTGCCTCAGCGTGTCGCGCGCGGCCGCGCTGATGCGCCGAAGGGCCTGCGGCGGCAGTTCGCGCTGGTCGGCCAGCTGCTGCATCAGGGCCGCATCGCGACCCGCGGCGCGCAGCGACTCGCCGTTGATGAACAGGTAGCCTTCGCCGTGAAGCATGCGGGTAGCGCGCGCCAGCGCCAGGCCATCGGTCCACGGCGGCTCGAGATCGCCCTCGGGCGGGTCGAACCACACCTGCGGCTTGGGCTCGGTGAGCCATTCGCCCAGGGCCAGCGTCAGGGCCCCGGGCTGCGCGACCGCCGCCTCGAGCGCCTGGCGCGCAAAGGCGAGCAAGGGCGCGGGCAGCGCACCGGGCGCCGCGGTGGCGGCCGTGCCGCGATCGCCGTAGCGACGGGTGAGCGTCGCCGACAGCGCCTCCGGCGCGTCCCGAAGGTCGTCCTGAAGGTCATCGGCGATGCGGCCGATCAGTTCGGCGGCCATCTCGCCGGCCGTCGCGGCCCGGAAGCCCACCGAGGCCGTCATGCACTCGCCTTCGGCCGTGCCCTCATGCGCCCACTGCGGGGGCAGGTAGAGCATGTCGCCGGGCTCCAGCACCCAGGTGTCGGTGGGCTCGAAGTGCTGCAGGATGCGCAGCGGCAGCCCGGGCACGAAGCGCCGGTCGCGGGCCGGGCCGATGCGCCAGCGGCGGCGGCCGGCCACCTGGATCAGGAAGACGTCGTAGGAATCGAGGTGCGGCCCGACACCGCCGCCGTCGCTCGCCCAGGACAGCATCAGGTCGTCCAGGCGCGCCTCGGGGATGAAGCGGAAGCGGTCCAGCAGGTCGCGCGCCGCCGGCACGTGCAGGTCCAGCCCCTGGACCAGCACCGTCCAGCCGGGCTGCGCCACGGGCGGCAGGGCGCGCCGCGGCAGCGGCCCGCGCCGCAGGCTCCAGCGGTCACCCTGCTGCCGAACGAGGCGGGACTCGACATCGTCCCGCGCCGACAGTGCGAAGGCCTCGGAACGGCTGACGGGAGGCCGCACCCCGGGCAGGGCCTGGCGCACCAGCAGCGGCCGGCGCTGCCAGTGCCGGGCCATGAACTGCCGGGGCGTCAATCCGCCCAGCAACGGAAGAGGGTCGTCGGGGGCGGGAGGTGCAGCCATGGCGAGGCAACGGAGAACACGGAAAAAGGGCGGAAGCGAGGGGCGCGGCGAACGGCGCTGCCGGCATTGTGGACCGGCGGCCGCGTGCATTCGCTGTGCCATCATGACGGGATGAATGCTGTCGAGTCCCCCTGCGTCGTCACCCTCACCTGGCAGCTGCGCGACGGCCAGGGGCGCCCCATCGATGAACTGGCCCAGCCGGTGGAGTTCCTGGTGGGCGGCAACGACCTGCTCGAGAAGATCGAGGAAGCCCTGGACGGGCAGGTGGCGGGCTTCGAAGCCGACCTGCACCTTGAGCCGCATGACGCGTTCGGCGACTACCGCCCCGAGCTGGTGTGCTTCGAGGACCGCTCGCTGTTTCCGGCCGAGCTGGAGCCGGGCATGGCTTTCGAAGGCCTGCCGCCGGGCAGCCGCACGCCGGACATGCCGGCCGACGCCATCTACATCGCCACCGAGGTCTATCCGTCGCACGTCGTGCTGGACGGCAACCATCCGCTGGCGGGCATGGCGCTGCGCCTGAAGCTGACGCTGCGCGATGTTCGCCCCGCGACGGCCGAAGAGGTGGAAGCGGGCACGGTGTCTGGCGGGCTGCTGACGCAGCTTGGCGCCACGGCGCTGCCGGCGCCCTCCGCGCGGCACTGAACAGCCGCACGCGGGCAGGGCCTGCAACGGGCTCGCACGCAGGGTCGGCACGAAACCCGCGCCGCTGCCGGATGGCAACGGCCATCGCACAATCCGGCGCCATGCAAGCGCGTTCCTCCTTGTCCTCTGCCGGACGATCCGGCACCGAACCTTCCGGCCCCTCGGCCTGGGCCTGGGCCCTTGGGCTGGGCGGGCTGCTGCCCTTTGTCGGGGGCGCGGGCGCGGTAGCACTCGGATGGGGCGGCCTGGAGCCTGCCCGGGCCGGGCAGGTGCTGGCCGCATACGCGGCCACCATCGCCGCCTTCCTGGGCGGCGTGCACTGGGGACCGGCCATGCGCGCCGGCGGCCGGCCCGTGGCTCCGCTGGTGTGGGGCGTGGTGCCGCAGCTGGTGGCGTGGGGCGCCCTGACCCTGCCCACCGGACCGGGGCTGAGCCTGCTCAGCGGCCTGCTGGTGGCGTGCTACGTGGCCGACCGGCGCCTGTATCCGGCGGCCGGACTTCGCGCCTGGCTGCCGCTGCGCGGGGTGCTGACGGCCGGTGCGGCAGCCAGCTGCACCGTGGCGGCCTGGGCGACTTCCTCGGCCTGAGTGCCCGAGCGCCTGCGGCCTGCGACGCCCACGCCGTCACGGGCCGACGCGAAGCGCCGTTCAGGAGGCCGTGTCGGCGCCGCCGCCGAGCCTGCCCTCGGTCAACCAACGATCGAGTTCGGCCAGCATCCGGGCCAGGTCCAGCGGCTTGGTCCAGTAGCCGTCAAAACCCGCCTCGCGGGCAGCGCGCACCGAAGCCGGTGCGGCATCGGCCGACACGGCGATGGCCGGGATGAGACGGCAGTGCGCCCGCTCGCGCACGCGCTGCAGCAGTTCGGTTCCCGTGGCATCGGGCAGGTTCATGTCCAGCAGCAGCATGTCCGGTGGCCGGGTGCCGTCCTCGACCAGAAAGGCCAGGGCCTGAGCGGCATCTTCGACCACGTCGAGCTGCACGCCCGGGCGCAGGGCCAGTGCGCTGCGCAGCAGCATGGCGTTGACCGCGTTGTCCTCGACGTAGAGCAGGCGACCCGTCACTTCCGGCCGCCGCCGCATGGCCGAACGCGCGCCCGAAGGCGGGGACACCGCCGGCCCGGATTCGGAGGCAGCGGCCTGCCGCGCGACGGCCGCCGGCAGCTCCACGGTGAAGGTCGATCCGACACCGGGCCGGCTCTCCACGGTCAGATGTCCGCCCATCCACTCCACGAGGTGGCGCGTGACCACCAGCCCCAGCCCCGTGCCTTCGACGCCCGTGCGCTCGGCCCCCAGGCGGTTGAAGGGCTGGAAGAGCCCGGCCTGCTGCGCTGCATCCAGTCCGGGCCCGGTGTCGGCCACGCTCAGCCGAACCCGCTGCCCCTGAGCGAAGACCGCCAGCTCGACGCGCCCGCCCGGACGGTTGTACTTCACGGCGTTGCTCAGCAGGTTCAGCAGCACCTGCCGCAGACGCTGCGCATCGGCCAGCACGCGCGGCCGGTCGGCGACGGGCGTGGGCCACGCGCACTGCACCTTCAGCGGCACGGCCTGCGCTTCCACCAGCGGGGCCAGCTCGGCCACCAGGGCATCGACCGCCACGGGCTCGGCATGCAGGGCCAGTTGTCCGCTCTCCAGGCCCGACAGCTCCAGGAGCTGGTTGACGACACCCAGCAGGTGCCGGCCGGCACCCCGCAGCAGCGACAGCCGCTCGGCCTGTCGCGCCGTGGGCGGCTCGGCGGGATCGTCGGACAACAGCTCGCAGAACCCGAGAATGCCGTTCAGGGGCGTGCGAAGCTCGTGGCTCACCCGGCCGATGAACTCGCTGCGCAGCCGCGCCAGCCGTTCCGCAGCCCGCGCCTGCACGGCGGCCTCCTGCAGCCGCACGGTCTCGCTCACGTCATGCACATAGCCATGCCACTGGCAGCTGGCATCGGCCCGAGGCCGGGCATGCCCGATCAGCTCGTGCCAGACCGGCCCAGAGACCCCGGGCTCGCGAAGGCGCAGGCGCATCCGCACGGCGGTGCCGGCGGTGGCGCTCTCGATCAGCGCCGCCTGCAAGGCGGCACGATCGTCCGGGTCCATGCAGGCCCACCAGGGCTCGGCCGAGCGCGACACCGCCTCGGCGGTCAGGCCGTACAGCACGCGGATGCCTTCGCTGGCGTAAGGCAGGCTCCAGCGGCCGTCCGGATGCCGCTCGAGCTGGAACAGCAGGCCGGGCGCCTCGTCGGCCGCGCGCTTGACCCGCATGACCTCCGACTCGATGCGCCGCCGCACCTGGATCGGGGCCAACTGAAGGACGGACCCGCCGCCGGGCTGCCGCGAGGCATACAGCAGCGCGTCCACCGCACGCCCGGTGGCCGAGCGCAGGCTCAGCGCCAGTTCCGAGACATCGCCGTGCAGCTTCAGCAGGGGCAGCGCCAGGCTCTGGAAGACCACCCGCGAAGGCACGGCCAGCCAGCGGTCCAGCGGCGTGCCCAGCACCTCCTCAGGCTCGCACTCCAGCAGCCGACCGGCAGCCGGGTTCAGCCAGACCACCTGCAGGGAGGCATCGAGCACCAGGGTGGGCACCGGCAGCACGTCGACCGACGTCGCTGGCCCGGCGAAGCCGGGCCACGCTGGCGCGGAGCCCGGATCGATGCTCACCGAACGCCCGACGTACGTTCGGCGAGAAATGCCCTCAGCGCCGCAATGGTCGCTTCGGGATGGGTCATGTGCGGGCAGTGTCCCGAGCCATCGATGCGCACGAGCTGGCTGCCCGGCAACTGTGCGTGAACATACTCGCCGACGGCTGCAGGGGCAATGGCGTCGTGCTCGACCTGAAGCACCAGGGTGGGATGGCGCACGTGGGGCAGGTCGGCCCGGTTGTCGCCCAGGAAGGTGACTTCGGCAAATCGCCGAGCGATGACGGGGTCGAGGGCACAGAAGCTGGCCCGAAGTTCGTCGGTGAGCTCCGGCGTCGAATCGGCCCCCATCACCGCCGGGGCGAGGAAGTCAGCCCAGCCGATCATGTTGTGCTCGATCATGTCCAGCAGGCCCTCGATGTCGGCACGGGCAAAGCCGCCGCGGTAGTCGGGCGGATCGTCGAGATAGCGCGGCGACGGCGTCACCATCACCAGGCCCCCTACGCGCTCGGGGCGCAGGCGGGCGGCCAGCATGACGATCATGCTGCTGACCGAATGCCCCACCAGCACGGCGTCGCGCAGGTCGGCGGCATCCAGGATCTCGGCAAGGTCCTGCGCGTAGCCGTCGAGACGGCCGTGGCGGGACTCGGACCACGCACGAAGGTCGGAACGTCCGCAGCCCACGTGGTCGAACAGCACCACCTGGTGCGTGTCGGTGAAGGCCGGCGCCACGAAGCGCCACATCTGCTGGTCGCACCCATAACCGTGGGCGAACACGAGCGGCGGGTGGCCGGCACCCTCCACGACCACATGATTGCGCTGCAGAACATCCATGGCAACACGCTCGGCGAGATGGGTGGGCGAAAGGCGAGCCACGCAGTCGACCCACCCCGCGTCGTCACCGCATGCCCCGGACTCTGTCAGCATAGCGCGAGGTCACCCCCGCTGTCGAACCCGGCTTCAGGGCGCGGCGGCCACCGTTCACGGCCGGACGCCCGGCGCCAACGTTCCAGCTCTCGCAAAGCGGCCCCATGGTCCCACCGCACCTGTCTGCCCGCCACCTCGTCGCCTTCGTGGAACTCGCCGAGGCGCGCAGCTTCACCCGCGCCGCCAAGCGCTGTCACTTGTCGCAGCCCGCCTTCAGTGCGCTGATTCGAGGGCTCGAGGAGTCGCTGGGCGCCCGCCTGTTCGATCGCGACACCCGGACCGTCGCGCTGACGACCGAAGGCGCCCTGTTCCTGGACAGTGCGCGCCGACTGCTGGCCGATCTGCAGCACGCCGTGGAGGATCTGCAGGACCATGTCGCGCGGCGACGCGGGCGCGTCTGCATCGCGGTGCTGCCGGCGCTGGCCGCGGGCTGGCTGCCCGATGTGCTGGCCGAGTTCCGCCAACAGCACCCCGGCGTGGCGGTGGACGTGCAGGACGTCCTATCGGAACATTGCGTGGCGCACGTGCGATCGGGCCGGGCCGACTTTGCCGTGGCCGCCACCCGCAGCAGCGCCTCCGACCTGCTGACCGAGCGCTTCTGCGCCGACCCCTATCACCTCGTGTGCCGCATCGACCACCCGCTGGCCCGGGTGCGCCGGCCCACGCTGTCGCATCTGGCCGGCCACCCCTTCATCCACCTGGCCCGGCACAGCAGCGTGCGCCCGCCGCTGGAGCAGGCGCTCTTTCCGGCGCAACTGCAGGAGGTCATGGCCCTGGAGCAGCTCGCCACCGTGGCCGGCATGGTGCGGGCCGGCCTGGGGGTGACCGTCGTGCCCGAGCTGACCCTCTTCGCGTTCCAGCACCCCGAGCTCCAGCGCAGGGCCCTGGACGCCCCGGGCCTGGTGCGTGAGATCTTCGTGGTGCGCCGGAGCGACCGCAGCCTGTCCAGCGCGGCGCAGGGCCTGCTGGAGCTCATGGAGGCCCGTCGACCGCGACCGAGCCCGACCTCGCGCCGACGCGCCGAACGCGCGGGTTTGCCCTGATCATTGATCGGCGGACTCGATCAATCGATCCAGACAATCAATTTCTCCGCAAGGTCGTTGCGTCCTACATTGGCAGGCCACCGCGTGCCGCACCGCCTCCCCGCATGACCCCTCCCCTGCTGATCGGCGCCGCTGCCGGCTTCTCCGGCGATCGCGTGAACGCCGGTGCAGCCGTCGTCGCCACCCTTCGCCGGCGGCAGCAGCCTGCAGTGCTCATCTTCGAGACCCTGGCCGAGCGCACCCTGGCCCTGGCCCAGCAGGCGCGGCGGGCCG
>Ga0075157_10002065_pt1 | contig 11865 bp, 13 predicted proteins | sample JI81BgreenDNA_FD_70967 | JGI IMG/M metagenome (GOLD analysis project Ga0075157, IMG submission 70967) | Wastewater effluent complex algal communities from Wisconsin, to seasonally profile nutrient transformation and Carbon sequestration -... | ecosystem: Engineered > WWTP > Effluent > Algae...
CGAATGTCCTGGCATTCGCGTTCGATGGCCTCGATAGCCGCTTCGGCCGCCGCGACGGCTTCCTCGGCGCTGTCCTCATCTTCCAGGATCGCCGCATGCTCGTCATAGGAGGCATCGAGTGCGTCGAGCCTTGCCACTTCAGCTTCGGTCAATGGCGCCGGTTCGGCAGGAAGCCGGACCAGCCCTTCGACCAGATCGTGGCTGGCATAGGGATCGAGCGTCGGCTTGACCCAGGCAAGACCCTGGTCGGCGGCAAGGGCTTTGGCCTGCTCTTCCATCTTGGCCGCTGCCAGGCTTTCAAGCAGCGCAACATCGACCCAGGATTCGCTGTCATCGTCATCGAACAATTCGCGTTCGATGCGACCGCCGGCGGCCATGTAGGCGTCCCGGCCAATGAGCCTGGCTCGAGGGTCACTGCCTCGCACAGTCCCGGAGAGGACCATGCGCCGGATGCTGTCGGGATTGGGCGCGTAGTAGGCCGAGGAGACCTGCTCGAAGACACGGGCTTGGATGTCCTGGTCCGAGGTGGCGCCGAAGGCCTTGGCAATGTCGAGAGTGATTTGGCCGGAGGCCAGTGCTTCGAACACGACGGGCGCAAGCGTCGCGAGGCGCAGACGGCCCTCGACGAAGCGGACGGTCAGGCCGAAACGGCGGGCAACATCTTCGACAGTAGCACCGCCTGCCACGAGCGCCGCAAAGGCCTGGGCTTCGTCGGCCGGGTTCATGGCGAGGCGGTGGAAGTTCTCCGCGAGGCTGGTCTCGACGGCCGCTTCAGCGCTGTCCTCGAGCACGAGGCACATGACTTCGTGATCGCGGGCGAGGATCTTTTCGTCCGCGAGCGCGAGCATGGCGGAGCGGCGACGCTCCCCGGCTTCGACCTCGAACTTGCCCTTGGCGGCGGGTCTGACGATGAGGTTCTGAAGCAGGCCGCAGGCTGCGATGCTGGCCTTCAATTCGGCGTCTGCTGCTGAGTCACTGTGACGGCGGACATTACGGGGAGACTGGACGAGCTTGTTCAGCGGGATCGACTTGATCATGGGACACACTCCTGATTGTGAGCCCGGCGCATCGACCTTCGACGCCCAACTGGCTCAATCAGGGCAAAGCCCACTCCCCTCTTATGCGTTCGCAGCGGAAATCCTGATGAGCAGGGGGGTAACGACGAATGACCATGCTTGCGGACCTTCGCGACTGACCGGAATCAGCCGGCAAATCAGCGAAGCGGCCGATCGTTCAGGTCCTGCAAACGCGTCCGCGAACGACCGCGATTGCGGATGCTCCGGAAAGGCTCCTTTCAGACGCCGAGGGCGTGAAGCCGCCCTTCATTCATCAGGCGAACGATCTCCGCTGACGACCCAACTCACGACGTTCAGATCGGCCACCCCGAACGTCCGTTCATGACAGAAGCTGCCACCAAACGCTGCAAAGCGGACCCATCAGGAAGGGCTCTCAAATTCAGCCGTTCATGCGCGCAGCCGCACGTCGAGGAATACATCAACCTCGCCCGGCTCCGCATCCGGTTCCTTGCTGGGCGTCACGACAGCATTCGCATCGAAGAGCGTCCGGTCCTCCCGGCCGCCGTCCGCTGGCCACACGGCGATGACTGCCGTCCGGATATGCGCGTTCGAATTCTCGAACAAATTCTTGAAATAGCTGGTCGCCGCATCCTCGGGTGACGCACAGCGGACGACAATCGACGGATCCAGCCCAGTGCTTTCGTCGAAAACATCCGCGAAGAAGTCCCTGTGCCTGCCGACGATTGACAGGTTTCGCTTGCCCATCAAATCATGTTCCTTTCCCAAAACGCGACCGGACTGACCGGCACCGGCAAGAGCAATCCCGTCAGGCCGATAGGATGACCCGCAAATCAGCCTGCGTGGTCTTCTTCAGGTAGAGTTCGGTCGTGCCGAGCAGCTTGAGCGCATCGTCGGTCACGGTGGCAATCGACGCCCCTGGCTGAACGAGTATCATTTCGAACTTCACGCCGGCTCGTCGAGCCTTGTCCTTAAAATAGACGAGCCGCTTTATGTCTCCCTTGAGGAACCGCGTCGCGCCCTCCCGCGCCCAGATGTCGTGCCGCCGCTTGAGATCATGGTAGAGCTTGTTGATCCCCGAATGTTTGACCGCGACGCTCTTCTGAGCCTGGCCGCAGACGGAGTAGAAGTTCCGGATGTCCCGCGACACGTGGCCGCCGTGCGCGCCTTTGCAGTGGACTAGGCACAGCCCGATCGTCGAGTCGTCGATGTCCTTGAAACAGACCAGATCGGCCGCCTCGCCGCTGCCGTCGTCATTGAAGACGAGGTCGTATTCGCCGGCGAGTTGCGCGAAGGCCCGGTACTGGATCGAGGCCTTCTCGACCGTCTTGTGCATCGACTCCTGGTTGAGCGGGATGCCCTCCCAGTCCCAATGCTCGAGCCGGTCTCGGCTGAACGCACCTGCATCGAGCGCGATCGGGATATGATAGCAGTTATAGGAGTAGGTGCCGTCGACGTAGCGGACGAGAAACGGGTCCTTGGCGAGATATTCCTCCAGCGTGATTTCCGGGTTCCTGCCCTTCTGAAAGGTCAGGCGCGGCCCCGATACATGCTCGTGGCTATAGCCAGCCGGCAGTGCCTCGGCGATGCGTAGCCGATAAATCGAAACGAGGATGTCGCTCGCGATGCGGAGCAGTATCCCGCCATCGGCATCCGTTCCGGCGATGTCGAGATCGACGAGAAACAGAGGGATGAGCGCGCCATCGAAACCCACAGACTGCCGGTCATTAAGGCCCATCTGCGCCTGCTCGCCCCATTGCAGTGCGATCGGCGGCGAAGGCCATGGCGCGCCGATGCGCTCGGGACGTAGAAAGTCGCGTGTGATGTTAGTTTCTTGGTCAGGCGACGCGGTGACTTTGGCCCAAGTATAGCGCGTCCAGTCGAGCCAGTCGGCGATCGAGCCACCCTTCTGCTGCCAGATCTTTCCACGGCGCTGCGTCCCGCCCCACAGCACCCGCTCGCCATTCTCATATCCAAGGCATGCAATATTGTTGAGCGAGGATTCCGCCTTCTCAATGCTGGCAAGGCCTTCGGTGACGTTCGGGCCGAAATATGAAGTGAAGCTAATTGCGCCGATCCGCGAGGAGCCGAGGCTCTTGACTAGCGGCAGCTCGACATTGTTGAGAATCTGGAAGATCGGCTTGCCGGTGACCAGTTGCGTGTTCTCGTCAGTGACGGCAACCGCCATCGTCTCCGAGCGAAGCCCCGAATAGTCACTCGCATAGAGCGCCAGCACGCCCTGATCGCGGTCCCAGCGCATGACCAACAGGTCATGGATGACATCGACGACATCCTGATAATTCCCCCAAGAAACCTGGTCGGAATGACGGACCACAGCGACCAGCACCTCGCCGGAATCGTCATAGGCGTGCCAGTGCTCCGCTCCCTTGGGTAGCACCGACGCATAGGCGAGCGGGTTCCAGGCGTTGCATTTGGTACGGAAGAACTGAGTGGAGAGCGCCGGCCGTAGGTTCCATAGCGAGAGCCGGGCGTGAAGATCACCCGAACGGCGCAGCTGATCGACCACATCCTGAAGGCGCAGCTCCTCGTCGATCCGCTCCTCGCTCAGGCGGCGAATGATCCGATCCCAATCAGCTCCCTGCGCATAGAGCTCGGCCAACCGGCGCTCGGCTTCGGGATCAGCGACGTTGGTGACGACAGTCGCCTCGCCAATCTGGCCTGGATCGCCTTTACGCGTGAATCGGCCGATGAACTGGAGCGTCACCGCCAGCGACTTGTGCGTGTCGTGCAGGGCCGCAATCTTCAGATTGGGTAGGTCGAAGCCTTCCCCAAGCATGTCGACGCAGATGACGATGCGCGCGCCATCAGGGCCGCGCTCGAGCAGCTGCGCAAGCGCCGCGCGATTGGCAAGCGTGCGGCCGGGCCCCGAATAGACCAAAACCGGCCTGAACTCCGGTGCCAGCGCAGAATAGATCGCCAGCAGCTCGACCGCGCGCTCCTTGGTCCGCGTGCGGGCCATAAGCAGATGATCGAGACCAAGCGTGCCCCGGTCCCGCCGTAACGCCTCGAGGGCAGCCTCCGCAATGACGCGGTCGCGGCGTTCCTGCTCGCCATATTCCTCGACAGCAACGAGGTTAATCGGCCGGTAGTAGTCAGCCGCCTGGGCGTCGCCGAGCTTGAAGTTGAAGATGATACGGCCGTCAATCCGTTGCGAATCGCGCCGAAACGGCGTGGCGGTGAACTGGACGACGCGCTTGTCGGCAAATCGGTCGCGCACGCTCGCCCAAGTGGCAGCGGAGACGTGATGGGCTTCGTCGACCATCAGGTCGGTACACCCTGAGATGAGCGCCTCGCGGGCCTCGGGATCGCACGCCTCAAGCGTGTTCGGCAACGCGACGATGACGTTCGCCTCTCGCAGCAATGTATGAGCATCCTCGACGGTCAGCACGCCGCTGGTGAGCGCAGCGATGCGCGGACGTGCAATCTCGACCGGGACTATGCCCAGATCAGGCAGCACACCAAGCGACGCGAACTTACCAGCGATCTGGGAACGGAGCGGGGCGCTGGGCACAAGCACAAGAGTTCGCGGCAGCCGGCGGTATACCTGCGCCGCGAGCATGGTCTCGGTCTTGCCCGTGCCTGTCGGCAGTACCACGGTCGCCGGCTCGAACCGGGTCCCGACCGCAAAATGCGCTGCAATGGCATGCAAGGCTCCAATCTGCGGCGGCCGCAGACCGGCGACGCCCTCGGCTTCATCCTCGGTGCTGAATCGAAAGGTGCCGTTCCAGAGGGCGAGCACCGCCTCCGGCGTCGCGGCATAGCCAGCCAGCTGATCACCATCATCCCAGCTCAGCACTACCCGCTCAGGAAAATGCTCGGGTAGTTCGTACCCCGCGCTCAGAACTGGCAGGCTGGCGGCAACGCGACGCGCCCCTTTGCGCCGAACGAGCATGCGGTCAAACGGTGGCAGAAGTGGAGTCCCAAGCAGGTCATGCCCCTGAACGTCGCTCGCCTTGACCTCGGCCCGGACAACCGCGCCGGGGAAAGGGCATTGCTCGACAGTGTTCTCGCCGACCTTCACACGGCGCCGGGGAAGGGCTGGTAGCTCGACCTCACCGTGCCAGAAGGTGATCAGGGACACCGCCGGTTCCCCCGCTCAGCGCAGCTGCTGGCGAAGGAAGCGTCGGAGCGCCAGCGTTTCGGTGTACCGCACGACCGGCAGCCTCGCCCGAAATCCGGCGACTTCTACGGGGCCACGATCGTAGATCCCGTCCTGCTCCGGGGGCGCTACGGCTACCTTTGCTTCGTACAGGTTACGCCAGTGCCCATCGCGCCAGCTTTGATCAAGACCAAGACCAAAGGGGTTCACAGGCCGCCAAACCGGGATTTCGTTGCGGCGATGGCTCACGACCCCGGTCTCGATGCCGAGCTCTAGATCAGCGTTGCGGTCGCAGACAACGCGCAGCAGCGCCTCGCCAGAATCGCCGATATAAATGGACTGCCGCCTCGATTTCATATGCACCTCATAGCGGAACAAATGCAGCCCGAGAATAGCAAGAACTAACCGGGAACGAAAGGCTGTCGACCGAGTGCATCAAATCAGGTGTCTTCCGGCGAATGATACCGCCTCTTGCTGACCCCTTACTCTCGCGGACGGCGGTCTAGTCGCTGCTGTGCCTAGTACCGAATTGGCAGAATACGGCCCACCTCTGTCATCCTGCGGTCAGCTTCTGGCAGATCCCGAGTGACCGCTGTTGGCCGGACCTGCCAATCGCTAGTCGCGAGGGAACGGCAGAAAGGTCCCATCACTGACCGCTCGGCCCCCGATGAATGAACGACCGCTTTTAGGCATTATCATCCAGTGATCGAATGACGGGGATGTCGGCGTCAATATCGCTTGACCGGACCATCGACGATAAAGCAGCAGGGCAATCATCGAAAATGGAACAACATGATGTCGGATTGGCGGGATCGCCTCAAGCTAGCTGAGGGGGATACGATCAATCTCCTGCACTCGAAATCCACCGGCTTCATGCAGGAAACGGACGTTGAAATCTACGAAATCCGCGCTTCCAACATCCCTGTTTCAGGCACCGTCATTTTCACCGACCATACGGCCATCAAAGGTTTTGAGCGGACGCTGCGTGTTGTCCAGCGAAGCACCGCCGGTGAAATACTGATCGACGAGGCGTGGACCGCGTAGACGCGCTATCTGCGTCCCGCTGCCTTCACGATTTCAATTAGGCTCAGGGTCGTCCCATTTCCTCCGCGCACGGTCGACTCCCGAATGTCATACCGGCCCGATGCTGCTCGTCCAAACCAAGCGTCTGCTGTGACGCTTAGCATAACCCTGTTCTCTGCCTTATTGGAGAACTGAATGTCGAAAGCCCGGCTTCGTATGTCGAGATCATCGTTAGGCCAAAGCTCGTCCGGCCATAGCGGAGACTTGTGGAACCACTCGCGCTTCGCCTTGCTGTGGCAAACCAGCATTACAGGACGATCGGCGAGGTCGACGAGCCGGATCGCCGCAGCGGTTCGACTGACGCGAAAGGCCTTTGCCAGTTCCTCGGCCAACGTGAATGTGATTGCCCTGCGGCTACAGAATTCTTCGAACAGGTAGGCGGGCATAAGAAGTCCGGCAGCGTAGCGATTGGCCACACGCTCGACGGGAGTGCTGCCTCGATCGCCGCCGATGTCGTCCGATCTGCAGAACAGCACCTTACCGCGATGCATCTGCCAATGGCCGATCTCGTGCGCGAGCGAGAATCTGCCGCGCTCCATCGAACTGGCGGAGTTGATGCTGACGATAGCATGAGTCTGATCGCCAAAGATTCGGGCTTCACAGCCCTTTAGCGGCCGGTAGCGGACCTTCAGACCAAGCGTCCAGGCGATGGCTTCAAGGTCAATGTCCGCAGGATCCTCGATGCCGAGATCCCAGAGAAGCTTTTCTGAGGGCGTCAGTTGCTATTCTCCGGGTCAGCGTCGATATCGAACCCCAGATCGTCGGCGTCTTCGACCAAGCCGTCGAGATCCTCGTCGGGGACGCCCTTACCGGCGCGCGCCGCGAGGGTGACCCGGCTTTGAGAAGACGCGTTAGCCACAATTCCCGACAGCCGACGCCGCGCGACCTCCGGAGCGAGCCTGCGGCGATTGCTGCTGGGTTTCGCTGCGTCGCGCGCGATCTGCTTGCGGGCATGCGCCAACGTCGCTTTCCCGGCTTTACGGCGGGCCCCCGCGAGAATGTCCCGTCCCGCGGCCAAGATAGCTTCGCCGTTCGCGTCGCCAAGTTCGGCGAGCAATTCCACATCCGGCGTTGCAAGCAGATCATCAACCATGGCCGAAGCCAGCCAATCCAGCTCTTCGCGGTGATCCTTGGACGTCATGCGAGCCACCCATTCGGAAACGCCTTGTCGATACGACGCCTTATTAACCTGCGCCGAGTTGCCAGCTCCTTAGCGTCAATGGCGACCAAATCACGCAGAGCCGCCCCTTCCATGCCCTCCATGATTCCCTCCACAATGATGCGGGTCGTGTCGTCGTCGTCGAACAACGTCAGAACCTGCTGTTTCAAACTCGCAACGCGCTGACAGAACAGTTGATCCTCTTCTTCTGCGCAAAGTAATTCCTCGGCCGTCTGCTGCCCCGCACGCTGGACAGCTTCAAGGAGCTGCCCGTCGCCGACTGCGTCGAGCGGAACACGCTTCGATCTCTTCGCCGATTTTGCCGCCGACGAGAGGATGCTTTTCATGACCATGACAGTGAACGCGACAAGGTCCACATCACGCGGGCACTGGCGGTCGCCGATGATGGCGCGGGCGATAGCATCCTGCGCCAATTCCCTTCCGGCAGCCTCTGAACCAGTTAGAATCGTTGCCGCGCGCTGGATCTTACCCCAAGCCGCAGCGCCAAGGGTTTCATAGGCGTCATTGGTTTCTTCGAGCGTGAGGTATTGATTCACCTCGCCGTACTCCCCCTGCCGATCAACGTGCCCCCTTTCAAACATATATGCTCTACGAGATTCGGGCTCAGACATCCTTGTATTCGTGTCCGAGGCCCGAGGGCTGCGGAGCATATGAGGGTGATGAGTATTGGCTCGTCGCAACTCGTAGGTGAAACAGTGAGTAAGAAGAATCAATACATCGTTCGCGCAGGAAACAACTGGGGCGTTCGCGGAGAAGGCAATGCACGCCTCACCGAGCGGTTCGATACCCAGCAGGCCGCCATCGAGCGTGGCCGCGAGATCGCGCGCAATCAGGGTTCGGAGCTGCGTATCCAGGGGCGCGACGCCAAGTTTCGCGAGAGCTGGTCCTATGGGAACGACCCGTGCCCGCCCAAAGGCTAGGAGGTATCCATGCAATTCGAAGGCGCCGTCATCCGCGAGCAAAACGTCACGTTCGCCGTGGTCATCGTCAAAAAGCAGGTCGTTGATAACCGGCTCGAAGCAGACCGCGCGATGCGCGCGTTTGCGCCTGCTTTTCCCCGCCTGCCTATCGTACTGATGGCACAGGACCGCAGCGGCCGAGCGACCTATTTCGGCCGCCGCGACCTCTCCCAATTCATGGCGAACCAACCGCTGCACGCCATTCCCTGGCGTCGCTTCACTCTTAACTGAAAAGGCAGTTTTATGGCTAGATGCACAGCACCAGTGAGAGGTCATATCCGGGGCGGCGGAGCAGACTGCCCAGTGTGCGGCCCCCGTTATCGCGGCTTTAGGTCGTCTTACACCGCGTCCTACGCCCCGTCCTATAACACGTCGTACACACCTTCTTACTCGTCGTCGGGAAACAGCGGGGGCGGTGGGAGCAGCGGTGGCGGATCTCGTCGTACCGCAAAGCCACGCTGGTCAGGCGCTGGATCGACTCAGTTCTACACACCGGAAGAAGTGCGGGCGCTCACCCCGATCCGCGAAACCGTTGAAAGACGAGCGCCGCTGCCCGATCTTCGGCACATCTTCTTGTGCCACGCTTGGGACGACAGGCAGGGCGCCGCCAAGGAACTGAACGACCTTCTCGTAGGGCAAGGGGTGTCGGTCTGGTTTAGCGAGAATGACATCGGACTTGGCGAACCGTTTCTCCGCGCTATCGACAAGGGCCTAGCAAAGTCGCGGATTGGGATCGTGCTCGTGACGCCGTCGCTTCTGAAGCGACTCCCGTCAGGTGGCGTCGCAGACAAGGAACTTTCGGTACTCCTGCAGCGCGATCAACTTGTTCCTATCATCCATAACACCACCTACGACGCTCTCCGCGAGGTCAGCCCTATGCTCGCCTCGCGGAACGGCCTGGACACGGCAGAAATGGCCATGAGAGATGTCGCGGCCAAGCTAGCTGAACTGGTCACCACCTGACATTACACTCCGCCTCGGCCGGTGGCGGCAAGCGGGGCACCGTAGCGTTCCTTCATCGATACCGGCGTGATGGGACCGGGCAACTCCAGCCCCAGCGAAATGGACGAACGGCCGCTATCAGTGATCCGATCTGAGCTGTTGAATGTCGCCTATCAAGGCGGTTCCTGCCATTCCATCGGCGAGGGCGGCAGCTTCGGTGGACGCGCTGGACACCGAACATTATCGTGGGCCGTCATGTTTCGTCTCCATTGCACCAAGAAGCTGCTGGATCGGATCAAACCAGAGATCGCTCAGCCCGGACAAAGCGACACCGCGCTGGGCAACTGGTATGCCACCGTCCTGTTCTGGAAGCCGCAAGTCGCTTTGATGGTTTCTGAGCGCACGCTACTTCCCGTGCTCATGCCGCTGGCCCCGACGGCCACGCTCGCTCGACGGTTCCCTGGCCAGCTAGCGCTCGTCTTGAAAGAGCACGGAGTGCCGCCCGAATTCATCGCGCAAGAAATCTGGCGGATGGACAAGGTCCAGTACGCAAAGACTGCAAACCGGAGCGTTCTGGGCATCCTCAATGAGTTCGTCAAACAGGCCGAATTCTGGCTGGCCGCTTATGCCTATGAAAAGGGTGATGATGACGACCTTTTGGCGATTTCCGCCAAGCTAGCTGAGACACCGTGTAGCCCGCTGTACAAGGGCCCAGTTTCGCCGGACAAAGCCCTGCATGAGATCGTGAAGGCTCGTGCGCAGACTTGAGTCCGCTGGCCGGAGCTTTTCTCGGACATCCTATAGCCCAACTCATGCGATCAGTCAGGATCGGGGGGCAAATCGACGATGCGGAAAACAGCCCCTGATCCGGCATCACGGACAAGGTCAACGCGCTGGCCATCCCAGTGATAGTCGAGATGACGCCTCTGCAAGGGATTTGATGCGCAGTCTGGGTAGAAGAGCGCGACGCATTCCCCACCCGTATGCCGGGTGCTCGGGTAGGCAATCCCGTCCGATCCTGCTGTCCTGAGGGACTGCGCGAGCGCCTGAGATGCTGCATAGTTGTCGGGATCGAGCGCCGGAACCGGCTCCCCCGCCTGAGGCCGGAGATCATGCAGGCCTGCATCGACCGTCATGACGATCTCCCGGAACTGCGAGGTCCAACCAGGCGCTTCCTTGGTTCGTGCCATGAACCGCGCATGGTGGTGGATCGTCTCGAACAACGCGGTCTCAAACCGGTCGCCGACATAGAGCACGCCATAACTTCCGTCGGTAAAACGGCTTGGCCGGTCAATGCTGACATGGGTGAATGGTGCCATGAGGTAGGAGGCACCATTGCCTCCTACTCGCCGGTCAACCGGAACGAGGTCGAGGTTACCAATTGTCGCCATGATGCGAGGATTGGTCTTCTGCTCTGCCGAGATCAGCAGCGGCCAGTCCGCAGGATCAGCGATGTCTTCGAACAGGTCGATGGGCGGAAAGGCGCTGCGGATAATTCTGACAGCGCCCTTCCACTCAACTCGAGAAACGGGAATATCTGCCGCTCCGCTCACCAGCCACCGCGCTCAGCGTCGAGATAGCGACGCACCCGCATGATGTCGGTGAGCTCGCCTCCCAGCATTACGTCGAGCGCACTGGCTCCGCCGAACGCATCGTTAGCCGCCCTGATCCAGGAATAGCCGCGGGTTGCCTCGGAAAAGATGATCCGGAGCGCCTTATGGATGCCCATGAGGTTGGACAGCCGAGCGCGGCCATCACGCGAAACGCGCCCGGGGCCCTCCGCCTTCCATCGGCGATAGGAGCGCACCGGCATGTCGAGCAGGGTTGCCGCCTGTTCGTCGGTCAGTTCCCATTTGCCGAACAGATTGAGGACTGCCCGGAACATTGCAGCTGCCTCGTCCTGCGTAATCGGATCGGGCCGGAAGGCGGTAACGGCAGTATCGACGGGTTGCAGAGCCAGCATGGCAGTTCTCCATATGGCATCATATACAGCGAATAATGCCATTTGGCAATGAACTATGCCGATGATGCCAGTCTGGCAATCGCGCTCGCCGCGCCCTCGATCGGGACGAATAGCCGGGTCTGATAGCGGATGATCTCGGTAAAGCAGCCTTGGGCCTTGTACCAGTCGAGCCGAGCAGCACTCCATCCCGTAAGCTCAAGTCGCTGTGAGCCATTGACCAGGCTGCGCTTGACCATGAGCAGCTCGCGGCCCGCGAACTCCATGGCCCTGCCCGTTGACAACACGGTCTGGACAATGTCGTCGGCGGAAAGAGTTTGCTCGCGTTCCAGACCCAGCGCTCGGCACAGTTCGGGCACACAATGGGCGGGAACCTCGCGGCCGAGGAGCGAACGGCCATCTGCTGCCGAGATGCGGCTCACCCTCACGAAATCCGAAGGGAGCTTGTCCCAGACGGGTAGCAGAAGGCCCGCCGCAAGATAGAGGCGCTCGCGCTTATGGCTGGTCCGCGCTTCCTCAACTTCGGCCGCCCAAGCTTCGCGGAATGCGTCGACGGAAATTGCCTCCCAGCTGCTCTCAGCGAGCTG
>Ga0075157_10002067_pt1 | contig 11857 bp, 11 predicted proteins | sample JI81BgreenDNA_FD_70967 | JGI IMG/M metagenome (GOLD analysis project Ga0075157, IMG submission 70967) | Wastewater effluent complex algal communities from Wisconsin, to seasonally profile nutrient transformation and Carbon sequestration -... | ecosystem: Engineered > WWTP > Effluent > Algae...
AGGATGTTGGTGGTCGACTGGGTCTGCAGCAGCCGCAGGATGGCGTTGAGCGACACCGCGTTGCCCACGGTGCGCAGGATGCCCACGTTCAGGCCCGCGCCGAGGTTGAGCTGCCCCTGCACGAGGCCGCTGTTCAGACTCACGATGCTCGGGTTGTTGCCGGTGGGCAGCACCTGCGCGGCCTGCAGCGTGCGGTTGCCATCGGCCGCGAGCTGCCCCAGCCACTGCACGCCGAAGTCGGCGTCCTCGCCGCCGTTGACCTCCACGATGAGCCCTTCGATGGCCACCTGGGCGCGGCGCGTGTCGAGCTGCTCGATCATGGCCCGCACCTGCCGGTACAGCGGCTCGGGCGCGGTGATGATGAGCGAGTTGGTGGCCGGATCGGCCTGGATGAAGCCGCCCGTGGAGGGCTGCGCGGCCGAGCTGATGGGCGCCGTGGCCGCCGCCGAGGTGCCGCTGTTGGCGGCCGCCTGCAGCGGATTGGTGGGCAGCGTGGCCGTGGCGCCGGCCACCGCCGCGGCGAAGCCGCCGGCACCGGTCGCCGGCGCAGCCCCCGTGCTGGAGGTGCCCACGGCACTGAAGGCGGCCCGCACCACCGTGGCCAGCCGCACGGCGTCGGCGTGACGCAGGTGCACCACCCACATGCCGCCGCCGGGGCCCACGCTGCTGCTGGGCCGGTCGAGCTTCTCGATGGTGCTGCGGATGGCGGCCAGCCGCGCCGGGTTGGGGGCGCGGATGAGGATGGCGTTGCTGCGTGGCTCGGCGACGATCGTCACGCCGCCGCCGGTGCCGCCCTGCGCGCCGGGCACCAGGGCCGCGGCTCCGCCGCCGGCGCCGTCGGTCAGGCGCTGCACCAGCGGCGCGAGGTCGGCCGCCACGGCGTGCTGCAGGGGCACCACCTCCACGTCGGTGCCGGGCGGCACGTCCAGCGCGGCCACGATGCGGCCGATGCGCTGCAGGTTGTCGGCGTAGTCGGTGATGACCAGCGCGTTCGTGGCCGGCGAGGCATTGATGGTGTTGTTGGCCGTGATGAGCGGTCGCAGCACGGCGACGAGGTTGTTGGCGTTCTCGTGCCGCAAGGCGAAGATCTGCGTGATGATCTGATCGCCTCGGACGTTGACTTCGCCCACCGAGACGGTGCCGGTCTGCAGCTTCGCCTCGGCCTCGGGCACCACGCGCAGCAGGCCGCCGCTCTCCACCATCGCGAAACCCATGCCGCGCAGGGCGGTGAGGTAGGTCTGGTAGGCGTCGCGAACGCTTTGCGGCTGCTCGCTGTACACCGTGATGGTCCCGCGCACCCGAGGGTCGACCGCAATCTGCCGGCCGATCATGGCGGCGATGGCACGCGTCACGCCCTCGATGTCGGCGTTCACAAAGTTGAGCGTCACCTGCCCGCGGGCCGGGGCGGGCGCAGCGCCCGGCGTCGGGGCGGGCGCCTGGGCGTACGCGACGTTCGTGAAGGCCGGCAGGCCAGCCACCCCCAGCGACACGGCCAGCAGGCCGCAGAGGCCGCCGCGGGCGATGGAGAGGGAAGAGCGGGGTCGGGTCATGACAGGATTCCGGCGATGCGACGCGGGCGGGCGCGTCATCCGATCGAAAGCAGCGAGACGGGCCCCTGGCGGCGGCCCATGATGTTCAGCACGTTGTCCAGGGCACCCTCGTGTCCGGCCTCGGCCCGGGCCTGGCCCCGGAAGCGCAGCGGCCCGGCGCCCCCCACCTGCCCGGTGCCTTCCAGCAGCAGCGGGCCGCGCAGGGTCTGCAGCTGCAGCCGGGCCGAGCCGGCCGCCTGGGGCTGACCCTCCACGACGAGCTGGTAATCGCCCAGGCGTTCCAGAGAGGTCAGCCGCGAGCCCAGCGCATCCAGCCAGACGTCGGCGCGCCCGCTGAACGACAGGCGGCCGCCGCGCTGCTCGACCGTCAGGCCGGGACTGCCCAGCCGCACCGTGCCCCGCAGCTGCAGCGTGTTCCACGGCGCCCCCAGGCCGGCCAGCCAGCTGGCGGGGACCTGGGCCAGCGCGCCAGCCGGCAGCTGCAGCACCCAGCCGCCGATCACCGGCCTGAACTGCAGCTGCAACGGCTGCGGCAGGCAGCAGGGCTGGGCCAAGGTCAACGTGATGCCTTGCCGGGAGGGCGACAGCGACCACGACAGGCGCTCGGGCAGTGCGGCGAGACTGCGCGTGCCCGCGCCGCCGCCCAGCACGAGGCGGGCGTTGCCGCGCCACACCGTCCCGCGGGCATCGGCCAGCAGCAGCCGGCCGGCGGTGGCGCGATCGAGCGCGCCGCCCAGCCAGGCGGCAGGCGCCTGCAGCGCGGTGGCCAGCAGGGCGCCGAGCAGCGCACCGGCCACGGCCCAGGGCCAGGCCCGTCGCGCCGCCGGTGCGCCGTCTGTCTTCGATCCCCCGGCGCGCGACCCCACGGTCCACTTCACGGCGAACCTCCGCCGCTGCCCAGCCCCAGCACCAGCGTGCCGCTGAAGCCATCGGGACCCCGCGTGAGGTTGGCTTCCAGCGGTCGGGCCCGCGCCGTGCGGCGCACCTCTTCCAGCCAGGGGCCCAGCACGCCGGGGGAGACCCCGGTGAGCGACACCGTGACGCGATCGGGACCCGGCACCACGCGGGCGCGTTCGCCCAGCCGTTCGGCGGCGGCCTGCAGGGCGGCCAGCGCCTGCGGCGGGGCGATGGCCGGCGTGGCCCGCAGCGATGCGGCCTCTGCGGCCCAGCCCTGCATCCGCGCGTGCTGCTGTTCCAGCTGGGCCAGCTGCGCCGGGGCGGCGCGCAGCGTGCGCCAGGCGGGCTGTACCGCCACCACCCACAGCAGGGCCGCACCCACGAGCAGCGCCGCGACGGTCACGAGGCGACGTTCGCGCGGGGCCAGGCCGCGCCACCAGAGGGCTGCGCCCGAGGCTTGCGCAGTGGATTCCTGCGATGGGGACGGTGCAGCGTTCATCGACCGCCCTCCCGCGACACCACCAGCCGGCCGTCCCGCCACTCGCTGCCCAAGCCCAGCGCGCGCAGGCGATCTCGCAGGGGCGCCAGGGCCGTCTCGTCCACGCCGGACAGCATCAGAGACACCCGACCGGGTTCGTAGCGCAGCGCCTGCGCGGGGGGCAGGCCATCGGGCCACGCCGCCGACACCGCAGCCAGCAGCGGTTCCAGATCGCCATCGCCCGGCTGCCCGGCGGCCTGGCGCAGACGCTCGGTCTCGCGCTGCATCTGCAGCGGCGCGTCCACCACGGTGCGCACCTGGGGATGGGTCTGCTGCAGCAGGGTGGTGAGCGCCATCCGGCGTTCGCGCACGGCCCGCTCCTGCTGCCAGGCCCAGGCGTTGAGTCCCACCAGCTGCACCACGACGAGGGCCGCGAGGCCCCAGCGTGCCGGCCGCCAGGCAGGCGCCGACACCGCCTGCAACGCGCCGCGCACCGCGCGCCAGCCGCGCCGCGGCGAGACGAGGTCGAACTGACGGAGGTTCCAGGGGCTCGAGGCTGCCTCCAGCAGCAGCGCATCCAGCCCCAACAAGGCCACCGGCTGGCCGTGCCACTGCTCGGCCAGCGCGGCCACCGCGGGCTCGGCGCTGGCACGCCACCCGACCGCGGACTCGCTGCCGCCCGGGGCCGGTGGGGCCCTCAGGGCCGCCGCCGCAGCCAGCGGCAGACTCATCACGCCGCGCGCGTCGGCCCGCGTGACCCAGGCGGCGTCATCGCCCGGGGCTCCGGCGTGAACGTGCAGCCGCGCCGGCTCCGCCCCTTCGACGCTCGGCGCGAACAAGGGCACCACGCGATCCACCAGGCGGCCCTGCGCCTCGATGGCGGCCAGCAAGGCGCGGAGCCAGGCCCGATCGACCACGGCGATCCAGCGCGAGGCCTCGGCGGAATCGCCGGGCCGCGAGGCGTCCGGGGCCAGCGCGAAGTGGCAGTCGTCCGGGTCGGCCAGCAGCTTTTCTTCGAGCAGACCGGCCAGCGCCGGCCTTTGCCGGCCGGCGGCCCCGCGCGGCAGGGCGACGGCCTGCCAGCCCACGTCGGCCACCGGAAGCACCAGCAGCGCGCGGGCGGCTGCGGGCCACAGGGCCGGGGCCGAGCGGCCGCTGCGCTCGACGGTGCGTTCGTCGGTGGTCAGTACCCATGACCACTCCGCGGCCGGGGCGAGGCCGGCTGCCGCGCCGTCGGGCGCGGCGCTGCGGGGTCGGGGCGGGGCCAGGAGGATCAGGAGCGACATCGGCGGCGATTGTCGTTGGGTTCGTCGGTGGGGTCCGTGACAGTCGGAAGCGGGGCGTCCGGCGGGGCGTCCGGGGGGCAGAAGGCCAGCTCGCCCGATCAGCCGGCCAGCCCGGGGCGGCGTTCGCGCCGCAGCACCAGGGCGCGGGCGCTGGCGCCGCCGCCGGTGACTTCCAGCAGCGCGCGTTCGGTGAGGGTGCGGTCCTCGTAGCGCACCGTGGCGCTCACGGTCACCAGGGTCGAGCGCAGCGTCACCCGCTGCGGGTCGACGCGGGCGCTGTCGGGCACCAGGCGCTCTTCCTTCAGCTGCTCCAGCCGGGCAAAGCGGTTCTGCCGCTGCCGCACCAGGCGGCCTGCGGTCGGCAGGTCGATGCCGTCGATGGCGGCGTAGATGGCCGGCGCCGTGGCCGAGTTGAGGTTCACCGGGCTGCGACGCGGCAGCAGATCGACATGAGGCGCCAACGCGGCCAGGGTGGCGTCGTCCAGACCCAGCCAGCGCAGCTGCGCGAACGAGCCCGGCGGCACGGCCGCCCCGGTGGTGAGGCCGGTGCCAGCCCCGACCTGGGCCTGCTGCAGCCCGGCGACCAGCAGCTCGTCGACCCCGGAAAGCCCCAGCGCCTCGCACAGCCGCTTCAATGCGGCGCGCTCCAGCGGGTCGAGGCTGCCATCGTCGCGGAACAGGTTGGCGAGGTTGTAGCGGGCCTGCGCGTCTTCCACCTGTCCGCTCAGGAAGGCCTCCAGGTCGGTGTCGGCGTTGCGGTCGGGGTCGGCCGCCAGCAGCGTCGACAGCCGCGTCTCGGCCAGGGCCACGTCCCAGGGCTGATCGCGCTGCGGGTCGGCGTCGGCGTAGCGGCGCACCACCTCGCGCGCGAAGTCGATGCCCGACGTCAGCATCCAGCCGGCCTGCGCGCGGGCACGCTCGGCCCCCTCGACCTCCACCGCACGCGACTGCTGCCAGACCATGGCGGCCGCGACCGTGGCCACCAGCGTGAGCACGAGCATCGCCAGCAGGATGGCCGCGCCGCGCGAGGCTTGCCACGGGGGTCGCCGATGACCGGCCTTCAGGCCAATGCGGGGGCTGAACATGGTGCGGGTCGCGTCACGAGCGCGGAACGAGCGCGATGTCGCGCTGCAGGGTGCGGCCATCTTCCCAGCGAAGCTGCAGGCGCACGCCCTCAGGCAGGGCCTCGCGCAGCGCGGGCGGCCGGCGCGGGGCGGCGTCGGAGGCGGGAGACTGCGGGCTGTCCGCCGCGGGCGCATCGCCGGCCGAAGGGTCGGTGCTCGCGCCTTCGGCATCGCCGCTGCGGGCCGGCGGCGAACCCGCGGCAGATCCGTTGGGCGAAACGTTGGAAGACGGGGGCGCGACCGGAATCAGGTCGGCACTGGACTGCGGGTTGGTGAGCCGGCCGCCGCGGTACACGAAGACCTGCCAGCCCGAGACGGCCTCCGACACGGCCAGCTGGGCCGGCTCGTTGCCCTGCAGGGCCTGGCTGGCCATCCAGGCCTCCTGCAGGCCGGCGGCCCGGTCGGTCACCGGGCTGGCCCACCGCCACCAACGCGCGTCGCGCACGGCCCAGGCCACGATCTGCGCGCCGCTGCCGTCGTCGGACTCCCGCACGAGCCGCAGCGTCTGGCCGTCGAACGACAGCGCCGGAACGCCTCGGTTTTCGACCAGGGCCGCGAGGTCCTGCTCCCACTGGGTCATCACCGTCTGGAGACGTGCGGTGCGGTCGATGGCCTCGGCCGTGGCGGTGCGAGCGCGCAGCATGCCATCCACGCCGCGCCAGGCCATGCCGGCCATCAGCGCGAAGGCGGCCAGCGCCACCAGCACTTCCACCAGCGTGAAGCCGTGTGGGCGTCGGGTGCGGGAGCGGCGGGGCGGTGTCACCACAGCCGGTACGCCAGGGTGGTCAAGGTCACCAGGGCCACGCCGTCCTCGCGGTAGACGGTGGCCTGCAGCTGGCGGAAGTCCGGGTTGAAGCCTGCCGGCCGCACCACCAGCCGCCCCAGGTAGGCCCGGCCCAGCTGTTCGCAACGGAACTCGGCCTGGCCGGTGCCCGGGAAGGTCTTGGTGAGCCTCAGCTCGGTGAGGTGGTTGTCGGCACACCACTGGGCGGCTGTCACCTCCTCCAGACGTTCGGCGTTGCCGGCCAGCGCCTGCGTGGCCCGCAGGCCGGCGGCCAGCGCCATGGCCACGATGGCCAGCGCGACCATCACCTCGATGAGGGTGAAGCCGGCCACCCGCCGGCGGGCCGCATGGCGCCCGTGCCTGCCGAGAAGCATCACGAGCCTCCCGCGCCGGCCGCCGCCGTCAACGGTCGCACGGTGAACGGCCCGAGGCCGTCGGACGCCACCTCGAGCCGGCGGTCGTCGAGCTGCAGCACGATCCGCTGCGGCGGCAGGATGGCCTGCGGCCCCAGCACCACGCCCGGGACTCCGGCAACGCGTCCGGGCACGTCGGCGCGCACGTCGCCGTCCAGCCAGCGGTCGGGCAGGGGGCTGTCGCGCCGCACGCCGGTGAAGCGGAATCCCGTGGCCGGCGCTTCGGCCGGCACCCAGCGCACGGGCAGGGCCGTCGCCCGCGATTCGGCACGGGCCATCTCCAGCAGGGCTGCCAGCCGGTCGGCCTCGCGCTCCAGGCGCCGCGATGCGGGGTCGGGCAGGGCCAGCGCCACGAGCCCGGCGCCGATGGCCACCACCATCAGCACCACCATCAGTTCGATGAGCGTGAAGCCGCGAGCCCGTCGTCCCCGGCCGTTCCTCGGTCCGGGGCGCGGGGGAGGGGCGTCACTGCCAGGAGCCGATGTCGGCATCCTTGCCTTCGCCGCCCGGTTGACCGTCGGCGCCGAAGCTGAAGACGTCGATCTCGCCCTTCAGGCCCGGATTCAGGTACTGGTAGGGGCGGCCCCAGGGGTCGGCCGGAAGCTTGTCGAGGTAGTTGCGCCAGTTGGCCGGCACTGGGCTGGCCGTCGGCTTGCGCACCAGCGCGTCCAGACCCTGCTCGGCGCTGGGGTAGCGCTGGTTGTCGAGCCGGTACAGCTTCAGGGCCTGCATGAGGTTGTTGACGTCGGTGCGGGCCGCGGTGGCGCGTGCGTCGTCGGTGCGGTCGAGCACGTTGGGCACGATCAGGGCGGCCAGCACGCCGATGATGACGAGCACCACCATCAGCTCGATCAGCGTGAAGCCCCGGTGGCATGCCGCCACCGCCGAACGTCCACGAAGCTTGATCAGGGTCATGACAAGGGGCGTTGCAGCGCGTGGCCACCGCCTTCAGCCGGGGATCGGCCAATCATAATGGCCGCATGTTGCTGGCTCGATCGAGTGCCTTCCTGCTCTGGGCCCTGACCGCGGGCGTGGCCGTGGCCTGGGGGCTGCGCCTGACCGCCCAGGGACCGACCGTCCCCGCCGACGTCGCGGTGGTGGGCAGCGATGCCCCCCGCGCCGTCGACTGGGCTCGCCTGTTCGGCGCCGACGCTGCTGCGCCCACGCCCGAGGAGGCGCCTCCGCCGGCCGAGGCCTCGCGCTTCCAGCTCGTCGGGCTGGTGGCTGGCGGGGCCGGTGCGCCCGGGGTGGCCCTGCTGTCGGTCGACGGCGCGCCACCGCGGGCCTTCCGCGCCGGCGCTGCGGTGGATGACCGTTGGGTGGTGCAGCGCATCGACCGCGCCGAGGTCTCCATCGGTCCGGCCGGAGCGGCACCGGTCGTGCGGCTGCCGGCCGCCGCGCTGCCGCCGCCGGCCGTGGGCACGCTGCCCGCCGTGCCCCCGGTCTCGCCAGCCCGTGGTCCCACGGGCTTGCCCGCATTCCCGCCGGCCGCGGCCGCCGTGCCCGTGCCGAACGGGGTGGCCCCGGGGTCGCCGGCCTTGCCCGAAGCGTTCCGCCGAGCCGCCGCCGGTCTGCCGACGACGCCCGCGGCGTTCCCGCCCGCCGTTCTGACCGACGGTTCCCCGCCCGAGCGCATCGACCGTCGTCCGCCCGAACTCGTGCGTTGAACGGCGCGGCGCGCAGGCTCACAGCCCCAGGTTCAGTGCCACGCAGCACGACCGCACGGCAGCCCCAAGGAGCAAAGCACCGTGCCGACCGCCGTGACTGACACGCCTTTTGCGCCCTCCTCCGCCATGCTGGGCCATTGGGTGGTCGAGCTGCAGCGGCACCTGCCCTTTTCGCGCATGCCGTTGGACGAGGTGCTGGCCTTCGCGCGCGCCGCCACCGAGACCTATCACGCGCCGGACGAGACGGTGCTGTCGCCGAAGGACGGGGTGGTGGGCTCGCTCATCCTCGTGCGCCGGGGCACGGTGCGCGGCACGTCGGGCGAAGGATCGTCCGGTGCGACCTTCCTCATCGAACCTGGCGAGCTGTTCCCGGTCGGTGCCGTGCTGGCCGGGCGGGCCGTCACCTCGCGCTACGAGGCGGCCGACGACCTCTTCTGCTGGCAGGTGCCGGCCGCGTTCGCCCGCGCACTGGCCGAACGCTGCCCGGCGTTCGCCGACTTCCTCACCCGCCGCGTGGGCCAGTTGCTGGCGCTGTCGCAGCAGGCCATGCGCGACGCCCAGCACCAGGCCATGCTGGCCGAGCGCTCGCTGCAGGCCCCGCTCTCGGAACTGCCGCGCAAGACGCCCGTGGCCTGCACGCCCGACACCCCGCTGGGCCATGCCCTGCGGCAGATGAGCGCGGCGCGGGTCGGCTCCATCCTCGCGATGGACGACGCCGGACGGGTGCAGGGCATCCTCACGCGGCACGACGTGCTCGACCGTGTGGTGCTGGCGGGCGCCGACCTCGCCACCCCGGTGATCGGCCACATGTCGGCGCCCGTGGCGACCATCGACATCCAGCGCAGCCTGCAGGACGCGGTGCTGGAGATGTCGCGCCTGGGCATCCGCCACCTGCCCATCACCGAGGCCGGGCGCGCGGTGAGCGTGCTCTCCGAGCGCGACGTCTTCGCCCTGCAGCGCACCTCCATCCGGCACATCGGCAGCGCCATCGCCCAGGCCGATGCCTTGCCCGCCTTCGTGGCCGCTGCAGGCCAGATCCGCCAGCTGGCGCGGCACCTCATGGCCCAGGGCCTGGCCGCCGACACGCTCACCCGGCTGCTCAGCCAGCTCAACGACCGCCTCACCGAACGCCTGGTGCACTGGGTGGCATCACGCCGGGGCGCCGACCTGACGCGGGCCGCGTGGCTGGCCTTCGGCTCGGAAGGCCGGGAGGAGCAGACCATCGCCACCGACCAGGACAACGGCCTGGTGTTCGCGGCTCGCGATGCCGACGACGCGGCGGCCCAGCGCGCCGACTGGATGGCCCTGGGCGACGAAGTGAACCAGGCGCTGGACGCCTGCGGCTACCCGCTGTGCAAGGGCGGCGTGATGGCGCGCGAGCCGGCGTGCTGTCGCTCGCAGGATGAGTGGCTCGTGCAGTTCGACCAGTGGCTCGACCGCGGCACCCCGGAGGACCTGCTGGCCGCCAGCATCTACTTCGACCTGCGCCCGGTGGCCGGGGCGCGGCAGCTGGCCGACGCGCTGACGCAGCGGCTGCAGGTCCGGGCGCCGCAGTCGCGCCGCTTTCTGCTGCTGCTCACCGAGAACGCGCAGCAGCGGCGCCCGCCGCTGAACTGGCGCGGTGCGCTGGACGCCCAGGTCGGTGAGGACGGGGCCTGGATCGACCTGAAGCTGCAGGGCACCGCGATCTTCGTGGATGCGGCCCGGCTGCTGGCCCTGGCGCATGGCGTGCCGGCCACCGGCACGCGCGAGCGCCTGCTGCAGGGCGGGCAGGCCGCCCGCGTGCCCGAGGCCGAGGTGCGGGCCTGGGTGGCGGCCTTCGAGCACCTGCAGCTGCTGCGGCTGCGCTGGCAGGTGGCCGATGAGCCCCGCGCGGACGGCGTTGCTGCGGCGACGGCGCTCGCCCACGCCAACCGCGTGGACGTGCGGCGGCTGCACGCCATCGACCGCCGCGTGCTGAAGGAGGCCTTCCGCGCCGCGCGCAGCCTGCAGGAGCGGGTGGCCATGGACATCGGCCGCTGAGCACTGCCCGCGCATGTGGCCCTGGTCCATCCCGGCTGCCGATCCCGAACGTTGGGTGGTGCTCGATGTCGAGACCACGGGACTGAACCCCGGCCGCGACGCCCTGCTGGCGATCGCCGGCGTGGCCCTCCGATGCCGCGACGGCCGGCTCGAACTCCAGGCGGCCGACAGTTTCGAGGCCGTCGTGCGCCACGAGGCCGGCACCATCGACCGCCAGAACATCCTGGTGCACGGCATTGGCGTGGGCCAGCAACGACGTGGCGCGGCGCCCGAGGTGGTGCTGCGGGCCTTCGAGGCCTGGTGCGGCCGCTCGGCGCGCATCGGCTACCACGTCCCCTTCGACCAGGCCGTCATCGAGCGTGCCTGCAAGCGGGCCGGGTTGCCGCGGCCCCGCGCCCGATGGATCGACCTGGCGCCGCTGGCCGGCGTCGTGCAGCGCGACCGGCCGGGCCGGTCGCTGGACGACTGGCTGACGCACTTCGGCATCCCGTGCGCGCAGCGGCACCAGGCGGCGGCCGACGTGCTGGCCACGGCCGAACTGCTGCTGCGGCTGTGGCCCGACCTGAGGCGGCAGCGCGTCGACAGCATCGAGGCCCTGGAGCGGCTGGAGCGCCAGGCGCATTGGGTGACCCGCGGCGGCTGAGCCGGGGGCCGTCCTCGCGGGCTGGAAGCGTCCGGGTCGCTCCCGACCCTTGGGCCGCTCAGTAGAGCGCTTCCCCCGGGAACAGCCTGCGCAGCGAGTCGGCCTCGTCCTCGGCGAGTTCCCCAGGCCAGGACGGCCCGGGGTCTTCGCCGTCCACCACCTCGCTGAGCAGCGCGGCCGAGGCCGCCAACAGCGGCCAGGCCAGGGCGGCGCCGGTGCCGTCGATGCCTTCCAGCCCCAGTTCCATCAGCGCGGAAGCCTGGAAGAGGCCCATCGCCTTGTCCAGCCCGCGGTGGCCGTGGCTCCGTGTGAAGACCGCATAGTCGGTGACGGGCTCGGCGATGCGCGTGGCGATCATCAGCGCCGCACAGGCCGGCAGGCCGTCGACCACCAGCAGGTGCCGCTTGCTGGCGGCCATCAGCATGACGCCGACCATCACCGCCACCTCGAAGCCACCGAAAGCCGCCAGCACTTCGACGGCGTCCGTGACGGCCGGGTGCCGCTGGTGGGTGGCCTTGGCGATGTCCAGCATCTTCTGCACGCGGGCCAGGTCGACGCGCGGGCCGGGCACCAGCAGGTCGCGCACCGGGGTGCCCGACAGACGGGCCAGCACCATGGCCGCGCTTTCGTTGGCGCCCACGCCCATGCCCGCCAGGGCCACCGCGTTGCCCTTGAGCTGGTCGCCGATCTCCATGCCCGCCCGCATGGCGGCGTGGGCTTGGTCAACGGTCATGGCGGCGGAAATGCGGGCGTGCCGGGTGCCATGGGCGATCTTTCGCGCCAGCAGCCGTTCGCTGGCGGGCAGGTTCTGCGCCATGCCGCAGTCGACGACGTTGAGCTCCAGGCCCTGCTGCCGGGCAAACACCGACATCGGCAGCTGCCCGCGCAGCAGCTGCTGCACCATTTCATGCGTGCCGCGCCCGTCGGGCTCGTTCAGCCCGTCCAGCGCGATGCCGTGATCGGCCGCGAACACCAGCAGCTGCGGCGACACGA
>Ga0075157_10002070_pt1 | contig 11845 bp, 8 predicted proteins | sample JI81BgreenDNA_FD_70967 | JGI IMG/M metagenome (GOLD analysis project Ga0075157, IMG submission 70967) | Wastewater effluent complex algal communities from Wisconsin, to seasonally profile nutrient transformation and Carbon sequestration -... | ecosystem: Engineered > WWTP > Effluent > Algae...
GAAACTTTTCCCGATGACCAAATGCCCCAACGGAACGCCAGGCTCCAGCCAAATTATCAACTGGACAAGCGACAAAACCTTTGAGGTGCCTGCAGGCTCCGGCTGTTATCGCCTGTTTTATGCCTGGGCAAAACCAAACTGCCCGCTGCGGATCGTGACACAGCATTTCAGCACCGACGACGACTACTACCCGGTTTGCAGCGACTGTGAAAAGTGGATTATCCGTACCCTTGTTGAACCTTGCGAAACCATTTCGTTCTTTGCTTCGCAATCAGGGGGCTTCCCAGATGGTACCAAGTTTGAGGCAACGATCCATGGGGCACCGGTAGATATTTCTGCAATCGGCGCGCTTGAATACTTCCCCATCGAGCAAGGCGATAATGTTCTACTCCAGGTTTGTATCACCGTTCGGCAACCCGACTGTCCACCTGTTACCAAATGCATCAACTATGCAGTACCTGATTGCGATCGCTGGGATGGCGGTGGCGGCTGGGATGGCACTTTCGACCCCTTGGTTGCTAACCCTGATCAGGACCAGCTGCAAAACACCGGCACCTCAGCCCTTGCAAATGCAGATGCAAGCGCCGATGAAGACTGCATAACCCCGGACGTATCCATCTCGGTATGCCGCGATGTTGCAACGGGAAATATCAGCGTTGGCATTAATAATTACCTGCTGCTGCCGCCCAGCGGAACCTGGTCATTATACTATTACTACATCAACGAAATTGGGAAAAAAGTAAGAGTAGACGTCCCCTTCGCCTGGAAAGGCCGTTACTGGCTCCATTTTAAGGACATTGCCGGTATCAGTGCCTATAACCTCGCCTACACCTGGAACAATGGGCAATGTTCTATCAGTTTCCCCGTCAATACCAATGTAGAGCTGCCTTTCTGCGGGCAAATCTGCAACAACTGGAATATTTCTACCTTAACGGAAAGCTGCGAATCCTATCTGTTCTATGTAAACAGTTCTACGCCGCTGCCCAATGGTACCACAATCACTGCTACTTTGAACGGCAACTCCGTTTTACAGATGATCCCCGGTCAGGTAGAATACTCGCCCTTCTTCCAGGGCGACAACACCTTTATCACCATTTGCTTTACGGTCGATCAGCCGGGTTGTGCGCCGGTTACCCTGTGTCGCGGCATGTTTATTCCGGAATGTGAAGGCTTGCCGCCGTTTAATCAAGGTGCAAGTGAGGATCGCAGTAGCGAAACTGCCAACACGGCCTTCCGCTACACCAACCCGGCCGATCAGTACATCCTGTTCTCGCAGACATTTGAAAATGCACAAGTAGAACTGTTCACCATGCAGGGCGTGCAAGTGCGCAGCATAAGCTCAGAAAATATGGATCGCGTGCCGGTAGCCGATTTGCCCAACGGGCAGTACCTGCTCAGTGTTCGCCACAATGGCGGACGGGAAACCAAATTAGTACTCATTCAGCACCGTCTGTAAATATCAGAAGCAGACACCACAACACCATGACTTCCCGAACAGGCGCTTTCCCGCAGCTTTTATACAACGTTGCCGGGAAAGCGCAGGGTCGGGAGCTAAAAAATAAAACATGAAATCTTATTTGCTTTTTTGGACAGCATTGCTGTTGCTACCCCTCCTGGGCAAAGCGCAAGCTGAACTTACCGAAGGCTGTGAAGCGGCAAATATCACAGCCACTTACTGCCGGCTCGGGTCAACAGGTTCACAAATACAGGTAACCATTGATAACTTCAGCAACTTCTCCCCCAGCGACTGGTCCGGAAGTTATCTGGGGCTTGGCCACAACGGTATTCCCGGCCGATGGCCTTTAGCCCTGACCTGGATCTCTGCCAACACCTTAGTTTTCACGATTTCAAGCCAGGACTGGCACACCATTGATTACACTGATCCCAACACCGACTCCTGCGGCTACCGATTAAGCATTTTCCCCAGCAACCAGATTCCAAGCTGCGACCCGGCCTGCAACGGATGGGATATTTTAGCAAACATAAAGCCCTGTGAAAAAGCCACTTTCCAGGCCCTTAACCAGCCCAACCCATTTCCTCCCGGCACCGTAGTAACGGCCAAGGCGAATACACGAGCCGTTGCGTTGAACAGTGATTTTCAGTTCAGTTATGACCCTGAAAAAGACGGCAGTCGTCGCTGGCTCAGCGTGTGTTTCACGGTGGATCAGCCCGATTGTCCGCCTTATGAAATTTGCAAAAACTACTTCATCCCGGCTTGTGAAGCGCCCAACGATAAACACCTGGAAGGCCGAAGCAATGATGCCGACAAGGCAGCAGCTGATGCGCTTCGCTACACCAACCCAGCCGATCAGTACATCCTGTTCTCGCAGACACTGGAAAATGCACAAGTAACACTGTTCACCATCCAAGGCGTGCAAGTGCGCAGCATCAGCTCAGAAAATATGGATCGCGTGCCGGTGGCCGATTTGCCTAACGGGCAGTACCTGTTGAGCATTCGCCGGGCTGATGGAGCGCCTAAAACGACCATGATCCTCATTATGCACAAGTAGGCAAAAGTTAGTTCCGTGAAAATACCCGTGTAAAATTGCCCATTAGAACTTTGAGTGGTTTCGGTTTGGTGGGCAAATGGGGCAAAACCGGTTTTCTGTGTTTTGCCCGACTTTTTTTCAGTCAGCAGTTATCAGTTATCAGTCAGCAGTGATCAGTTATCAGGGGTGTCATGCTGAGCGATAGCGAAGCATCTGGCCGGGCGCTACCACTAAACTTGGCCACGTGCGCACTCATAGCCGGATGCTTCACTTCGTTCAGCATGAAAACCCTGATAACTGTTAACTGATCACTGTTGACTGATTACTGTTATCAGTCAGCAGTCAGCAGTGATCAGTTATCAGGGGTGTCATGCTGAGCGATAGCGAAGCATCTGGCCGGGCGCTACCGCAAACTTGGCCACGTGCGCACTCATAGCCGGATGCTTCACTTCGTTCAGCATGAAAACCCTGATAACTGTTAACTGATCACTGTTGACTGATTACTGTTTCGGTATCTTACTGAAGAAGTACCATACGCTACCTGCAACAACCACGTGCATGAGTTTGAGCCACATAGCCATGCCTGTGGTGACGTTGGGTATCCCCATAAACGGATTGGCAAAGGTTACCAGTACCAAAATAATGGCCACAATACCGAATATACGCAGGGGATTGGCGGTAAAACGATTGAGCAGGGCCAGAAACAAGGCGGCAACAACTACCGGAACAATACTGGAGATAATCACCGGAACCACTGTAATGGCCTCTACCCCGCCATCCGGCTTGGGTATACCAATATTGGGATCCATGATACCTGCAGCCGCACCAATGTAGTACAAAACGGCATTGATGGCCACGCCTGCAAGGGCAGCGAAAAGCGCTGCTTTGGGCAGGCCCGAAAGGTTGAGTTTTGAATTTTTCATTCTGTTGAACAATTTTTGTTTAAACAAATATTGATGTAAAAAAAAGCGTGGTTCAGCCACGCAATTTGTCGAGTAAATCAGAAAGCAATAAGGCTTCCTCGTCGCTCAGATTTTGCCATTGGACCTTGGCTTTTTCTATTTCAATTTCCATCCGGTCCAGGAGTTCCATGCCCTTTTCAGTTATGGTGAGCAGTACTTCCCGGCGGCAGTCGGGATTTGTAGTGCGCTCAATCAGATCTTTCTGAGCAAGGCGGTCGGCGAGGCGGGTGAGGTCGGGATTTTTATCCAGCATCACACTTTTCACCTCCCCTACGGTGAGGGCTTCGGGGTGTTTGCCGCGCAGTATACGCAGCACATTGAACTGTTGGTGTGTAAGGTCGAAGGGTTTGAACAACGCTGCCGTCTGCTCCATGTGCCAATAATAGGTATACATCAGGTTGACGATGACCTTTTGAATAGGTTGCATCGGCTTGGTCTGCTTGATGGCCGCTTCGATTTTCATGAAGCAAAGGTAAGAAACTAATATTCGTTTAAACAAATATCGTTTAATCTTTTTTTTCCTGCCGGAATTAGGATTTGCTTGATTTTAGGAATTTAAAGGATGGCCTCAGAGTATAGCAAACCAAAATTCCCCTATTTTTAAAGATTTAAAGAATATTCAAAACCGCAGTCTAATTTTTTTTAAATCCTAAAAATTAGGGGAATCTCGGTTCCAGGTATTAGCTTCTCAAGCAACGCATTCCGATCAGACTTTTAAAATCTTTCTTGTTTGTATTCCTGCTGCGATACGAATAACCAGTACATAAATGCCCGGCGTGAGCGTGGAGACGTCTATGGTTGTTCCATAATTAAGCATTTGAGCGGATAAACCTGCGGTTTTTTCCTGATATTGCAATCCGCCATTCAGGTCAAAAAGCGAAATTTCCAACGCGCCCGGCATCAATCCGAATAACTGTACCTGCACCTCAGCGGTCGCCCGGGTCGGGAATACCTGAATGGCCCTTTCGGGCACCGACAATTCCTCAACGGCGGTTTCTGCTTTTGCAAGCCTCACCTGCTTGTCGTTTATGATCAGGTTTGCAACTATTTCATCGCACACAATAAACTCCACGGAAGAGCTATACGGCGTCATACAAGTTTGATTACTCACCTTGGCTTTGCGTTTTAATCCTACGCGGTCGCCAACTTTAAACAGTGCTCCATCCAAAAGAACAGACAGGCCTGTTGTTTCTACTTCCCAGGTATGGCCTTGCGTTATATTTTGTACCGCCACCACATAGCTGATGGCATCCGGCACCACCGACCAGGAGAGCGATACCCCGGCAGTGGTAGCATAATGAACGACCGGCGCTGATGGCGCTGGCGGGTTACATTCCGATTCTTGTGCGCGAAGCGGCGTGATGCTTACCGCCAGGCACAGCAACACTGCCATAATTTGAATAAAACGGGTTCTCATGTTAAAAGAATTTAGTGAACAAAAAGGGCTTTAACAGCCCGGTGAATTCCAAGTATACAATCGCTTTACCCGATTCAAAAAACGCCCGCAAGTACAACTTGCGGGCGCCGGATGTTTATAAACTACAAGGGGGGAAATTTTCAGGAACTTATTTTTGCCGCTGCTCGAAGGTTTTCATCTTTGACCAAAAGTGTTACACAGGGAATCTTATTGTTTGACCACGCGACAGCTCACTACGCCCTGTGCGCTGTGCACATGCAGGATGTATACGCCCGTTGGAAGCGCTGTTCCCGGAATGGAGCTGTTGTGTATACCCGCAGGTAATGCGTCGCCCAAATGCTCGCGGTATACCTGGCGGCCGGTAATGTCGGTCAGGCTTACCTGAACGGCACCGGAAATCGGCAGTTCAAAGCGCAACTCAAGGTTGTTGCTGAAAGGATTGGGCATGGCTAGCACATTCATCGTTGTCTGCGGGGTAATGTCAGTACCTGCACTGGTTTGTGCCGCTTCTGATCCGGCATCCGTATCCTGCGGAACGGTTGCGCCGGCTACGCCGTCCATGCCGACGCCGGAGGGTGCTACCAAACCTCGTCTTTTCACGCCACATTTAAGCAGCTCTGCGCCTGGCGCTAAATACTGGACGTTAAAATAACGATTTCCGGCAAGCGCCGAGGCAATAAACTCGGCAACAACTGTGCTGCCACTCGCATCAGCACTCTTGATTGTCACTAAAGAACAACCTGTTATTGCATTTTGTACCGGCGCACACTCAAGGTCGAGAGAACTATCGTTAACCCGTTCAAAACTCACATTGCCATCGGTTCTGGCACGCACTGCGAACTGAATCAGGCCTCCATAATATTGCAAATCAAAACCGACGGCTTCTCCTGCTGCCTGGCCGGAAGGTGCGGGCAACAAATGGGTCGTTTCAGTAGTCGGGCCGAGGGAGTTGCAGCCGCGTTCAACAATATCAACGATAACAATAATGGGCGCGGTAAATTTCAACACCATAGATTGCGTTCCCGGGTCATCGGGGCCGCAATAAGGCGTTACCACAAAATTATACTCGTGACCCGGTATAATCAATGCACTGTTATACGTAACCGAGGAGGAGTTTGTAAACTGATTATCAGTAGTATTTTGGGTAAGGTCGGTAAGTGAGGCCCGATAAGTATAAGCGCCGGGCACTGGCGTCCAGCTAATCTGAGCACCGCTGGGCGTAACATAATCCAGCGTTACAGAGGGCGCCGGGAGCTGGCAATTGGACGGTGGCGTGGGGTCGGTCGGATCAACTCCGGCAAATGTCGTGTTTACAGCAAGCGCAAGCAGCAAAAACAGACCAATCAATCGGATACGGTGTTGCATGAAAGTGAAATTTTAAACGTTCAAACTTTGATGCAACAAAGGTAACCCGATGCTTATACCCCTTCCAACTACGCTTTTTTGTTTTTTTCCGGGAAACCTTTTCTCTTTTTATGGCATCTTTCCTGACGGAATACTGTATTTTTGGTGCCAATTCATACGCTACAGTGGTAAACAGGCTTCAAACCCTTCTTTTGGCATCACTTTTTCCGGGAAACCAGCCAAAACAACAAACACAACGACTGCAATCATCCGTATGCAAATGCCGTTTGAGACCAACCACTCCTATCAACGTTTATCGGAATAATGCAGCAACATTTGTCATTCAATCCAATTCCGGTATAAGCACCAGGCCATGCTCAATCGCAAACTATTGGAGGTTCTGGCACGATTGTCAGAACAGGAACATCGTCAGTTACGACTGTTCATACAATCGCCTTATTTTTATTACAATATCCGGCGCAGCCCGGCTGAGGTGTACCGTTTATACGAGTATATCATGGAGTATATCAGCCTGGAAGACCACCCGGCCTTAGATAAGGCCGTGGTGAGCAGGCATTTTTTCCCGGATAAGCCCTTCAAAGAAAAAGAAAAAGGCCCAATTGACTCGCTTTCTTCCGATCTGTTTGCCCTAACACGGCGTTTTTTGAACCGGCAACAACCCGAATCAGAATTTGACAGTTTGAAAGAAGACCTTGCCATGATGCGCTTCTACCGGAAATTCGGGATGGAAGAGCGTTTCGAACAAGTAGAAGCCGGGTTAAAGAAGGCGCTGGATCAATATCCTTTGGAGCATGCCGAAATTCATAAACTCAAATCGGAGTTTGCCGAAGAGGTGATCAATTTTTCAACAATAAACAACCCATCACTCATTAATGCCGAACAAATAAACCTACACCACCACCTGGATTTGTATTACGCGCTGTTGAAAATTGATCACCTGACCGGGCTGCAGGCGCAATCCAGTATTATACATTCAGACACCCCGCAAGAAGAAGCACAAATCAACATGGCCGATACGGTGCTGAAATTTATCAGCAGCGCACAAGGAAAAACGAGCATCCCGCTGCAGTTATTCCAAATGGTTGTACAACTTCAGCAAGCGCCTGAAAACACCGGGTTGTTGGTACAATTCGGGGACATGCTCCAGGATTATGAAAACCGATTATCACCAGAATTACACCTCACACTGGCTACCCATTACCGAAATTTTTATGCCTGGCAATACAGCCGGACCGGTGATCCGATCCTGCAAAAAAAACTATTTGAAATCCTGGCTGAACACCTGCAAAAAAAGCTCTTGTATTACGATGGCTACCTTTACGTTGCCAATCTGCGCATGCTGACCATGCATGCCCTGAAATTAAATTTGACCGATTATATAAAAGCCGTCCTCGAAACACACCCTCCAGAACGGCTCTGCGGAACTAAATTCCCGAAAGAAGCCTATGACCTGAACTGGGCGGAATATTATTTCCACCTTAATCATTACGAAAAAGCAGCGGAACACCTCGACTATAAGCCCTTTGAACACCCCATTCTGGGTATCCTCGCCGATGCACTGCTCGTCAAAATTTACTTTGAAACCAAAAACGAACTCCTCGACGCCCGCCTCAAAGCGCTCGACCAAAAGGTGCGGCGCAGCAAATTAGCCAAAGAAACCAAGCAGCGCTACTACAACTTTGTGCGCCTGCTCGATAAATTGGAGCGCTACCGCTGGGCGCCCAATAAAAAGAAATTTCCGGCGCTCATGGAAGAAATCAAAAATACACCCGACGTACTGCACCGGGCCTGGCTGATTGAAAAAGGAGAGGCCATACATGAAAATTTGCCGCTTTAAATTAGTACGATAAACCCACCCCACCCACTTTTTTCCCCGGAAAACAGCCCCACAACGTGCAGCAACACGTAAAGTATTTTTTCCCTATACTGAAAGCGCATGCAGGCCTGTTGCACGCGCTTTTTTTATTTATTGAAAGCAAATACCGCAATTCCGAGACTTATAAAACAGCACATATCACATTGACACGCTGTCATATTTAGAAGGAAAACAGCACAAAAACGTGCAACGCACCATATCCTGGAAAAAACGACTAATCTGTGCATGATTTTTATTTTTAATAGATCATAAAATACTAATAGTCAATATTTTATAAAATCAACTATCTCCCGATCGCTTGATTCAGGCCCGCTCCGGGCCGTATAAAATGCCTGCTGAACGTGCTTGGCCCGCGCCCTGCAGCGGCCACACCTTTGCCCTACCCAAAAGCGAATTCATCATTTTTTCATCAAATCAATGTTTATCATGCAACGTTACTTTTTCTTATTCGTCACCCTGTTTGTGCTTGGCGGCTCGGCCCTGGCACAACGACCCAACACCGGTACCTGCTGGGATTTTGAGGAAACCTGCCCCTCTCCCCAGAATGCCTTCTACCAACTTTGTGTGCCGGATGCATTTGCATCCTCCGGTTCGCCGCAAATTGACAATTTTATTTTTGGCAGCAATACTCCGGCTGCAAGCGGACTACAGCATGCATCCATGGCACTGCGGCACTGCCCGGCTTTTGAAGGCGAACCGGCTGACCAACGCGGAGACGGCATCCTGCTGAACACTACCATTGAAGGCTATCATAAGTACGAACTGAAATTCTACACGTTCGGGCCAATGTCTACGCTTTATTCTACACTTGGCGTTCACTTGGTCAGCAATTTACCCAACAATGGTAATATTACTCCTGCCTCTATAAGTAGTTGTATCGACAACAACTACATCATTCCGGGTATTCCTGCAAATGCACAAACGCTCACTGCCCCAGCCCCCCCTGCTGGCAGCAACGGCTGGATTGAGCAGCGCATCGTATTTACCGCATCCAGCAATTTCAGTCAAATATGGTTCCGGCCATTTCTGAAAATGGAAAATATCCATCCCAATACTGGCACCGTAATCAATGAAGAATACCGTATTGACAATGTCTGCATCCGCGACATCACCTGCGAGGTAGAAAAATTCAAAGTGACAGGCTGCCGCCCCAATGAAAACCCTGACCAGGTCGTATTCACCCTCACCGGCGGCGGTAATGTAGCGCAGGGCGACTGGAAACTGTACAAGCTGTCCGATTGCGGCAGCAATGTTCTTGGCCCTGAAATCACAGTCAACTGGCTAAGCCCGACCACCTTCACCCTGCCCGCCAACACCGGTTGCTACCGCTTTGGCTATCGCATTGACAATCCGCTCTGCGAGCAGCGCTTTGTATCCGTCATCCTCAAAACCGACTCCCGCGATGTGCCGCTGTGTACGCCTGTACCGCCGGTAGAGTGCGTGCCCTGGGGTATCACCACAGAAGAGGAATACTGCAATACGCTTTGGTTCAGGGTTGCGAACTACACGACATTCCCTGCCGGAACCGTCATTACTGCTACGCTCAACGGACAGCCGGTTCTGACAACCATCCCGGGCGAACTGGAGTATTCGCCTTATGTATCGGGCGATAACCGCCATATCAAGGTATGCTTTACTGTTCAGCAGCCGGGTTGCCAGCCGGAAACACAATGCACTACCTTCTTTGTATGGGACTGTGGTGGCTTCGGACGCCCCAGCGGACGCAGCTTCAGCGAAAGCCCGGCAGGCCCGATAAAAATCAACAACCCGGCCGATACCTACATCCGCCTGTCGCAGCCACTGGCGCAAGGCGTAGCCGAATTGTACTCTATGCAGGGCGCGCTGCTGAAGTCCTTCCAGCTCAACGACACGCAACTGCTCGACGTAGCAGACGTACCCAACGGCCAGTACATGCTGAGCATCCGCCACGCCGGTGGGCGCGACAGCCGCCTGGTACTGATCCTGCACCAGCCCTAAGCTGATTTCAATACCCATACAGGCGGCATCCACTTGCCGGGTGCCGCCATCTTTCCACCTTTTTAAATATCACTCAACATGAAAAAATTATTATTGCCGCTCCTACTGCTGCTGCCGTTTTTCATCGGCGCACAAAACAGCATTACAACCTGCTGGGATTTCGACGCGGCTTGCGCAACACCGGAATACCCGCTCAGTACCGGCTGTGTACTGAATGCGCTTCCTTCTTCCGGAACGCCGGATATTCTCTCCGATCATTACAATATTACGGCGGTTAGCGGGCGCAATTACCTGCGTATGCTTGTACAACAATGCCTCAATGAAGCAGAAACGCCGCGTGGCGAGGGGCTTTTGTTGCAACACAACTTCGTGGCTGGCCGCACCTATGAACTGAAATTCCATGTGCGCTATGTCAACAACTTTGAAAACAACCCGCAACTGGATCTTTATTTGCTCAACAACCTGCCTGCCAATGGTGGCCCGGAGCAGCAGGGTATTTGCAATGACGCCTGGTTTGTAATTCCGGATGTACCTTCCAACGCTCAAGAAATTGCCGCTTACAACGCCGTTTCATTATCCAGCGGCGGCTGGCAGGAAAAGGTCGTTACCTTTACAGCCGGTAGCAACAGCAACCAGCTCTGGTTCCGCCCCAGCATGGATCCACCTGAAATTCTGGAGCCATTTGAGTTCGCTACGGAGGTATTTTTAGATCAAATCTGCGTGCGCGACATCACCTGTCTTGGCGAACCGTTTACCGTAGACCTTTGCCGCCCCAATGCAACACCCAACCAGATTTTGGTCACCATCAACGGCGCGGCGGGTGTGCCACAAAGCGCGTGGAAGTTGATCTCAGTGCCCCTTTGCAGCCAATACACCATTGGTTTTCTCACGGGTATCAACTGGCAAAGCAGCAACAGTTTCCTGCTCCCGGCCAACACCGATTGCTACCTGATTGGCTATAATGTAAGTGCCCCGGGCTGTAACAATGCCTTCATTCGACAGGAAATCAATACCAACGACGAAAGCATACCGCTTTGCAGCCCTCCTTGCATCGAGTGGGATATTACCGTAACCGACGAGCCTTGCAACAGCGTATTTTTTAAAGTAACGCCTGCAGGCAATTTCGCCAACGGCACAAGCATTACCGCAACGCTCAATGGCGTAACCGTAGGACAGAGCAGCCCGGGCATGGTGGAATACTACCCGATCTTGCAAGGTGACAACCGCTGGATTACGGTTTGCTTCACCGTAACGCAACCCGGTTGCAAGCCGCAAACCTATTGTAAATACTGGTTTATTCCTGATTGTGGCTTAGAGGGTCGCTTCAGCGAGTCAGACCGCAACAGCAAAGCCGCCTTGCGCGTCAGCAATCCTTCAGATGCCTTCATCAGCCTGTCTTATCCAATTGAAAATGGAACGGCGCAGTTGTTTAACCTGCAGGGAAGCCTCATTAAATCCTTCAACCTGAACGGCAGCAACTATCTTGAGGTAGCCGAAGTGCCCAACGGACAGTATATGCTGAGTATTCAGCAAGCGGGCAGCCATGAAAATAAATTAGTGCTGATTATGCACCAACCCTGAAACGGCATGTATGACCATTGAGGGGCCTTTGCGCCAAAGCCATCCCGGGGTTCCGGGATGGCTGATGGTGCGGGGGGCTGGAAAGTGTTTACACGGTAAATTATTTAACGATCCGACGGGTAATGGTCTGATCGCCCGATTGGAAGAACAAAGTATATACGCCGGAAGGAAGTTGTGC
>Ga0075157_10002071_pt1 | contig 11844 bp, 7 predicted proteins | sample JI81BgreenDNA_FD_70967 | JGI IMG/M metagenome (GOLD analysis project Ga0075157, IMG submission 70967) | Wastewater effluent complex algal communities from Wisconsin, to seasonally profile nutrient transformation and Carbon sequestration -... | ecosystem: Engineered > WWTP > Effluent > Algae...
ACCGGCCCCTGAGCCGCTACGAGTTTGCCGCCGGTTTGAATGCTTGCCTCGATCGCATTAACGATTTGATCAAGGCCGCCACCGATCCCCTGGCTACCAAAGAAGACCTGCGCAAGCTGCAAAAGCTGCAAGAAGAATTTGCCGCTGAGCTCGCGGCCCTGCGTGGTCGCGTGGATGCCCTCGAAGCGCGCACCTCGGAACTCGAAGCCAACCAGTTCTCCACCACGACCAAGTTGTCGGGTCAAGTCATCTTCGGCATGCAAGCCGGCGCGCTCACGGGCGACGATGAAGATGAAGACAGCGATGCTGAGAACGCCACCTTCAGCCAGCGGACTCGTTTGGTATTCGTGACCAGCTTCACGGGTAAGGACAAGTTGATGACTCGTTTGGAGTCCAACAACGTCCAAAGCCCTCTGAACGACGTCACCGGGTTGACCCGTCTGAGCTATGGCAACGGCAGCGACACGAACTTCCGCCTCACCTTCTTGGCCTACGAATTCCCGCTGAGCGATCGCGCCACGGCAATTGTCGGTCAAGACCTGATCTTGGAAGATGCTCACCCTGTTCACAACCCGCTCCATGGCAACGGTAGCGGCGCTTTGACCAGCTTCGCCAACCTCAACCCGATCTACCGCCAGCCGAGCTACGGCGGTGCCGGGATCCGTTGGAAGCTCAGCGACAACTTCACGGTTGCGGGTCTCTATTCGGCCGGCAACTCGCCCAGCCCCGATCCCGGTCGTGGTCTGTTTGACGGCAGCTACAGCGGCAGCGTCAGCTTGAACTACAACAGCGACGACAGCCGCTTCACCGCTGGCTTGCTCTACGCCCACTCCTACTACTCGCGCGTGGATCGTCCCTTCAACGTGTTGGGCGGCTCGGGTACCGATGCCACCTTTAACCTGTTTGACGGCGATTCCTTCGACAGCGACAACATCGGCTTCCAAACCCAATACCGCTTCTCGGAGCACTTTGGGATGCACGGCTTCTTCGGCTACAGCTGGGCCGATAGCCTGAACGACGACGATGCGAGCGCTGATATCTTGACCTGGGCTGTGGGCTTCACCTTCCCCGACCTGGGCAAGGAAGGCAGCCTGGCTGCATTGACGGTTGGTCAACCGCCGACGGTCGTGAATGGCGATGGGGTCGAAGAAGACGACAACACGCCGATCTTGGTGGAAGCCATGTACAAGTTCGCCCTCAACGACAACATTTACTTGACTCCGGGCGTTGTGGCTGTCTTTGACGCCAACGACGAAGGCGACACGGCCGTGATGGGCGTGCTGCGTACCGAATTCAAGTTCTAGGTTCTGACCGGGTTTTATCCCCAGAACCTTTCATCTCGTTTCCTCAATACCGATCCTCAAACACCTTGCTTCGGCAGGGTGTTTTTTTGTGGCTACGGCTTAAGAACCCGAGGATCCGGCTGAGGATGCCTCGGTGCTGAGCGATCGCTTGCCAACCCAGCTCACCCGCTTGGGAACGGCGATGCCATCTTCGATCGTGGCTCCATCGAGATAGGACTGGGCCCGCACTTGCACCACGATCCAGCAGAGGCGATCGGTGGTCGATCGATTGCGCAAACAGCGCTCTCCCTGGGGGTCAACCCGCACCACCGTGCCTTCTTGGACAGGAAAAACCCAGTCATTCACCTGAAATTCACCAGTTCCCGATAGAAAAACATAGATTTCTTCGTTTTGCTGATGCTTGTGATAGAAGGCGAGTGATTGCTTAGGATGCAAGCTATTCAGAGAAAGTTCTGCACCGGTTAGGGCTAGGCGATCCTTGAAAAAAATTTTGCCGCTGGTGTCGATCGCCCGATCGCCCACCGGCAAGGCGAAGGTGAATTGGTCGAGATCCGCAAGCGGGCCCACATGGGTCACGGCAAAGTCAGGGCCGGTCTCAACTTGGGGCTGTGTTGTAGACGAGACAGAGTGCATAGGGATTTGACTTTGGACTTTGACTTTGGATTTTGACTTTTAAATTGCAAGTTGCAAGTAAAAAGAGATTAACAAAGTCCCTTGTAAAATGCAAGGGACTCACTCAACTCTGTTCCCGCCATCCGAATTGTGTTGCTTACGAATCTGGATGGCTGGGGCGATCGCCCCCTATGACTATTGACCACCGCTCCCACTGCCCCATTGCCTGCACCCTCGATCTGATCGGCGATCGCTGGACGCTGTTGGTGATTCGCGACATGCTGTTTTTTGGCAAACAGCGCTTTGAGGAGTTTTTAGACTCCCCGGAAGGCATTTCCACGAACATCTTGGCGAATCGGCTGAAATCCCTAGAAGCGATGGGATTAATTACCAAACAGCCCTATAGCAACCATTCCCGCCGCATGAGCTATCAGCTCACCGCAGCGGGCCAAAGCTTGCGGCCGGTGTTGCGATCGATCACTCGCTGGGGATTGCAGCAATTCCCAACCGCGCGCATCCCCGAATGGGGCGATCGCCCAGCCGAGTCAGCCAACCCAGCTGCAGAATAGCTGGCCGCAAAACAACCAATCACCAGACGATCGCCCGGTGATTGGTCGGTAGTTTGTCGGTCATTCGTCGCTGCAATTGGTCGCGATCGCCCGTCGTCGGTGGTTAACGCACCGTTTCAAAGCTATCGGCGCGGGACTTGAACTGACCCAGGAAGATATCCAGCACGGAGCGCTTGCGGGTTTTGATCCGCGCCGACACCGACATCCCCGCTTGGATCTTTAGTTCGATCCCGCGATTGGTTTTCAGGGTTTGGCGATCGAGCTCAATCCTTATGGGGAAGGTGTAGGTAGGGCGCTCCTGGGTTGGCGGCAGGGCATCGGAGCCGATCGACACCAGCTTGCCCTTGATGCTGCCAAATTCCAGTGACGGGAACGTGTCCACGCTGATTTCCACCGGCATGCCCACTTCCACAAACCCAATATCCTTGTTGGTGACATAAACCGATGCCACCAATGCACCATCGGGCACAATGCTCAGAATCGGCTCCGTGGCACTGGCGACGTAACCGGGGCCACTGGCTTTGATGTCAAACACCGTCCCGGCGATCGGGGCGCGCAGTTCTTGGTAGCGCACGGCCTGTTCTGCCTTGACCAGTTGCCCATCAACCTGGGCCAGTTGCCCAACCACACTGGCATCCTGACGGCGGTTGTCGAGGCGAGACTTGGCCAACTGGGTGTCGAGATCCGCTATGGTGCGCTCGTTTTCGGCAATCCGGTTTTCGATGTCGGCGGCCCAGCCGGTTTGCGACGTGCGGATTTCGGCCTGTTGCGTGGCAATTTCCGCTTGCTTGGTTTGAATCGATGCCATCAAGCGCGCCTCTTGTTCGTTGAGGCTGGCAATTTGTCCTTCAAGGGTAGCCACCGCATCGGCATTGGACAGCACCGCCTGTTGTTGGTTCTTGAATTGCAAGCGGGCCACGGCTCCTTCTTCAACGAGGGGTTGCAAGTCCGCAATGATCCCCTGGTTGATGTTCAAACGCTCTTGGGCCTGGCCAAGACGGATTTGAATGGCTCGCCGCTGGGCGCGATTGTTGGCTACATCGCTGCGCAACTCGTTGATTTGAGACGCGAGCTCGGATACGCGCGATCGCAATTGCGACAGTCGTGATGCTTGGGCTGCACGGTTTTCAGCCAAGCGGCCGGCTTGACCGGCCGGGGCCGCGCGATCGCCCCGCAGCAGGGCCCGCAAATACGCATTTTCCGCAATCCGCACGGCCCGATTGCGCTGCAAGTCCAGGAGGGTGGCGCGGTTTTCCGGGGTCAGCCCCAATCCTGCCGCCTCGGCGCGCACCAGTTCTTTTTGGCGCACCAGAGCCGCGCGACTGGCCTTGAGGGATTGGACATCGGCTGCTTGGCCCGTGGGGTCGAATGTGGCGAGCAATTGCCCCTTTTCAACGCGCTCGCCGTCCTTGACGACGATTTCGCGCACGACACCGCCCGCGGGTGCCTTGATGGGTTTGGTCGCGTCCTTCGGCTGCAATTTACCCGCAGCGGGCACCGATTGGTCAATTTGGGCCACGGCTGCCCACGTGATGCCGCCCACCACAAAGGTCACAATCACCCAAATAAATGAGCTAGCCAGCACCGCTGGTCGCTGCAACAAAACGGGCTGTTCTTCTTTCTCGATAAACGCTTTCAGCATGGAACCTCACCCACCATTCAACAGAACTAATTCCCAGCCATCGATCGCCCCAGCAAACTGCTCTGCCTAGCTAAACGATCCCTCTTGCTGCTGGAACAAGCAGTAGTAGCGTCCCTTCAGGGCCATTAGATCTTCGTGGGTGCCCTGTTCCACCACAGCGCCCTTGTCCATCAGGATGATGCAGTCCGCATTCAACACCGTGTTCAAGCGGTGCGTGATGAAAAAGACGGTGCGGTTGCGGAACTCCACCGCCAGGTTGTTGCACACCTGCCGCTCGGAGTTGTAGTCCAGGGCGCTGGTGGCTTCGTCCAGGATCAGCAGTTTGGGTTGTTGCAACACTGTCCGGGCGATCGCAATCCGCTGTTTTTGTCCCCCCGACAGACCCGTACCGCGTTCCCCCACCACCGTGTTGTACCCGTTGGGTAACTGCATGATGAAATCGTGGGCTGCTGCCACCTTCGCCGCGTGAATCACCTCTTCGGTGGTGGCATCCGGGTTGGCCAGCATGATGTTTTCTTGCACCGTGCCCGTAAACAGCAGCGTATCTTGCAGCACCATCCCGATTTGACGACGCAAGGAATAGAGTTCCACCTTGCTGATGTCGTAGCCATCGATTTGGATGTAGCCTGCCGTGGGCGCGTAGAGCCGCTGCAATAACTTCATCAGGGTGGATTTACCCGAACCGGACTCGCCCACAATCCCCACAAAGGTGCCTGGCGGAAACTCCAGGTTGACGTTAGCCAGTTGCAGGGGCCCCGACTCCGCAAATCGGAACGACAGATCCGTGAACTTCACCGAGCCGGTCACTTCCGGCATTGGAATGTTGTTGCGATCGGCATCGCTCGACTCCGGCTGGCTGTCCACAATATCCGCCAGACGTTCCACCGAAATCGAAATCTCCTGCACCTGCTGCCAAGCCCCGACCAAGCTCAACAGGGAGCCGGTCACGTTCCCCGCCAAAATCTTGAAGGCGATCAACTGACCCAGGGTAATTTGCCCACCAATCACCAAGTAGGCGCCAGCCCACAGCAGGGCCAAGGTGGACAGACTGTTCAGGAAGGACGTGGCCCCCCCGATCGTCGTCCCGGTCATGATCGTTTTGAAGTTGGCTTGGATCATGCGGGCGTAGCGTTCTTGCCACTGCCACAGCACCTTGGTTTCGATGTTTTGGGCCTTGACGGTTTGGGATCCGGAGATCACTTCCACCATGTAGGAGTCCACATCGGCGCGGCGTTCCGCCTGTTTGCGGATCAGCTGACGAATGATTGGTGCGGCAAAGACAATGATTGCGGCCAAAATCGGCACCACAGCCAGGGCCACCAGGGTCAGCAGCCAACTGTAGACCACCATCACGACGATATAAATCACCGAGAAGATGGCATTCAGGAAGACGGTGAGGGCTGTGCCGGTTAGGAAGTTCCGGATGCTGTCGCGCTCGTTGACCCGGCCAGCCAGTTCACCGACCCGCCGGACGTCAAAGTAGCCCAGGGGCAAGCGCATCAAGTGGCTAATGATGGCGGAACCGACGTTCATGTCGATCCGGTTCATCGCATCAATGAATAGGTAGGTGCGCAGGATGTTTAGCACCCCTTCAAACACCGCCACGCCCAGCATGAAGAAGCCGAGGGCATCCATGGTTTCGATGCTGCCCTGGCCCAACACCTTGTCGATGATCACCTGGGTGATGATCGGCTGCACTAGCCCGAAGGTTTGCACGAAGAAGGAGGCCACCACGACCTCGATCAGGGCTCGCTTGTAGGGCAGGATCCAGGGGATGAACCAACTGAGTCCAAACTTTTCGGGTAGGTCTTCAACTGGTGCTTCCAGCAACAAGACCATGCCCGATTCGCCCCAGGTTTCGAGGAACTGCTGGGGGGTTTTGCGCATCACGCCTTCTTCGGGGCTAGCCAGAATCAGCCGGGTTTCGGAAATGTCGTAGATTACGGCAAACCCGTCTTTCCAGGGGACGATCGCTGGGGCCTTCAGCCGGTTGATTAGCACGCCGGAGATCTGAATCAGTTGGGGCCGCAGGCCAATGCTCTGGGCGATCGCCCCGCAAACTTGCATGGAGACTTGCCCTGTGGCTTGCATCTGGTCTTCCAGCAAGCGACGGATCCGATCCTTGCGGAACTGCAGCCCCGGAATGAACTCATTGATCATTTGGAAGCAAGCCAGCGTTCCGCCAATGGGGCCGCGCCCGCGCACGTGGGGATAGGTGGTGGGCGTGGTCAGGAGGGCTTCGCGGGGCAGCTCTGGCGGCTTTTCAGGCGCAAAGGGAATTTCGGGAATGGGGACGGGCGTGGGCGAGCTGCTGGGCGCCTCGGGGGCAGCGGCTTCGGGGGCCGCACTGGCATCCCCGGTCACGATGTCTACGGGCGGGGCCGGTGGGGCGATCGCCGTTTCGGTTTGGGGGGTGCGTTGCCGCAGCCATTCTTGGGTCAGACCGATGACGCGAGCGGGGCCGTCGCCTGTCACGGTGATTGTGCCGCTGCCGCCCCAAATTAGGCGATCGCCCGCTGCAATTTTGCCGCTGGCCGTTTCCACTTGACCGCCACTCAGCAGCCACATCATTTGAGGGTCAATCAACCGCTCAAGGGTGGCTTCATCAACGGGGCCCAGTTTCAGGTGCAGGGTTTGCACCGAGTCCAGCATCCGCAGGGTGATGTCTTTGAGGTTGCCTCGGCGATCGGCTTGGCGTTGGAGTTCTTGGCTCAACAGGCCAAACAGTTCGCACAAACTACAGCGCGACTCCCAGGCTTGACGGAAGGCCGCGTCCTCAGCCAAGACCGCAATAAAATCCGTGGCGGGAATACTGATGCAGGTGACTTCGGTGGAGGCGATCGCCGTTTCGCAGGCAATGCCTCGCATCAGGCTGCCCCAACCGAAAACCTCGCCGGGCGTTGCCAGCTTCAAGCTCACGGGCCGCTGCGATCGCTCGTCGAACCCCAGGACGCGCACCTGGCCCTGGAACAGCACTGCCACTTGGGCGGGAAGGGTTTGGCGATCGAGCAGGGGCTGGCCAACCCGGTACCGCAGAAACTGGGCCCCCTGGAGCAAGCGTTCTACACTGGCGGGGCTGAGGCGATCGAATGGATCGGTCTCCGCCAGAAACCCTTGAATTTGCTGAAGGCTAGCGGCTTGAGTCATAACTCCAGGCAAAGGCAAAAACGGCGTAAAGCAATGGGTCGAATCCGAGTCTTAAGCGAGCAACGCGAGTGGGTTGAGCGCTGGTTTCACGATCGCCTTCGATCGGCGCTTGATCGGCAAGGGAATCGGACTCCCCACCCCCAGGCGCGATCGCACCCTATCCAGGGCACAAACCGACCCATTGGGGTATGGCCCGGTGCAACGGCAAACGGCAGAACCATCGGATGCGTTGGATTCATGCTCACCCCTGGGCACCGGGTTCCGACGCCGCCCAAAGGAGCTGGGGCGATCCCATCTGTTGAATCTGTTCTCGCATCCAGTTTTCAAACATTTCATCGAGCAACTGTCGGCGCATCGCATCGTCCAATTGCGACGGCATCAGTTGCTCCAGCCGCACAATAATAAACCATTCAACTAGGGCCCGCGGGGGCCAAAGCTGCCCTGGTTGACTCACTTCCAACATCCGGGCAATGAACGGGTGAGGCTGATTGAGGGGCACCGGGCCGAGCAAGCCATTGGTTTGGGCTTCGGGGCCTTGGGAGTAGGCACGAGCCATCTCTGCAAAGCTGGATTCGCCCTCTTCAATGCGGTAATAAATTTCGTGGGCTAAGCCCTCATCTTGGACACGAATCAGGGAGTAAACCACCTTGTCCAAGCGGCTTTTTTGGCTGACGAAATAGTTTTCAATCTTGCGAGAAAATTTGGCTTCTTTAAACTTTTCGATGCGCATGGGACGGATGGCCAGTTCCTCCAGCCCCTCGATCGAGAGGTTGTTTTCTTGCATCCATCGGCCCACATCTTCTTCGGATACGATGCGGTGCTGCATCCGAAAGTTATAGATGGCTTGCTGGCGTTCTTCTTCGGTAAAGTCCACGTCTGCGATCGCGTTATCGATCACCAAGCCACGCAAAAACTGAGGCATGAGGTGATAGCGACTCAGCAGCGACAGCATTTCGTGCGCTTGAATGACATTGGAGCCAATTTGGAAGAGACCTGCCATGGTGGATTCAGTAACAACGAGTTGCAGGTGGAGCGAGAAGACTAACCGTTTAATTGTCGGTTCAACCGTCAATGGTTAGCGCGGTGGTTGAACCGGCTCAGTCTGTCGCGGGGCAGGCAATGAATGCCGTTGCAACCGGACAATTTCAAGGCCGAATGAGGCTCCCAACCGGGCTCTTCACTGAATGAGTTGGGATCAGTGGAGCGGGTGGTGAGTCAGGGAATCGTCGGTGATGTGGGCCGAGTCTTCCAAAGAATACCATCGCGGTTGAAACTCAGCCGGAAGCGACTAGGGATCAGGGATGATCGCTCCTGAGTCGGTGGGTGGCCCAATCCTGGGAATAGAGTCCAGCAGTGATCGGCGCTGATCGCCGATCGCCGCTGGACTGCTGGGGCCCTGGACGCAGGAGCCTTGCGCAAGGTTCCGGGCGGGATCAGCGCGCGATCCACTGGGGGACGGTACCCAACGGTGGGGTTCCCTTGTGTGGGGCGATCGGGCGCGGTAGCCTAAAGGGGCTGCGGCTGTTGGCCAAGGCGCTGATGACTTGATGCGAAACCGTGCCCCCGATGACTTCTGAAGCCGCCCCGCTGGCCTACAGCGACATTCACAATGGCGATTTGTTGAAACTGCTGCCGGGTGATGCGCGATCGCTGGTCGAAGTGGGCTGCTTTACGGGGGCCCTAGGACAAGCCTACAAACGCCTCAATCCCCACAGTGTCTATGTGGGCTTGGAGCAGGATCCAACGGCGGCTACCATCGCAGCAACCCGGCTCGATCGCGTCTATGTGGGCAATGCGGAAGATCCGCAACTGGCCGCCGAGATTCCGCCCGAGAGCGTTGATTGCCTGATTTATGGCGATGTGCTGGAACACTTCATCGATCCATGGCAAACCCTGGCCCGCCATGCGCGTTGGCTCGCCCCGGGCGGCCAGGTGATTGCCTGTGTGCCGAATATTCAATATTGGACGGCGATCGCCGATCTGTTGGCAGGGCGCTGGAACTACGCCGATCATGGGCTGCTTGATCGGGGACACCTGCGCTTTTTTACGCGGGAGTCGATCGAGCGCCTGTTCGAGCAAGCGGGCTTGGAGATAGACGAAATTCGCGGTCGCACCCGTCCCGACGAGATGCGCGACAAATTTCAAACGGCGATCGGGCCGCTGCTTGATCGGTTAGGGGTCGATCGAGCCGAATTCAACCAGCAAAGCGCCGCCGTGCAATACCTGGTGCGGGCCGTGCGGCCCGGCGAGCGGCCCCAGCGCCGCCTGTTTGTGCAAACCCTGGTGATGGAAGCCAAGGTCTGCAAGCGGGTGCGCGTCACGGAACCCAATCAATTTCTGAATCGGATTCCCGGAGTGCGAGCCATTTCGGGCGATCGCAACGCCAATGCGGGCGCGTTCCAACCCCACGAAGAGCCGGTGTTTATTTGGCAGCGCGCGATTCTCAGCCGTGATACAGATCTCGAACAGCAGCGGCGATTGTTAGCTCGGGGTTATCTAATCATTTTGGAAATTGACGATGACCCCTACCGGTGGTTTCGCACCGAAAAAACCAACTTTTTTGCCTATCGCAGCGTCCACGCGATCCAAACTTCCACGGAACCGCTGGCGGCTTTTTTGCGGCAGGTGAATCCCTATGTGGGCGTGTTTCCCAACCAGCTCGCTGAGTTGCCGCCGCCCCGCCAGTACGATCCCCAGCAACCAGTCACCCTGTTTTTTGGGGCCCTGAACCGCGAGAACGATTGGCGACCCTTGATTGACGGGATTAACCGGGTGGTGAATGCCCTGGGCGATCGCGTGTTGGTGCATGTGATTCATGATCGCCGCTTTTTTGAGGCGCTGCAAACGCCCCACAAAACCTTCCGCCCCTTCTGTCCCTACGAGGAATATGCGGAACTGCTGCGCCAGAGCGATATCGCCCTGTTGCCCTTGGAGCGCAATCGCTTCAACAACATGAAGTCCGATTTGAAATTCATTGAATGCGCGGGCAATGGCACAGTGGCGCTGGCCAGCCCGGTGGTCTACAACCAAACCCTGGTGGACGGGCAAACGGGACTGTTGTACTACAGCCCCGCTGATTTTGAACAAAAGCTGGTGGCGCTGGTGCAATATCCCCAACTACGCCAAACCCTGGCCCAAAACGCCTATCAGTGGGTGGCTCAGAACCGGCTGATGTGCCAGCACTACCGGCAGCGCGATCGCTGGTATCGAGACCTGCGCGATCGCCTACCGGAGCTCAACGCGGCCCTGCGGCGGCGGTTGCCCGAGTTGTTTCAGCCCTAGACCCTAACGTTGCCAGAGGGATTCAAATTCCTGGCGCAACCCCGCTGCATGGCCCAGTCGGGACACCAATAGGCTGTCGCTGCCCGCATCCCGTAAGCGATCGCTCCAAAAGGCGATCGCCTCGGCGTTTTTGACCCAAAAATTGACCACCGTGGCAGTGATGTCGTCCCAAGACCAGTCATGGCGGTCAATCACCGGCTCGATCGAGGTCAGCATCGCATCGAGCTGGCAGTGATAGCTGCCGATGTATTCAATCTGGGGCGCGGGCGATCGGGCGATCAGTTGTTGCTGTTCATGAAAAAAGTGCAGAACCGGAGACACGCCAACAATTTCAAACGTGTAGTTCATGGTCACCTTCCTCGCTTAATCTAAGAATTTAAAGGGATGAATGACAAAAAGGGATGAAGTCGAATTGCGTTCATTTTTGCAAAAGCAGCGATCGCTCAGTTCAGGATCAAAACTGACTGATTCGGCTTCGGAAATAATTGATCACCTTGACAAATGGGACTTTATGAGAGCCTTTGATTGTATGTACTAGCGCATTTTGACAGGAAATGCCAACTCAAAATGTGCATCCAGAAACAGTCGTTATTGATTTTTTGTTCACGACAAACCTTTAGCACTCTCGACTTTTTAGTGCTAAGAAACGGCACCAAATTCTTAGCACTCAAGCGAAGTTAGTGCTAAGAAAAATGGGTTGCGCTGAAAACCGACGCATTCGTAGTGGGGGCTAGGGTCTGCCGTCATTTCCTGGGATTACGCTGAAACGGTTGATCTTCTACGCCTCAATCGTCGTAGCAAGGGGCTTAGGGGGTGTTATCAAATCAATCCATCGCCGTAGGGGTTGGGTCTCCCAACCCTGACCCGAGTGATCGCCACAAACCCGTCCAATCCTGGGAACATCAGGGATCGTGGGGTTTGGGCGGGGAGACCCCGCCCCTACGGCCGATCGATTGGGAAAATGAAATCATCCGGGCTTTGGGAATTTGATGACAGGCCCTAGCCCCAAACCAAAACCAGGTCTTGATCGCGTGGATCAAAACCTGGCTGAGTTGATTTGCAATTTAGAGAGGATGGGTTGGGGAATAGAGCCCACTCAATCCGTTCGATCGCTAGCGATCGTTGGCAAAGTTCTGCATCTGCCCCGTGCGCACCGACAGCTTTTGGGTGCCGCGGCGGCCTCGTTGCACCGTGAGGGTGAGCGCTTGACCAAGGCGGCTGCGCTCCACGATCGACTGAAGCTGTTCGGCACTGGTGACCGGCGCGCCATCAATTTGGGTGATCGCGT
>Ga0075157_10002074_pt1 | contig 11833 bp, 6 predicted proteins | sample JI81BgreenDNA_FD_70967 | JGI IMG/M metagenome (GOLD analysis project Ga0075157, IMG submission 70967) | Wastewater effluent complex algal communities from Wisconsin, to seasonally profile nutrient transformation and Carbon sequestration -... | ecosystem: Engineered > WWTP > Effluent > Algae...
GCGGCCCTGATGGATGCGCTGAACGCACTGCCCGAAGTCGCTCCTGCATTGCGCCTGCACGCCGCAGCGCACGTGCAGCGTCGCATGCAGCAGCTCAAGACACGCGCCGGCACCTTCGGCTTCGCGGACATGCTGAACCGCCTGGATGTCGCTCTGGACGAGAGCCTGTCTGGCGCCAGCGCGCTGCGCCTGCGGCAACGCATCCTGGCCCAGCACCCGGTGGCGTTGATCGATGAGTTCCAGGACACGTCCCCGGTGCAGCTGCGCATCTTCGATCGCCTGTACCGCATTGCCGACGACGATGCGTCGCGGGCGCTGTTATTGATCGGGGACCCCAAGCAGGCGATCTACGGCTTCCGCGGCGCCGACATCTACAGCTATCTGGGGGCGCGTCAGGCCACGGCCGGCCGGCATCACGCGCTTGGCACCAACCACCGGTCGACGCAGGCACTGGTTGGCGCCGTGAACGAACTGTTCGTCGCAGCTGAGACACGAGCGGGCGAGGGGGCCTTCATGTTCGGCTCCGCCGGCACGGCGTCAGCACTACCCTTCGCCTCCGTGCAAGCCAAGGGCCGCGCGGAGCGCCTGGTGGTGAGCGGGCAAGAGATCGCCGCCCTGACCCTGACCTTCGACGAACCGCTGCGCAACAAGGAGGACAGCCGCGGCCTGTTTGCCGCGCTGTGCGCCGAGCGCATCGTCAACCTGCTCAACGACCCTCAGGTTGGCTTCGCGCAGGATGAGGAGAACAAGGGTGAGCTCTTCAAGCGCCTGCGGCCGGCCGACATTGCGGTGCTGGTGCGCAGCCGCACCGAGGCCGATGTGGTGCGGCGCGAGATGCGAAGACGCGGCCTGGCCTCGGTCTACCTCTCCGACAAGGACACGGTCTGGCAGACGACCGAAGCGGCCGACCTGCTGCGGCTGCTGCAGGCCGTGGCCTCGCCGCGCGATGTGCGGCTGGCCCGGGCTGCTCTGGCCACGGCCCTACTGGGCTACACGATGGACGAGCTGGTGGCGCTGGCGATTGACGACGTGCTCTTCGACCGGCAGTGCGAGCGACTGCAACAGCTGCACCAGACCTGGAAGGCCCAGGGGGTTCTGGCGATGGTGCGACGGGCGTTGCATGCCTTCGAGTTGCCCGCGCGCTGGCTGGCGCCAAACGATCCCGAGCAGCAAGGCGAGCGCCGCCTGACGAACGTCCTGCAGCTGGCCGAACTCCTGCAGGCCGCCTCGGCCCAGGCCGAGGGCGAGCAGGCGCTGGTCCGCTGGCTGGCGCAGCAGATCGCCGACGCTGCCGAAGGCCTGAACGGCTGCGATGACGCCGTTCTGCGTCTGGAAAGCGACGCCGACCTGGTGAAAGTGGTCACTGTGCACAAGTCCAAGGGCCTGGAGTACCCGCTGGTCTTCCTGCCCTTCGCGGCGCACTTCCGCGAACTGATCACGGCTGGCGAGAGTGCTAAGGACGCCGTGTTGCTGCTGCCTGGCGCGGGTGGCACGGACGGCGGATCAGGCGGTCCGAACGGCCGCACTCTTGTGGTGTCGCCGACCTCAGCCCAGTTGGCCGTGGCCGAGACCGAGCGGCAGCGCGAAGAGCTGCGGTTGCTCTACGTCGCTTTGACCCGCGCACGGCATGCGCTGTGGGTCGGGCTGGCCGGGCTGCAGGTGGGCAGCGGCAAGTCCTATGTCTGGCACCGCAGTGCCATGGGCTATCTGCTCTCGGGCGCCACCGAGCAGCCGCCGGAGCAGCGAATCAAGGACGTGTTGGCTTTCGCCACCGCGAGCCAGGGCGTCGTCGTCGAGCAGGTGCCGGTGGCCGAGGGGCTGCCGATGCCGCCGGTCACTGCACTGCAGCGGCGCGAAACACTGCCGGCTCTGGCGCAGCCTCCGGTCTACAACGCGCAGTTCGACCGCGAGTGGGCCATCAGCAGCTACTCGGCGCTGGTGCGCGACGCGGCATGGGGACCGGCCGGGTCGGGTTCGGTGCCAGCGCGCGTCGTCCGTGACGATGAACCCAGCGAGGTTGTAGCTGCTGCTGTACCCGGCAGGCCGGGCGGCCAGGCCTGGCATCGCTTCCCCCGCGGTGCACTGGCCGGTAACTTCTTGCACGACCAGCTGGAGTGGCTGGCAGCGGAGCGCTTCGCGCTGGACGGGTCGGACGACCTGCAGCGCGCGTTGGTCAGGCGCTGCGAGCGACAGGGATGGGGCCACCGTGCCGACGATGTTGTGACCTGGCTGCGCCGGGTCTGCACCACCCCGCTGCCTGCGCTGGGCGTGCCGCTGGCGGCGCTGAGCACGCTCGCACCCGAGCTGGAGTTCTGGTTTCCGAGCGACGGACTGCAGGCCGGCTTGATCGACAGCCTGTGCCGACAGCACCTGCAGATAGGCCGGCCCCGACCCACGCTACCCGCGCGAGAGCTCAAGGGCCTGTTGATGGGCTTCGCCGACCTGGTGTTCGAGCACGAAGGTCGCTACTGGGTGCTGGACTACAAGTCGAACGCTTTGGGTTCGCGCGATGCCGACTACACGCAGGAGGCCATGGAGGCCGCCATGCTCGAGCACCGCTACGACGTGCAGGCAGCCATCTATCTGTTGGCTCTGCACCGTCTGCTGCGCTCTCGCCTGGGTGTGGCCTATGCGCCGGAGCATCACCTGGGCGGTGCGATCTACCTCTTCCTGCGCGGCGTGCACAGTTCTACCGGAGGCTGCTGCCACGTGGCGCCACCGCTGGCTCTGCTGAACGAACTGGATGGGATGCTGGCGTCGGGCGCGCGCGCGACGACGGGGGAGGCCGCATGACGCCCCCCGAGATGCTGCATCTGCTCGACGGCTGGCGCGATGCCGGCTGGCTGCGTCGGCTGGACGTGGCCTTCGCTCGCTTCATCCACGAATTGGATGCAGACGCGCCAGCCAGCCTGCTGCTGGCCGCGGCGCTGGCCGCACACCTGGAAGGGCGTGGACACAGCGCCTTGCCGTTGGCCGAGTTGGCAGCCGGCACCGACGCATTGTTGGGCTGGCCACTGGAGGGCGGCGCGGCGCTGCGCCAGACCTGGGCTGAGCACATGGCAGGCAGCGAAGGGGGAGAGCCGCCGCCTGCGTGGCAGTCGCAGCGCGTTCTAGAGATCGATTCTGAGGACAACGCCGGCGCATCGCCCCTGGTGCTGTGCCGGGGCCTGCTCTACCTGCGGCGGTACTGGCGCTACGAGTCCCGGGTGGCGGTGCAGATCAACGCGCGAGTTGGCCAGGCGACGGAGCCCGGTGAGGCTGCTGCGACTGCGACGGATAAGGCCACGGCGCGCCGCCTCCTGGACGAACTGTTCGCAACCGCCGGTCCTGAGATCGATTGGCAGAAGATTGCCTGCGCGTTGGCGTTGCGCAGCCACTTCACGATCATCACGGGTGGCCCCGGCACGGGCAAGACCTACACAGCGGCACGCCTACTGGTGCTGCTGCAGGGCTTGCACGCTGGCGCTCAGCCCTTGCGCGTGGCGCTGGCGGCTCCTACCGGCAAGGCGGCCGCCCGCCTTCGACAGTCGATCCAGAAGGCGCTGCACGAGCTGCGTGACAGCATCGGCGAGTCGGTCGGAATTGGTGATTGGGCCGACGAGCTGGCGCCCGCGCGAACCCTGCACGCGCTGCTCGGAACCCTGCCGGGCACTCGCCGGTTTCGGCACGATGCGACGAACCCGCTGGACGTCGACCTGCTGATCGTCGACGAAGCTTCGATGGTGCACCTTGAGATGATGGCGCAGCTGCTCGAGGCCCTGCCGGCGGGAGCCAGGCTGGTCCTGCTGGGCGACAGGGACCAGCTGGCCTCGGTCGAGGCCGGCGCCGTGCTTGGCGACTTGTGCGAGGGCAATGCCAGCCACGGCGACGCGCACGGGTACGGTCCCGAGACCGCGGCCTGGATCGGCGATGTTTCGGGACAGACCCTACCGCCCCCGACGGTCGGCCAAGGCGCGGGGCTGACCCAGCAGACGGTGGTGCTGCGCAAGAGCCGCCGTTTCGACGGGCCGATCGGGCAGCTGGCACTGGCCATCAACGCCGGCAACGCTGCGTCAGCCGTGGAGATGCTGCAGTCGCGCGCGGATGGACCGATCGCGATGCGGCTTGCTGCCAGTGCGGGTGCCGTTTTGCCAGTAGCGATCGACGGTCGCGATGGGGCGCCGGGCGGGTATCGCGCCTACCTCGAACAGCTCTCTCAGCGGCCCGCATCCGGAGAGACCTTCGACGACTGGGCCAAGGCCGTGCTGAGAGTTTTCGACAGCTTCCGTGTGCTAACGGCGGTTCGTGATGGCCCGTGGGGTGTGGCGGGCCTTAATGCCGCTATCGAACGTGCACTGGCCGAGGCTGGACTGCTGCAGCGGCGTGGCGATTGGTACGAAGGACGCCCGGTGATAGTGACGCGGAACGACGCGTCGCTGGGTGTCTTCAATGGCGATGTCGGTGTCGTGCTGCGGGGTTCGACGGACGACTCAGCGCTGCGTTGCTTCTTCCTCGATGGCGACGAACTGCGCTCAGTGTCGGTGGGCCGCCTAGCCGATGTTGAAACGGCGTTTGCGATGACGGTGCACAAAAGCCAGGGCTCCGAGTTCGCACATGTGCTGATGGTGCTGCCCGATGAGGATGTGCCCGTACTGACGCGCGAGCTTATCTATACAGGTATCACCCGGGCGAGCGCTGCGTTCACTCTGATGGGAAAGAGTGCCGAACAGTTGAACCTTGCCACTCATCGATTGACTCGCCGGGTCAGCGGCCTGCGACAGTTGCTGCAGAAGGACAAAGAGTGACCTTGAACCCGATCTCCGCGCCTCTCGTCTTTACCATCTCTGTCCACTTCACCCAATCGATATGTCCGTCCACTCTTGCGGCAAACCAATAGCGCTCATTAACGGTAGAACCTACAAGGACGCGCTACGTGAGCTGGGAGGCGACGAAAAGTCCATCCGCCGTGATCAGCTGACCGATTGGGTTACCGTCTGTCCGCGGTGTGATCGACTCAAGCTGGGCGCAACGAGACCAGTTGGCTGGCCGTTTCGAGACTCCGATGGCGTGATGCGCACCGTGCACGACCATGACGGCTTGGAACTGCGCGCAGGCTCCGAGACCATGTCTTTCGGCGGCTTCCTGTTCAGTCGACGCGCGTTCGAGGCCGGCGTTCACCTAGCAAGGACAGGCGATCCGACTACACCAACTGTGGAAGCGATAGGGCGCGACTTCCTGGCGCGGCCAACGACCGAGGCGGCGAGGGCGTTCTGTGAGGCTGTTTGCGTCTGGGGCAGGGGGCAACGCGTTCTGGGGAAGCTCACCGCGTTCCATGGCGACGCGCTGGGGACGCATGTGCGCGACTGGCTGGTACGCGTCCCGGATCTTGATCCACTGGATGCAGTTTCGGCCGGGATCGAGATCAGGGGCCTTGCCGTGTCGTTCGCCAGCAAGCACCTTCGGCTACTGCAACCCGACCGCTTCCCGGTCTTGGACGAGGTTCTTGAGGCTGGGCTTGGGATCGCTCGCAATCCCGCTGGCTACAGGCTATTCACGCGAATGCTGTCCGACTTCCTGGCTGAACATCAGCTTCAGGAGACGATTGCAGTGGCGGAGGGAGCCATCTTCATGCTCGTACGTCAGGGGGTGCGAGCTCTCGATGACAACTAATTGCTTCTCAGGCCTACGGAGCGGTCTTCCGTACCGTGCTCAGCGCCCCGAGGTCGACCAGCTCAGGGAGTCGCATCTCGGCGCGCGTGGTCGGCTTGCTAGCTCACACTAGGCTCATCTCAACCGCCAAGCCGTTGTGATCCGAGAGCCGGCTCTTGCCTTGACCGCCTGACCAAGCGTCAACGACAGCAGTAGAGCCCGGCACGTCCGAGAAGCAGATGTGGTCGACGCTGGCGCGACCGATGTCTGGCCGTGTCGCTCGAAAATTCTCTGTGGTCAGGCAGCGCAAGCCTGCGGCTTGTAGCCCCTTCAGGAGTGCTTCGCGCCCGTCGCGTACGCCGTACCAGCGCGTGCCGTCCAGGTTCATGTTGAAGTCTCCCGCGATGCACATGTCGTCGGCAGGAAACTGAGTCCGCAGCCTCATCCATTCCGCTGTCTGGGCAGCAACTGCTGCCCGATGCCTGGACCAAACCGGTGCGGTAGCCTGTCCGGCGGGGGAGAACGTGTCGTGGGCATAGGTAATCACAGTCCCGTAGACCAGCAAGCCGCGTGCATAGCCAGGAAGTTCTAGGCGAGCCGCAACAGTGAAGCAGGGGTCGTCCGTCTGGACAGCCGTCAGCGGATGGCAGGACCAGATGGCGACCAAACGCTCCCCGGGCGATTGCCACCGCAGATTGGTCGTACTGACCACCTTGTAGTCGTATCCCGTTGGCCGCAGATCGTCATGTGTCTCGGTCAACACCCAGACATCGCAGTCACGCTCTGCCAGGCAAGCCAGTTGGCCCGCTATACGTCCTCGGTGGTGCGCTCCCAAGCGCTCCAGGTTCCAGGTGCCGATCTTGACGCGCCCACTCATTGCGAAGGCTCGGCTTCAAGCGATCGCACCGGCACACCCATGTCGCGCCATCGGCCTGGGTGGCAGCTGAAAAGCAACACCTGGTGGCGCTGTGCCGCGTCGAACAGCACGCGCTTCATCTGGGCCAGGCGCTGCTCATCGCTGTGCACCAGCGCATCGTCCAGGATGATCAGAGTCGGCCTGCCAGCCTCCTTCAGGAGGTCTGCATAGGCCAGCCGGCTGATCACGCCCATCTGTTCGCGGGCCCCGAAGCTCAATGTCTCGAAGTCGCCGGCTTCCGGGCCACGCGGGCCAGGGCGTGTGAGTGCACCGGGGATGAGGTTGTCGTCCACCGCTAGCCGGCCTGACGGAAAAAGCAGCTGCAGGTAGCGATCCAGATGCTTCTGCAGCGGTGCCTGCAGCCGGCGGGTCAGGGCCTGGCGTCGTTGCTCCAGCTTCTGCAGCAGGTGGTCCAGCGCCTCTGCACGGCGGCGCAGTTCGGCGGCACGACGCTGCGCCAAGTGGCTGGCGCTTAGCGCACGTTCAAGTTCCTCCTCCAGACCCTGCGCACCCGCGGCGGCCAGCGCCGTTTCGACCTGGACGATTTGGCGGTCACGCGCACGGTGTTGGTTCTCGGCTTCCTCGGCGCTGCGCCTGAATCGATCCACGTCCTGCTTCAGGATGTCGGGCCGCGCGGCGGCGATGCGCGCCACGATCGCGTCGACCTCGGCCTTGACGACCGACTCCCGGGTGCCGGCCTCCAACAGCTCCAGCCGCTTGGCGGCCAACTCGGCTTGCAGCTTCGGGTCGTCGAGCACTACCTTCAGGGTATCGCGCTCTTGCTTGGCCGCATCGTGCTGGCTGGCTGCAGTGGCCAGGGCTTGCCGAGCGGCCTGCAACTGCTGGCCGGCAGCCTCTGCGGCCACCCGCGCCGTCTCGTGCTCGCGCTCTGCCGCCTCCAAGGGCAGGGCGGCTTGGGTGGGCTCCGGCGGCAGCTGGGCCAGTGCCGATGTGGCCTCAGACTCGCGGGCCTGTGCTGCGTCCAGATCGGCACGCAGCGCATCCAGTCCCTTGGGGGCGAGCAGCTTGCGCGACTTGTCGGCCGCGTTGGCGTCAGCAAGGCGTTGCGCATACGTCTTGTCGCGCGCTTCGGCGTCGGCCAAGCTCGCCAAGCCCAGGCGCTGCAACAGAGCGCCGTGCTCATCCTGCAGCTGGGCCTGCGTCTGGGCCAGTTCGGCCAGGTCGCTGCCGCCAGGGGCGATGTGCATGCGGCCCACACCGGGCACCGTGACCATGGTCGGTGCCACCAGCAGGCGCTCAGCCTGCCCGCTGATCGCCTCAGAACCAAGCTGGATGGTGGCGCCTGCATCCAGCTCAATCCGCAGACGCGTGGCCACTGCGGCTTGCCTGATCTGCAACTCGTTCAACTTGGCGTGCTGCTCGCGCAACGCCGACAGGTCGGCAGCCTCGATCAACAGATGCGCGGCGTCGCGCTTCAGGCTGATGGAACGATCGTTCTCCACGGTCGCGCGCTCCAGCAGCGAGGCCAGTTCCACGGCGCGGGTTCGCGCATCATCCACCTGCTGCACCAGCACGCGCCGGGTGTCTTCCTGGCGCGCCAGGGCCAGCGCCTCGCGCGCCTTACGCCAGCCTTCGGTGGCCGAAGTCTCGGCCAGCACTGCGTGGGCCTCCAAGGCGGCCGCTTGTTCGTGTTTGGAAGCCGCGATCACCAGCGCAGACTCGCGCGTCGCCAAGCCTTGCTGCTGTTGCTCTGCCGCCGTCAGTCGCTGGGCCAGCAGCTCTCCCAGTCCCGTCACCTGGCGCAGCTTCTCCTGCAGGGCATCACGTTCGCCAGTCAAGGCTTCGGCCGCCAGCAAGGCCTGCTGCGCCGTGGCCTGCTGCGCTCGGAAAGCAACCCAGGGTTGTGCCGCTGCGTCAGCGGCATGCGCGTCTCGCAGCAGCTTCAACTGGTCAACTTGGCCGCGGTATGTGGCCACGGCCTCCCGCAGCTCCGCCACACGCGCCTCGAGGGCTGTTGCGTCGTCGACGGCCTTCTGAAAACCCGCTTTGGGCTTGCCGGTTCCGGTCAGCAGCTCGTCGCGCCACTTGCGCACCTGAGCCACCACCTCGTCGCCACCGCTGGCCGACACATCTCCCAGAGACTCGTCAAGGGCCTTGCGCAGGTGATCGGCGGCGTTGACTACCGCTTCTCGAACTGCTTGTGCGGAGCCCTGCTCGATCCACAGCAGGCCCGGAATGCCCCAGTGTTCTTCGCGGCTGGCTCCCTTTAGGGCGAACTGAAAGCCCAGCCGCTCTGCCAAGGCATCCTCGGCTTCCACGCCTTCCAGCCGGCGCGAATCCACCACCAGATCGCAGCGCATCTTCTTCAGAAAGCGCTTGCTCAATCGGTAGGGCACGCCAGCAATCTCGAAGTCGAGTTCCACCTCGGGTGCCGCAGCCGAGTCGTCATAGGGTCGCAGGTCGTCCACGCTGCTGGACTTGTGGCGCTCGAAGAAGGCAGCCCGGATGGCGCGCACCAGCGTGCTCTTTCCGGCCTCGTTGGCGGCGGTGAAGATGTTCAGGCCGGCCTGGATATCTGCCAGCTCGAAGGGCGCTCGAAACCGCCGCAACTCGGCCACGCGCAGGCGGGTGAGCTTCATGCGGTCACCTCGCGTGCATTGCGCTCGGCCAGCAGACTGGTCAAGATCGCCAGCGCGTCCTGCGAACGACGGGCATCGTCGCCCGTAGCGTCGCGCAACTCGTTGATCACTTCGCCCAGGTAGCCGTCGGCATGCAGGGCCGCGATGTCTTCGGCGGTCGGTGCCAGCTGAAGCTCACTCAGATCACAGCGCATGCAGCGCACCCGCGCCTCGGCTGCACCCAGGGCCTGATTCAGCCGGGTATGGTCCGCCAGGTCGACCTGCCCGGTGACTGTCAGATCGAGCACGTCACGCGCCTCGGCCTGTGCCAGGCTATCGATCAAGGCGTCCAGGTCGCTGGCCACGTTGAGCGTATGGACCCGCTGCTGCCAGCGAAACTGTGCTGTGCCCACCGGCTGAACCAGGGGCGCGGCGCTCACCTCGCCGAAGCTCACCAGCAGCGCCTGCCCCGCGTCGTTGCCTTTGAAGCGGTCGGGTTCGGGCGTGCCGCTGTACCAGGTGCGCTCGTTCATGCGACGGGTGCCGTGCCAGTCGCCCAGCGCCAGATAGTCCAGGCGTGCGCGCTCGGCGCGATCGGGGGCAATCGGGTTGGCCGAATCGATGTCCTCGGCCAGCACGCCTTGCACCGCCCCGTGGGCTACGCCGACGCGCAGCCAGTCCGGCGGCGTTGGTGCGCCGTCGAACCACTCGGTCAGGTCGCCGTAGGTGTGGCGCTGCGTCAGCGGTGCGCACAAGAAGGCAATGCGAGGCTCGGGCAGTTCAATCACCCGTGGTTCCAGAGCCAGGTGCAGGTTCGAGGGCAAGGCGCCGAGGCGCGCGGCGTGGGTCCAGACGCTTTCGGCCAAGGCGGCGTCGTGATTGCCCGGGATCATGATCCACGGCCCGCCGTAGCCCTCCAGTGCGTTGAACAGCCTGCGGATGCTGCGGGCGGACACAGTCTGTGCGTCGAACACATCCCCCGCCACCACGACGGCGTCCACTCGCTCGCTGGTCGCCAATGCAGCCAGTCGTTCCACCGCCGCGAAGCGCGCCTCCGCCAACGGTACCGCATCGTCCGGGTCGAACGATCCATATAGGCGGCCGATTTGCCAATCGGCCGTGTGCAGGATCCTGGGCATGGAACTCCCTCGTTGCTGATCTTGTTCGTCGGCATTGTCCAGGCGGAGTCTGCCGCCGCAGTGCCAGGCTAGACGTCACCCTTGCCCTGCGCAGGCTTGCGTCGCAGGTAAGCCGGCACGGACGAGCTTTCGGCAGCGCAGAAGGCCACGCTCTCCTCCTTCGACGCAAGCCGGCTTCGGAACTTGCTAGATGAGTACATCATTTCCTTCATCGCCCGCTCTCGTTCGCGGCCGATGGCGATGGAGCGCATCGCTTCCAGCACTGCCGCAACCCACTCGTTACCGGCGAACTGCCGGCTGGCCGCCTCCAGTAGGGCGTCGACGCGGGCCCAGTCGTTGGCTGCAGCCGCTTGGCGCATACCCATCAATGACTCGGCGGCGGCCAATTCCACCAGACGGCGCGTGACCAGTTCGTCGTCCGCCAGGTTGCCAAACGCAGCCGGCGTCATCACCGGCAAAGACAGCCCCGCGCGCTCCAACGACACGGCGCCGCCCTCCAGGCTCTGCCCGACCACAGTCACCCGCAGCACGGTACACAGCTGTCCCGCCGGGGGCAGCGCACCAGCCGGGACCGTCACCCGCAGCACGGCCCAGGCCTCAGCACCCCAGGCGAGGTCCGGCAAACGCCATCCGGCCTCGGTCGTCGGCAGTTGGTTCATGATCTCGACACCGAAGCCGTCAGGCACAGTCGCTGCCAGTCGCAGATCGCGCAGGCACAGGTTGCCCAGCAGCTCCAGCTCCTGCTGGAAGGGCTCCATCAAGTCATCGGCCGTGTCGCCGTAGTAGTGGTTGCCGCCGCCGGCGCGGGCCATTGCCACCATCAGCTCCTCGTTGAAGCTGTTGCCCAGGCCGTAGGTGCTGGTGGTGACGCCCTTGGCGGCCCAGTCGGCGCACTGGGCGGCGATCTCGCTGGCGCCGGTCACACCTTCGTTGGCCTGGCCGTCCGACAGAAGGATCACCCGCTTCAGCCCTTGGCCGGCCACGTCGGCCAGCGTGTCCGCGCCTTCTTTCCATCCGCCGTGCAGGTTGGTGTTGCCGCCGGCGTGGATGCCTGCGATGGCGGCGCGTTGGGCAGCGCCGTCGCCCAGCGGGGCGGCCGGCCACAAGCGCTGCACGCGGTTGTCGAACTTCACCAAGGCCACCGCGTCGCTGGGCCGCAGCTTGCCCAGCACGTACTCGGCGCAGCGCTTGGCCTCTTCCAGCGGCCGGCCCGACATCGAGCCGGACCGGTCGATCACAAGGGCCAGCGCCTGCGGAGGACGCTGTGCGCCATGGCCGGTGGGCGCATCGGGCGCCTGGATGCGGACCAGGACGTCGACGGTGTTGTCCTGGCCGGCGCACAGGCCAGCGCGGCGGGGCACCAGGACGACGGTGGATGCAAGCGAAAGGTGGGCATTCATGGGCGCTCTCCAGATCAGGGTCGGAGAACCATGTTTGCAGGTCACTCGCTCAAATAGCGAGCGAGCGCGCCACTGCCGTTGTGACCGAGAGAATGGGCTGCCGCTCGACTGCAGGTGCTGCAGGGCAGCCGACACTGGCGCGGTCGCACCCCTTGCCTTGAAACGGACCAT
>Ga0075157_10002076_pt1 | contig 11831 bp, 8 predicted proteins | sample JI81BgreenDNA_FD_70967 | JGI IMG/M metagenome (GOLD analysis project Ga0075157, IMG submission 70967) | Wastewater effluent complex algal communities from Wisconsin, to seasonally profile nutrient transformation and Carbon sequestration -... | ecosystem: Engineered > WWTP > Effluent > Algae...
CATAAATATCATAAGAGCTAAAAGAAACCATATCCTGACCACTCACAGAAGCTCTTGCTTCTACCTGTTGGATAGGTCTTCCTAATCCATCAAAGTAAGTCGTGCTTTGCACCATTTCACCCATTGCTAAAGCATCAACGGAAGCTATATTTACAACTCCTTCTTTAAGTATTGTGTTTGCTGTAATAAAGTTTTGGTTGACAGGGCTTGTGTTTCGAGCAATTATGTTCGAATACCCCACCTGTCCATTTCTAGTTACTTTGAGTCTGTAATTTCCATTGGAGCTTGCTACATGGGTAGTTGTAGTAAAGGCAGGCACTATATCCACATTATCTTTTTGCCATTGATAAGTTTCTCCTGCTTGTGTGCTGGATGTTAATCTTAGTTCCAAATTGGGTGCTCCATCACTTCCTAAGAAGCCTCCAAAGGAGGAAATGACAGGCACTGACCAAGTGGTGACTGGTATGTCGCTACTAGAATTGCCTAGACAAGTTCCTTTCTTGCACTTCACGGTATAATTAAATGTGCCCACACTGTTTAAATTGGTAATGGTGTATTGAGGAATGGTGGTACTCGCTTCCCAAATATTATCTCTATACCATTCATACGAATCAATGTTAGCAACACTGTTTACACTAATCGTTTGGTAGTTATTTACAAAAGAAGCAGACGAAGTAGTCACCAGCGTTGGTACTGCTGGGTTTACCCCATTGAACACCAGTGCATAACGAGGCGTTTCACAGTTTTGAGCACCCACAAGGCTTACATAGTATGTACCTGCTGAGGCTGTGTAAATTGCACTGCTATTGCCAGCAAGGGTAGTGAGCAATGTTCCCCCTGAGGCTGCACTATAAATTTTTGCCTGCCAAGAAGAAAGCAGGGGTTGATACTGCGTATGGCTTTGTTTGATCGCTTCCACAAGGTTAAAAATATTATAACTTCCTTGTCCTCCACCACAAAAAGTAGTATTCATCCCTGCGTGATAAGAAGTAGGAACCTCTAATATGGTTCTAGATACAGTGAGGGTTGAAGTGGTCAATGTACTTCTACCATATTGCACCACTACTCTTGAACCAAAAGCTCCTCCATTGGGTCCACAGTTCCATTTGATTGTGGCTGTATAAGTCATGTTGGTTCCATTGTGTACAGCAGAGGTAGAAAGGACTTGTCCATTATCAGCAGACCAATTGACAGTAGTATAAATTCCAAAAATGGTATAATTAGTGGTTTCTCCTTCTACTACTTGTGTAGAACCTCCAATTGTAATTTGAGCATGGATGTTAGAAATGCCTAATACCATGATCATCATCATGCTTGCCAAAAGGCTATAGAAATAATTTGTAAGTCGCATAGTTGTTTTTATTGATCTTTATAACGATAGTTCCAAGTTTTGATAATATTGCCATCCAAATCTCTGATGGCTTTGAGCCTATAAAAATTGTCATATTCATAGGTGAGTTTTTGTCCCTTCACATCCACAATATCTCTGATACCTCCCCAAGGATAATAACTTCTGGAGGTCATTTGAGCCCCTACTGGATGTAGTCTGATTTCATCGAGGGCTACACTGGCTCCTGGTGAGAGAATGACTGTCCCAGCAGTGGTGATATTGAGTTCTAGTTGTTGATATTGCCAAGTGGAAGTGGATGTAGAAGATACAGATTGAGAACCTACGTTTACACTCACATTTCCCTGTCCTTTGGTATAGAAGGATAGAATATACCTTCCAGTAGGCATGGTAGCACTGGTGACGACTGCTCCAGCTTTCACGTAATAGTCTCCACTGAAAGCTCCTCCTTGTATTTGATTGCCAGTAGCTACTGTAAAGTTATAACTGGTTTTCTCAGGCTCCATACTCATATAAGCAACTTTGGCAAGGGTTGTTCCTACTGCATTGGCTGCTATTCTCTCTGAAGGCATGTTATTGACTTTATCTACTCTGATAAATGCCTGCTCTTGTTCTTGTTCATCTTTCACATCAATAATTCTCAAAAGAGCATCATACTCCAAAATCGCTTTGCGTTTATAGGCACTGGGAATGTTTTCATAGCCTGCAAAACCTGTTTCCTGATTTGCTTGAGGAGTCAAGGGTGCAGGCAAATCCATGGCATAAATTTCAATAGGGACTGCCACACCAGCCATAGCAAGGTATTTTGTCAGGGTTGCTCCCACAATCTTTCCATCTTTGAGCTGGATGGTTTCAATAGGGCTTGTATGAGGAATATACTGAAGACCATACTGAAAAGGATATTTGTATTTGGTTTTAAGCTCTTTTCCTTCACTGTTATGGGTAATCTGCTCTTTTAAGAAATATACTTGCTGACTACCCACCATGAGAGAGTCATACTCATAATCTGTGATGATTTCTTGGTAAGTAGAGGCAGTAGCCGTCCCATTTGTGAAACTATAATTTCTAGCAACAGATCTTGAAAGAGCTGACCAGTCTGAATGTTCTTTTAATACTGAATAAATGAAGTTTTCTGTAGGCATGATTCCTTGAGGTGTATGCACATAATCACAAAACTTAGCATCCTGCACGCCAATTCTTACTCCATAAATATCTTTGAGGGTTTCATAACGATAAGTATTAATCGTTTCTGTGAGTTTTCTTCCTTGTTTATCAAAAGTAGTTTCAGATAAAAGCATTCCATTCTGATGGGTAGGGTTTTGAGATTCTGTTTTGGGAAAAGCTACAGATAAAATAGGATCTGCTACATCATGTGTGTAGGTATAGACTTTTTTGCCTAAAGCATGAGGGACTATCTCTGTAATGGTTTGTCCATGAAAAGTAGTCGTTGTTTTCTTTCCAAAGGATTCTTGCACTTCTGCATAACCTAAGTGATTGGAAACAGAAGGTGTAAAAGCATCCACATGAATCATGCTTCCTGTAGAGGAAGGACCACAAGTGGTAAATCCTGAATCTTGAGAAGTAGTATTTATTCCTCCCTGATAAGTAGTAATATATTTGAAATTGGGTGTATAGTTTAATCTTCCAGTAGAGCGTCCCAAAGCATCTTGATACACATAAGTCTTGTAAATATCATTGGCATCACTGATGCCATCATGAGTTCTGACAGACTTGATTCTTACTCCTCCTGTTTTTTTAGAGTAAATTTGTACTCCATCATTTTCATACTCAATGCTGATGGTAGGCTCTTCTCCAATACAAAGACCGTTTTTACGAGCTACCAAAAAATAATCACCAGGAGCAAGGGATTTAAAACCAATCGGGTTATAAAATAAGACTTGTCCAGAAGCATTTTCAATAGCAGTGAAGCAATCTTGAGAGATACCTCCTTGTGGATTGATATTGTAGCCCTCTGTTTCAACATATACCCACTTATTTCCTGTTTGGCTTGTGACGGTAAAGGGTAATCGGTAAGTGGTAACCCCTGCTGAAACAGTTACATTTCCATCATTGATAGCAGTAGAAGCAAGTCCAGTCAGTTTGATTTGCTCATAATGGGTTTGGTTAGCTGGCAAACGATATTCATTTTGCTCATAAGTGAGCTCATGATAACCTCTTGTAGGATATTGAATCTTTACAAGCATCCCACAATGATTCACTGCCTCATTAATTTCTCTATTCGCTCCTCCTTTGTAGTAATATCCATCTGGATAAGTGCTAGAAGGGTATTCTTTGAAAGCTGGAATAAAATCCGCTCTATTGATATTTTGAGCATTGTAAAAACCCCACTCATCCTGAGCATAACTGTTTCTACCTACTGGAGTAGGGAAATAACCACTATTAGGGTCTCCATGATAGGTCAGTATGTAAGGAGGTAGTGGATCTCCTTGGGCAGGATATTCTCTTACTTGGTCAAGTTTCAAATAACAAGCATCATAAGAATTAATATCTCCAAAGTAAGAATGAAACAGTTCATATTTTTTCACGAGTACTCCATATTTTCTAATTTCAATCGTTTTGAGTCTATGCCCTCCCTTCAAATCTTTTCTTTCATCAGTTTCATAGAGAAAAGTAATTTCCACTCCCTCTGTTCCCACTATTTTCTTTAATCTGCCTCCATGAGTGACTGTTTTGTTCTTACTTTCTTGAAAATACAATTGTCCAAACTCAGCAAGCACCCCTCCATTGTTTAAACCCATGGTGGTACTTTGGCTTGTTAAACTAATGGTTTCTGTTGTTTCTGCTTCATAGATAAATTTGACAGTATCTTTAGAGCTTGTCGTTGTAATTCTGGACAAATTCCAAGCAGAATTGTAAATATGCTGTGGATCTGGAGGAGTGGAAGGAATATTGTTAGAACGATAACTATACAAACTGCTATAGTTTCTTTCCACATAACCAGCATCTTGGGTAGTGGTTCCAAATAAATATTGCACTCCTTGAGCTGATTTGAGAAGATACCAGTTTTTTGACTGTGCAGCCCCATTCTGAGCCCAAATGTCAATATTTTGATGAGGAATGAAATGTTTATTTCCATCCAAATCATGGACAAATTTGCCTGAAAGTCCTGGAGCTGAAAAGGTATACAAGTCAGGTTCTGTATCAAAATCTCCTTTCTGTTGATTTTTCATGAATTGATACATGTTAGAACCTCCATTGGTTTGAGACCATGTCACCCCTCCATAAGAAGCAGAAGTAATATCAGTGGTAGCTTCTAATTTTGGAAATCCTGAAGGATTAAAAAACCAACGAGTATTTTGAACAGCACTAAACATGCCTCCCATGCCTTCATCATCTCTGCCACGAAGGGTTCTGGAGAGTGTTCCACCAGCTTCTAAGACCCAGCCAGCACCCACAGAGGAAGCTGTTTCACTCATTCTAAAACCTGAGGCATGGTATTTAAGACTCACAGGTACACTCACCCCTCCTATTTTAATTTCATAAATAGGAATGGATATCTGAGGTAAACCTTGATACAAATTCACTGGGACTTCTACAAATTTACCCAAAGATGAAGCTTCTGGTGAAGCTGGGATTTGATTGGGTACATAACGGGAGGCTTGTTGAGCATGCAGAGAATAAAAAGAGCACAACATCGCACAGAGTAGCACGTTTGCTACCACTAGAAACTTCGTTTTCATAGTGTGGTATTTTGTTTAAAGATACTGTTTCATTTCATAGAAAGCTTAAAACATATTTTAAGCCTCGCAAAACTAGAAAAAAGAAATCAAACTAAAAACTCAATCTTGCTCCAAAAAGTACATGCTTTGCTCCGTAAAAAATAAAAGAACTAACATGATAGCAAGGCTATGATTTGTTTTCTTTTGCAGTTTTGTTGCATTCTTTTTCTTCTTTTTTACTATTTTTCTTACATGATGATTGCGTTTTGATCCAAAAAAAATCTTGAAAAATTCTTCCATCTTCCTATCTTTGCAAGCGTTTTGGATGTTCTTGTGCCTACTTAGAATCCATTTATTATCAGTAGATAAAGCAAATATGATCTTTTTGTAAAGAATTTTATTGGGCTTTTTTAAAGAATTTCAAAACATACTATTTTTATAAACAATCTTACACTATGAAAAACCTCTTTTACTTTTTTTGGAGTCTGTTTCTCCTCTCTTTTCATTCTTTTGCTCAAAAAGCCTATGAAACAGTTAAAAAAGCTCCAACGTATTCTCTCTCAGAAGCACTTTCTCAAAAGTCATCCACTGTTTTAAAAATCAAAGTAAAGAATTCCGAGCTTTCTTTGATGTTTAAATTAGACAAGTTTAGTCATTTGGCTTATCTAGATATTGGTGGATTAGGTTTAAATCAATTGCCTATAGAAATATTGGCTCTCCAAGAACTCCAATATTTAGATGCTTCAGGAAACAATCTAACTAGTCTGCCTAAGAAAATGGGGACAAAACTTTCTTACATGGCATTTTTGAATTTGTCTAAAAATAACTTTGTAGCAGTGCCGCTAGAAATTACCTCCCAGTTCCGTTTTTTAAGAGAATTAAATCTCTCTTACAATCAAATCACAGTGATTCCTACAGCCAAGGAACTTGCTAAAAATATTGATTTAGAAAGACTTTTGCTGGTAGGTAACAACATTAATACTTATTCTTCTGAGATGTATTCCTCTCTTTCAGGACTCAGAGGTCTTGAAATCAGAGAAAATCCGATTCTTGATTTGTTACTTTCAGATTACGAACTCTCCAAAACCCCAGTGTTTTCATCTTTAGAAGAAGCCTTGAAAAACCCATCCAAAGTCTATCGTTTGGAGCTTTCTGGGATTAGCACCTTGCCTACTCAAGAGTTATCAAAACTCACACATTTACAAGAATTAAGAGTTCACAATGCTTATTTGAAAAGTCTTCCTGAAAATATTGGAGAAATCCGCCAATTACAGAGACTCAGTTTGATTTCTAATCAAATTACAAGTTTGCCTGATGGAATCGGCAACTTAAAGCATTTAAAGAGTTTGAATGTGAGTTTAAATCCACTAGAAAAACTCCCTAGTTCTATTGGACAATTACAAGAGCTCACTGAACTAGATGCTTTTTCAACAAAATTGAGTAGCCTTCCCTCTGAAATTGGAAACTTGGCAAAGCTTGAAAAATTAAATCTGACTTCTTCAAAATTAGCCTCTCTACCTGAAAGTATTGGCAACTTAAAGAATTTACAAAATTTATCTCTCTCAGGAAATTTATTAGAAAAACTGCCTGATAGTATTGGAGGACTTGAAAAACTCAAAACGCTGTCTTTACTTGATAACAAACTTTCAAGCCTGCCAGCAGAGATTGGTAACCTGAAAGTATTAGAACAGCTTGATTTAAGAAACAATGTGCTTAAAAACTTACCTGCTGAAATTGGGGGTCTTGAAAAACTTAAAAACCTTGCTTTAGGAAAAAATCAATTATTAAGCCTGCCCACTGAAATTGGAAAATTAAAGGAATTAGAGCAATTAGATTTGCTTGGAAACAAACTCTCAAGCCTTCCAACCTCTATTGGAAATTTGAGTAAATTAAAGTCTTTAGACTTATGGGGAAATCAACTTTCCACACTTCCAAACTCCATTGGAAAACTGGCTCAATTAGAGAATTTAGAATTGTGGGGAAATGTGCTTGAAAAATTACCCCCTGAAATGAAGGAGCTTGTCAACCTTCGTCGTTTGAGTGTGGGACAAGGGAAAATGAGTGATGGACAGATTCAGCAACTCAAAAGAAATTTATCAAGAAGTGTGGTGGTGTTTTAACATGAAAACAAGGTTTTTAATTATCATCATTTTAAAGCTGTTTGTAGCCACTTTTTCTTTTGGACAAGTAGAACTTAAAGCGGAGGAGAAAAAGAAGCAGAGAGAGGCAAAGAATAGCCAAAAAGAGGGACAAGAGAAGGCTGCTTGGAAAGAAAGACTGGTTTGGGGTGGAAATGCTTTTGCAACCTTTAAGCCCATATCCATTGACTTGGCTCCTACTGTAGGCTATAAGGTATCTCCCTACCTTATTCCAGGTGTGGGTGTTGGGTTTAATTATTTCAAGCCTTCAGACTCGAAAGATCCTAGAAAAGAGGGAATTACTTACACCATAAAGGCTTCTATTCAAAGTAGATTAGGAAAATATGCTTTCTTGCAAATAGAAGCTGAGGCAGTGAATTTTCAGAATAGACAGAATATGAGTGAGAGACTTTGGCAAATCAATCCACAGGCTGGTGGTGGACTCAATATTCCATTAGCACAGCAAGCACAAGTGATGGTGAATGTGATGTATAATTTCAATTACAATCCTAAAACCTCAGTGTATTTAAGTCCTTGGATAGTCAGAATTGGATTTGCTTTTAATTAGAAAAAAAATAGAGAAAAATAAATGATCACATCAAACACAAACGTTCCTATGAAATCAAACAATCTTTTTGCAAGTCTTATCTTTTCAATATTGATCTTGACTTCTTTTGTGAATATTCCTCAAAATACACTTTTGCTCAAGAAATGGAAGATAGAGTTTTCAACAGCATTGCTTGCCATGCCTACTACAGCTCAGACACATTATCAAAACTTAACAGAAGCACAGAAAGCCACAGTCAGAGCAGATGTGGAAAGAGCAACTTGGGAGTTTAAGGAAGCTGGGGTATTCGTTCAAACCTATTCAGATGGAGAAACAGGACAAGGGACTTGGAGCCTTTCTTCTAATCAGAAATACATCACCATCAGTGTGGATGGAAATACCTTCACCCATGAAATCAAAATACTTAATGCTACTACCCTTGTCATCAAGAACAATGAGGGAAAAGAAGTAACCTATCATCCTCTATAACACACTCACTCCTAAGAAATTAGGAGTTTTTTTGACAGGTTCACTTTAAAAACCAAAGTGTCGCAACCTTTAAATTAAAAAAAATCAAGGAAAAATTCGTTTTCTGTATTCTCCATTTTATCATCATTCTTCTTATTTGAATACTTTTCCCAAACACTTCACTTTGAAATCAAAAGTAGTTATCCACATATTCTAAAAGAATCCATAAAACACGTGATTTTTATATTTTTAATTATATATAAGTGTAGAGTGTTTTAATATGAGAAATTTGGTGGATATTATGTAGTGATTTGGTGAGTCTATATGAGAAATTTGGTGATAAATATGAGATTGATTTTGATATTCATATTTTAATTTTTACTTTTGAAAAATCAAATATAATGATTTATGCAATACATTGAAGACGAACAAAATAAAAATGCATTGGTGGTTCAATCCAATAAGTTGATTAATGGACGTTATGAAATGAGCCTTGTGGAGAGGCGTATTTTCTTGAAAATGGTTTCTATGATAAAAAATACGGATAAAGATTTTCAAACTATCTTTATTGATGCAAGAGATATTATCAAGGACATGAATTTACAAGGAGAATCAGCATTCTCAGAGCTTAAAAAAGCTACAAAAAGATTGATTCAACATGTTTGTGAAATTTTAGAACCTGATGGACTCTTACAAATTGGTTTGGTAAGTAGTGCCAAATACCATAAAGGTAAAGGATTGATAGAATTGTCTTTTGACCCTAAACTCAAGCCCTATTTACTCCAACTCAAAAATAACTTTACGATGTATGGCTTGAAACAAGCTCTACAATTTAAAAGTCTGTACTCCCTCAGAATTTATGAGTTGCTCAAGCAATTTTCCAGTACAGGTTATCGAATTATCCTTCTTTCAGATTTAAGACAAGCCCTAAACTTGAAAGACGAATACAAACTTTATGCAGATTTCAAAAGATTTGTTTTGATGCAAGCTCACAAAGAACTTAAAGATTCTGATATACCTTTTGAGTTTGAAGAAATAAAAACAGGAAAGAAAGTAACTAAAATCAAATTTACTTTTGAAAAAAGAGTCCAATCAGAAACTTTAGAACTTGTTGGAATAGAACACAGAAGTAAAGCTTATGAAGCCCTCCTTAGATTAAAACTTACAGAATATCAAGCCAAACAAGTATTATCCAGAACTGACGATCTCAGCATCTTTCAAGCTCTTTATGAAATCAATATTGCCATTTTGGATAATAAAATTAGAAATAAAAGTGCTTATGCTTTCAGTGTTTTGAAAGCAAAATTTGGCTTAGATTAATTATAAAATTTTAATTATCAATATTTTACAAAATAAAAATCTATGAGTTTTTTGGTGATTATTATGAGACTAAAAAAGTTATTCATAATAAATATTATTTTTTCAAAAAATAATATTATGTTTGTACATCAAAAATGAGCTTTTTTATGACCACCAAAAAAATTGCCATATTAAATCACAAGGGAGGTGTTGGTAAAACGACTACAACCTTTAATTTGGGCAAAGCATTATCATTGTTAGAACAAAAAGTTTTGATGATAGATATTGACCCACAAGCCAATCTAACCATTATTGCAGGGCAAGAACAACCAGAAATAAGCATTTATGATGCTTTTATCAATGATGAAACCCTGCCTATTGTTAATGTTAGTAACAATTTAGATTTAGTACCTGCTAATTTAGATTTATCAGAAGGAGAGTCGAGATTTATATCTGTGGGTATTGGAGGGTATTTTAAACTCAAGAATGCTTTAGAGAAATTAGAAGATGATTATGATTATATCTTAATTGATTGTCCTCCATCTTTGGGAATTTTAACATTAAACGCTCTGATTGCATCAGACAATGTAATGGTAATCGTAAATCCTGAGTTTTTAAGTATCAAAGGGCTTACTACAATTATCAATGCAATTAATGGTATCAATAAAGATTTGAATTTAAATTGTAGTATTTTGGGATATTTGATAGCTCAAACAGAAAGAACCGTTCTTTCCAAAGGTTTTGAGAAGCAAGTAAAAGATGTTTTTCAAGATAAAACATTTAACACTGTTATTAGAAGAAATGTAGCACTTAAAGAAGCTTCTGCTTCTAAAACTGATATTTTTTCATACAATCGAACTTCAACAGGAGCAGAAGATTATTTAGAACTCGCTAAAGAAATTGTAAGTTTATGAGCAAAAAGAAATTATTTGTAGATAATGTTGTTTCAAACATTTTAAATGATGCAAAACAGGAAATAAAAGATGTTCAGAGTGAGATAAAAGCTAATATCAAAATTCTTCCAGAATTACAATCTCTGATTCCTCCTCTTACCCAAGAAGAGTTTGAGCAACTCAAATTAAATCTTTTGGCAGAAGGGTGTAGGGAAGCTTTGCTTGTTTGGAAAAATGATAAAGAATATGTTTTGATAGATGGACATAATCGTTATCAAATTTGTAAGGAAAATAAAATAGTTTTTAGGGTAGAGGTGAAGGAGTTTAGAAATATCGAATCTGTAAAAGATTGGATGATTTTAAACCAGCTTGGAAAAAGAAACTTAACGGAGTTACAAAAATCTTATTTAAGAGGCTTACAATATAAGAATGAAAAGAAAAAAGAGGCTTCTATTGAGAATTTGAAGCAATTTTCCGACGTGGACAATTTGACTACATCGGAAGGGAAGGGGACACAAAGAACTGTCGAAAAACTTTCTGAGCTACATAAAGTATCACCAAAAACTATCCAAAGAGATGAAAAATTTGCTTTAGGTTTGGATTTATTGGTTCAAGATGATACAGAACTGAAAAACAAGATATTATCGAAGGAAGTGAAAGTTCCTGCTGGTATCATACAAAAATTGGCTGATATTGAGGAAAAAGAGCAAAAAGACCTTAAAGCTGAAATACAAAAACAGTATATAAACTCAGAAAAAGAACGCAAAGCAAAAGAGACTCCAAATAACTCAGAAAAAGATTATATCAAAAAAATTATGACAATTGTGAAAACTATGTCAGAAAAAGAGTTAAAACAACTGTTAGATAATCTTTCAAGCAAAAAGTAGCATTCTATTCTTATTCCAAAACCTAAAGAGATATAGGAACAATCTTCTATAAATCTTTGGGTTTTATTTTTACAATTTTATTATCTTTCATAATTACCAATTCTGTATTCATTTTCTTCTTAAAAGCAATCAATTTCTCATAAGTAAGTTCTAAACCTTTTAGAATCTTTTCTCTTTCTTCATTTTTTTCGTTCTGTTTCATGGAAATATTGTTTTAATTCTGCAAATTTATCTTCATTTAATACTTCTATTTCTCTATCTTTTCTTTTTTCGGCTATGATGTCATGCTTTCCTTCAGAGTTGTCAAATATCATAGTTGAATCTACAATAGGAAGGTATAGTTTGAATAAATTAACGATACCATTTTTATATCTTCTTTCAATCACTTCTTTTTCTATATGATGCCCACCCTCCTCAACTCTAATTTTTACTCTTTGAATAGCTAATTCTACACTTTTCAACCAAAAGAACAGTAATGTTACATCATAATTGTTTGCCTGAGCCTCTAATATCATACTGCGATAGCTTTTTGAAGCTAAGGTTGTTTCAAAAGCGAAATTTTCAAAATTAG
>Ga0075157_10002080_pt1 | contig 11824 bp, 10 predicted proteins | sample JI81BgreenDNA_FD_70967 | JGI IMG/M metagenome (GOLD analysis project Ga0075157, IMG submission 70967) | Wastewater effluent complex algal communities from Wisconsin, to seasonally profile nutrient transformation and Carbon sequestration -... | ecosystem: Engineered > WWTP > Effluent > Algae...
GCGCGGGCAGGCCGAAGCCATCGCCCGCTCGACCGAGGCGTGCCTTGCGCTCGGGGTGCCGCTGATCGCGGTGATCATCGGTGAGGGCGGATCGGGCGGCGCGGTGGCGCTGGCAGCGGCCAACCGCGTGCTCATGTTCGAACACGCGGTCTATTCGGTCATCTCTCCCGAAGGCTGCGCTTCGATCCTGTGGCGCAGCGCCGCGCAGGCTGCCACGGCGGCCGAGGCGATGCGGGTTACGGCGGGCGATCTGCTGAAACTCGGCGTGATCCACCGCATTGTCTACGAGCCGAGGGGCGGCGCTCACCGCGACGCGGACGAGACAGTCAAGCGGCTGACGCTGGCGCTACGCGCGGAACTCGCCGCGCTGGCCGCGCTTAGCCCGGCCGAACTGCGCCGCGAGCGCGAGGAATTCTTCCTGAAGCTGGGGTAAGGGGAGGTTTTCTCGCCCTATCGCTTCGCTGCATGAGGGCGGGGTAACGGGGCTACAGGAGTTGTAAATCTGGACTAACCACATGCTTTAACGTGTGAAAATATAAGATATCTCAGAAATGGCCTCCAGTCTGGCCCCCATCTATTTGGCCCTTGCGCTCGACCGGCGCGGGCCTGATCGATCCTCTAAACCGCTGCCGCAATTCGCCGGATCGAATTCGGGTCAAATGCTGGGGGCGGCTGAGAAGCTGGAAACGGCACACACCCTACGCGACGATTCGCAGGCTGAAAGCCGCACAAGTCTGCCCCTTTCCAAGGGTGGCGGCTTCCCAATCAAGTCCGGATCACGCCCGCACCGCCAATCGCATTCGATTGAACTGAGGCCATGGTGCTGAATTAGCTAGGCTTTGCCATGATCGGCAGGCACATTAGATCCCACTGACGCAAGCTAAGGGGAGTGAGTGGTATGGATGACGATAAGGGCCTGTCCGCAGAGGCCAAGGCAATCGTAGCCTCTAACCTAGTCGGCACGGTTGCGCTGCTCCGGTCGCACCGTTGGGATGAGGGAGACGCCAAGCGGTTCGCCCTGCGAGTGTATCAGGACTTCCTCACCGCGCTCGACTAGGCGAGAGGTTCGCCTGAATCCTCATGCTCGGGTAGGGCGATGTCTAGAATTAGCAGGGCGAGCGCGGTGTCGCGCAGCATATGACGGACCGCCGAAAGCGAGCCGCACTGTAGTATCGTTGCGTCACCGCCACATCGGGTAACGATACTTAGGATCGTCTGGCGTTTTGCAAAATCATCATCAACGATACCGATGATCATGATTCCAAGGCTCCTCGCAGTGCAGACCTAATGCTTTCTTCGAGGACTACCCTTGGCAGAGACGCCGAACGCATGTTTGCCGGCTGGGTGCACGCTGACGAACGGGATGGCTCACGTCGCCTCCATCCCGACTTGCGCCCGTGGAATGAGCTGAGCGAAGAGGTGCGCGATAAGCACCGCAGTCAGGTGCTAGGCGTTATTGGAACCGCGGTATGATGGATGGCAAAAACTGTTTACCGCCATCATCGCATAGAGCTAGACACCTCTCGCGATGAAGCTCCCCGATCAAAACATGCCCGGGTTCAATCTACCGAACCTACCTCTCGTAAATGCGTTGGTGGATCGGCTTCAATCTGAAGGCTTTAGCTTTGAGAAGTCAGCCCATCTGATCTGCGTCCAGCACCTGTTGGCGACAAACATTACCTTGTTTAAGTCGCTGTTCGAATTGGGGATAGATCCGGCCCGTACGATTGTGCTTGGGAAAGGTTACTCGGACTCGCAAAGGTGTATCGACGCCTTGCGCGAACTTGGTGCAACAGTTTTCGCAGCCCAAGATCCGGCGACGCCGGGCCGTTACGGGACACGGAGAGATGAAGAGATCAAGGTTTTTTGGGAGTTCGTTCGGTCAAGGATTTCGTCTGACGACGAGAGCCCGGTTTTTGTGGGAGACGTCGGCGGCCGTCTGATGTTGCATGTTTCCGATACGCTTCACGCTGGCTGGACCCGCCCACATGTCGTGGCCGTTGAACAGACATCAAGCGGCTTACGGCGTGTTGAGCGAAATACGTTCCGGCTTCCGTTAGTAAATCTCGCTCGAGCGGCAGCGAAGTGCGCCCGAGAAAGCCGGATATTGGCGAACGGAATTCTCGAACGGATCGACCGCGAGAGCCCCGGAAACTGGCCGAATGTCAGGGCTTGCGTAATCGGTAGAGGGTCTGTCGGCAATGCACTGGCAAGCGCTTTAAGTGCGCGGGACATACTCTTCGAAGCCTTTGGTGAAGACGATGCAGGCGAAGACGAGGCGTTGCTGCAAGAAGGGGTCAAAAGAGCCGATGTCATTTTCGGCTGCACAGGCGAAGCGCTTTTCGACAACTGGCCCAATTCCGCGTTCCGCGATGGTCAGGTTTTGGTGAGTTGCTCGTCCGAGGACATAGAGTTTTCGCCTCTACTACGGTTGATACCGGAATACGCGAGTAGCGGCTGGCCTGTCCCGCATACGGTAATCCCAGTCGGATCGGGAACGATACGGATCCTGCGTGGCGGATTTCCAATCAATTTCGACGATAGCGGTGTTTCTTTGCCGGAACAGGAGATACAGATCACTACGGCTCTCACCTTGGCTGCATTTGTTGCGGCCGCTAGACACGCTAAAGGGGCTGGGGCTGATGCAACGCTGATCGAGATATCTGATGAACTTCAGCACTGGATCATTGGCCAGACTCAGGGGCTGATCGGGCAGTAGTATCAAGGTGATCCGGCGTGGTTCTGTCTTGAATGGGGGTGACCCAATCAAGCAATTGTTAATGAAGCGCTTGCTTACGTTGCGCCGCAACCGATGGCTAAGATGGAATAGACCTCATGTCCGTATTGGCTATCACCGGTTCGATCCTCGCGCATAGGCAAGCTTGCACGCCCATTCTCCGCTTTACCGACGAGCCTCTTGTTGACCTAGTGACGCGACTTGCCGTTGATGGAACCCTATTGGTTGCCGACAGCTACAATACGCCCTTGCTTGCCGCACGCGGTATTCGCCCCATCGAGATCGATGATAGCAAGGCGGAGACTATTGCCGCAATCGGCGCAGCAGATGACATCGCTCTGGTCGTTGCAGTAGGTGGATGCACTGCGTTGGATGTGGGACGAGCGATTGCCGCTGAACAAGGCGTGAGCGTGATCTCCGTACCAACGATCCTCTCCAATTCCTGCATCAGTTCACCCACCAGCGTCATCGAGGTGGACGGCAGGTTGATTAGCCACAAGACAACCGGTCCACGCGAAACTGTGATCAGCATGCCGACCATCATCGCCAACCATGCCGATCCATTGAAAAACTGGTCGGCATCGGGCCTCGGCGACTTGCTTTCCACCTGCGGCGCCGCGGCCGAGCAGGCGTGGCTTGCCGGCCATCTAAATGCGGCGCAATTCAGCCTGCCAGCGCAATGCCGCTCTGCGCTCGACTGGGTCGAGGCTGTGCCCTACCCGCTCGACGAGCAAGGTCTGGGAGAGCTTGCCCAACGCCTGCACGACTTTTCAATCGATGGACACGAGAAGGTGCCGGCAGCGAGTGAGCACCAGTTGTATTACACGTTGCGGGCGCGTTTCTCGCATCAACGGATGGTGGCAACCCACGGCAAGATCGTGGGCTTCGCCTCACTTCTTGCGCTTCTGGCCTGGGTAGAGACGACTGGCGACGATACTCCCTTCAACCTTTTGCGCGCCTGTTACCAGCGGATCGGCGTGCCCATCAGTTTCGCTGAACTCGGGCAGATCGGCATCCCGGAAGCGGATTTCCGGCTCGGTGTCTCCCTGACCTGTACCCGCTTGATGAACCACGTCAAAGACCCAGCCTGGCCAGGCTGGGAGCAACTGGTCTAGTTGACAACAGTAGAGTGAAAATGGATTGTGCCGGACAGGCGGCTGTGCTTCGCTTGGGGGTGGGCATGCACAATTTTCGGGTTTTCATTTCGACGGCAGAGCAGGCCCATGGCCTGCCCATCACAACTCTCGTCGACAAAACGATACAAGAATACGCTAATATTTCGAAAGACGATATATACTTTTATCGTAGAGATGGAAACACCAACAGAATAGACGCAAAAATACTCGATTCTATTGATAAATCCGCATACCTGTTGCTTGTCATTGACGATGACTATTTTTCTTCAACTTATTGTTTTCGTGAATTTTTCAGATTCTATAAATATAATTCACGAAGTCTTGATGATATATTAGTTGTTATTTCGCAGGGGCTTCTGGCTTACAACCGTATGGTCGTAAACAAGTTGTCCTTTAGCGAGCACGTCAAGCTAGATCAGATTGCCTTAGGGGAATTGAGTCAGGAGGAGGCGAGTTTCCTTGAAGCCGAATGGGTTCCTGCACTCGAAGAGCTTATAAAGAAGAGCAAGTACATCGACTTTAGTGGGGGAGTGCCGACTGACGAGGTTAAGAACCAGCTCCGCAAGGGCCTGGAAGACCCCAAGTCCGTTCACATTGCCCGATGCGCTCGGATGGCGGCATTCTGCCTCGGAGCCGACCGTTTTCATGATGGCGGCTGGGGGTACTCGCTCGGCGACTACGCCGAGATCGACAGTGGGGATGGCGACCGCTTGCCTAGCGGTCCCTACGGCATGGCCATCATTGGTCTTCGCGCAATTGGACAATTTCTGCGGCCTGAAGAGTTGGGAAAAGAGATTGCCGCAGTATTTCGCCTAGCCGCTGCTGACAAAATTGACGCTGATTTTTCCAGCCCAACCGGTCTTGAGGCAGTTTACGAAAGAAATCCCCTTAAAGTTGTTCACGACAATCTTCCTGATGTCAGTAACTACATATCGCACTTGGATGTAGGCGTAATAAGTCACAATTCAGGCCACGCAAACAGAGCGATTAGCGAATCCCACAAGCAATTCCGCTGGGTTCTTCAGAATGAAGAAAAGGGAAAGCTCGAGTTCAGATCAATTGCCTTTGCATCGTTAGCAAAATCGATTTACTTGTCTGAGGACAAGAAAAAATGGATCGCGAGTAACCTACTGACATATTCCTATCTCAATACTACAAATGGAAATCATGAGCCCCGTAGGGATGATAATAATTTGCTCAACGCGGACGTGCGCAAGTTTTTTGCGACCGCTCTAAAAAATGCAATGGACTCTCACCATTCCATTCCTGAACCTGATTTCGACAGGTTGAGGGAGTATACGCTTGCCAAATTGGTTTCGGCGGAAGCGATTTCCTCTCTGAGCGCTGGTCCTGGTGTCGCTCTTTCTAGCGACGAGAAGGCTGTGCAGCGTTTCATCGAAATTCGTGCCCATGCCTCAGTCCGTGAAGATGATGAAATTGACGAACTTGTTGCGCAAGCGCGGGCAGGTTGTGCGTCTGCTCGGGTGCGCCTGTCATGCTTCCTTGCCGATTGCGCAGCAGCGCTACGACTTAAGCCAACGGACGTAACCGTTCGAGGGCAGTTCCTGACGCCTGTCGCAAACCATATCTTTGCACACCCGAATGCCGAGACAATTGTCTCGCAGCTCGATGCAATAGGCTGGGCTGCGGTGATCGACATTGCCTTCTCTATCCATTGGCACGACATTAGCTCGGACCAGAGGCAGACGATTTCAGAAGACCTGGCCGGCCGTTGGGAGAGCGGCAAAGCACTCAAGAGATTGCACGCGAAGTTGATCGAAGACTCCAGGGAGGGGAAGGCGAATTACGCGGGAGTTAGCCTGGAGATCCCCGAGGCCTATCGACTTGTTTTAAAAGATTACCTCGGAGATCTTGCCGAAAATTGGCCATCGGGCGAACCAGGCGAGGACGCAATCGAGACTAGGAAAACTGCGCTGAGAGGCATGATTTCGAATGCCAGTTTCCAGATCGGGCGAGCCGCGACCAAGCCGCGCAGCATTAACCCGCGCGCAACTCCGCTCGGTTCCGAGACGCGACCGATTTGCGGCTCTTTGCGGGTGTGCGCAGATAGCGGCCGGGTCGAGATCGAGACGCCAGGGTATCACAAGCTCTTTCTCGAGCCATTCCGCGATCTGACCGGGATGGACGTGGTCAATCTGAGCACGATCAGCCGTGAATTCGGCGATAGGGACAAGACGCTTGTCGACATCATGGGCAAGATGGTGGTTGCCGAAACCTATGCCTCTGGCGCAGACGGCACATTAAGGATGTTGGATTTCATCGAACGAACGCAGGAAATCACAGACATGCTTAAAGCTCAGGATATTGATGACGGCTATGGCATGGAAGACTTGATAAAGCTGCGTGCCGGCAAGGACGGTACGCGCTGGGTCCACCGTACCGCGATCTTGCAGAGACCCCGGGCCGGTAAGCGCACAATTGCTTGGCGCTTCGCCCAAGTCCCGAACCAGATTGCCGAAATGTGCGTCCGGGAAGGGATGCCTGAGGAGCGTTCCGCTGGCACTGCGCCGCTCGGCGGCGCGAGCATCTGATGCTCGAAACGCGCGGCCTTTCGCATTCCTTCGGGTCGTTGCGGGTTCTGTCCGACATCAATCTTGCCTTCCCCCATGGTGAGGTGGTCGCTCTGATCGGTGGCAATGGGGCCGGAAAATCCACTTTGTTGCGGTTGCTTGCGGGCGCCATGCGCCCCAGTTGCGGATCGGTTCTCGCGGGCGACGACATTGGTATGGTCGGATCGATTGCGGCCGCGCGTAAGGCAGGTATCTGGATGGCGGACCAGGAGGGCGCCCTGATCCCCCTGTGGACCGTCGCTGATCATTTTCGCATTCTGGCCGGACTCGATCAGGGTAAGCCATGGCAGGAACTGGCCCCAGAGGTCGAAGGCAACGAAACAGTTGAAAGCCTTGCTCAGCATTTGCGGCAATTGGTCGAGATTGCGCTTGTTTTCTGTGGGGGCCGACGGGCAGCACTCTTCGATGAGCCCACGGCTGGCCAGAGCCGCGAGACCCGCACCGCCATTCATCGCGCGATCCGGTCAGCTGCCAATGCCGGGGGAAGCGTTGTCTGGGTGACGCATGACCTGTCGGCGGCGCTGGCACAGGCGGACCGGATCGTGGTTCTCAAGGATGGTGTCGTGGCGCTCGATAGCCCGTCGACCGCCGTCAACCGCGAGACCCTGTTGGCGTTGCTGATAAGGGACGCCGCGCCGCCGCTGTGGGCTCACGAACGGACCAGCCGCAGCCTCGGCGAACCCGTCATGCAACTGGTCTGCTCGGTCGACAGTGCGCCATTCTTTATCTCTCGCGGAGAGATTGTCGGCATTGCTCTGGGTGCCAGACGGTCTTCGCGCGATATCCTACGCTTCGCCGCCGGACTGAGCCGAAAAAAGCAAGTGCCAAGGATCGAGGCTGTCAGTCCAGAGATGAACATCAAATATCTGAGCCGGGAGCGAAATCAGGAGTGGGACTTTCCAAGGCAAACATTGCAGTTTTGTCTCGCCGCATCATCATGGTCTCACATCGGCAAGCTTGGCTGGATTGCGACCGGAACCGAGCGTGCGCTGGCGACTGACTTGCAGAAGCGCTTTGCCATTGTCGCCGATTCCGTCGAGGTGCCAATAGAAACTCTAAGTGGAGGCAACCGTCAAAAGGCGCTGCTGGCGCGGCTTTGCGCCCGCACCCCTGACGGGCTCCTTCTCGACGAACCTTTTTCCGGCGTCGATGCGCCGACCAGACAACAGATACAGGCTGAACTTTCGCGCATGTCTTCCGAAACTGGGATCGTACTGGTGAGCCAGGAATGGGAGGATATGGTGACGATTTCCGATCGGGTTTTGGTGCTGCAGGACAACGGGCTGCTGGTAGAATTGCGCGAGGACGAACTGACTCCGGAAGCCATCGAACGTTCTCTTCTCGAAGGCTACCAGAGTGCGATGGAGGTGTCAGAATGACAACTGATCGCACTATGCAAGTCGTACTGGTGACCCTCGGGCTGCTAGCGGCCGGGGTGGTGGCAGCGTTGCAGCCGCTTTTTTACACTGCCGACAACCTACTGAATATCCTACGACAATCCGTCCCGCTGGTAATCCTTGCTGTGGGACAGTCCTATGTGTTGATTTCGCGTGGTCTCGACCTGTCGCAGGGCGGGGTCGTGGTGGTAACCAGCGTAGCCTTTGCGCTTTTGTCGCAACACACGGGGATCGCGGTCGCCATTCCCCTCGTGATAATGCTGGGAGCCAGCGTGGGACTGGTTAATGGCAGCCTCGTAGCAGGCTTCGGGCTATCGCCCTTCGTTGTGACACTCGGCATAGGCTCGGTTCTTCAAGGAGCCGCACTTGTTGCCTCCTCAGGCCAGCCCGTCTTTCAGGTTCCGGCTGGCTTCTTCCTGCCCTACTATGGAACGGCGTTGGGCATTCCAATACCTTTCTTCGTCGCTTTCGCGATAACGATCACGGCTGGCCTAGTGCTTGACGGGTCGGTATTGGGTCGTTCCATTCGCGCGGTCGGCAGCAACGCGAGAGCCGCGTTTCTTTCGGGTCTTGCAGTGAAGCGCACCGAGCTTTTAGCCTACTTCTTGTGCGCTACGACCACCTCGATCGGTGCCATTATGCTTGCCGCCCGCATTTCAAGTGGTCACCCTACCGCCGGGTCTGATATGGCTCTTCAGGCAATCGCAGCGGCGGTTATCGGCGGCGTGAGCTTGTTTGGAGGGCGAGGATCGGTTTACGGTGCAGCCGCAGGGGCGGTTTTTCTTACAGCCATTGCGAATGCGCTCAACCTCCTCAATGTCTCGTCTTTCATCCAGCTCATTGCAGTCGGTCTGATTATCATTATCGCGGCAGTCATCGACAAGGTGAGACGCGACGCAGTTCAAATTCTCGGAGGTTTGTAGTGAACAGGAAACTGGCTTTCGGATTACTGGCACTTGCACTGGTCGTTACGGCGCTGCTGATCTGGAGGGCTAACGGCAATACTGTCGGCATGGAAACGCCCATAGCGGTCCGCGAGGAAACAGTTGGATTGCCTGCGACACTGCCTCTTAGCCCGAAGCCGGCCAGACCTTACAAGATTGGTGTGCTCTTCCCATTCATGGCCTCGCCCTTCTGGGTAAACGAGGCTTATGGGGTTCTGGACCAGGCTGACCGACTGGGTCTGGAAGTGGTTTGGCTTTCAGCGGATGGATATGATAATGTCGATCGGCAGAACAGCCAGCTCGAAGATCTCGCCGCGCAGGACGTTGATGCCATCTTGATCGCTGCGACTAGCAGCACCGGCGTAGTTCCTGTTGTCAATCGGATCACAGCCAATGGGACGCCTGTTTTCGCCCACGTGACGTCTGCAGCGACCAAAAGCATTTCGAGCAGCGTTGTGAACAACGATCTGGAGATTGGTCGCCAGCAGGCACGCTTTATCGGAAAGACCCTTGGCGGCAAGGGACGGGTGGCAATGTTGAACGGTCCCGCAGCAGCAGATTGGGCGTCCCTGCGCGTCAAGGGGTTCAAGGAGGTGCTTGCCGCAGAATTCCCTGAAATAAGGATCGTGGCCGAACGCACCGGGATCCCTGATCGCGCGGATGCCCAAAGGCTGACGGAGGACTTACTCTCCGCCAATAATCAGCTTGATGGACTCTTCACTGTGGCTGACGGGATGGCGATGGGAGCAGCTGATGCGATGCGGAACGCCTCACGGACCGACATCGTCTTGACGACTGCGTCCTTCTCCCAAGAGAGCCTGCCCTATATGCGGGACGGCCTGATCGACCTTAATGTCGATGAGAATCCGGTACTTATGGGACGGGCTGCTGTCGATAACTTGGTGCGCGCCCTCAACGGTGAACCCGTGGCCAGAACTGTCTACGTTCCAAGTCCCGCCTACACTGGAGAAACGGCTGCTCGGGTCAATAAAGACGGTCAGTGGGCACCTAAAGGTTGGCAACCATAACATCCGGAGCCCCGATGATTGATTGATCTATGAGGTTGGCAAACTCAAGATTTGCCGGATGTGAAAGCCAATCTTGGCACTCGGTAAATCAGGCCGCACGGCACGAGCAAAAGCCACTTCCGACCCCCGCCGAGATCGTCGGTCAACGTGTCTGGGGGCATGCCACCAGACACGTTGCCATCCCATCAATCACCCATCACCAAGGAGCCATACCCGTTGCTGAGCTTCAGTTAAGCTACCGGCTCCAAGAGCTCCTTCGAGTCCTTAAGGCGGACGCTGGCTTCGCGCGCCCACGCCCACGTGGCATTTGCCCGCAAATGGCAGGTTCAATGAGGAAGCGGGCAAGGCGGGAGAGGGCGGCGGCTGCGGTCGATCCGCAGAACGAGGCGCGGCCGCGCCAGCCGCTTAGGCCCATCCCTTGGAACAAGGTCGAGCTAACTGACGACGGGCGCCATGCGGTTGCTGCTGCCCTGATGCAGGGCTAGCCAAGATAATTTAGCGAGCATCTTTCGGTTGCAGTTCCCTTGCGCCAAACGAGGTCATTAACTTGAAAGCCGCTCATGGCAAGGCCACGCACTTATACAGTATTAGTAAGTCCTAGATTGAGAAGCACATAATTTCCAAATGTATAGAGCGACAGCAGATTGTAAGGCAGCGCCGCTGGTACCGAACCTCAGTCCCAAATTGCCTCGAAGGCAAGGTATTCACGGATCACGATCCGGACGGCCGAGTACTGATGAATTGCGTAGCGATACACCCTTGGACCACTACGCCCAAAGCCAAGATCGCAATCACCGTATTGGGCGAGACGCCCCGGTCACCTACATGCGTCTGATTGCGGGCGATACGATCGATGAGGCGGTCGTTCGTGTGCTGGAGCGGAAATCCGGCTTGGCCCGTGCCCTGCTTGGTGTCGGCGAAACAGCAACACTCGTGACTGATTTCACTAAGGACGAAATGCTCGACCTAATTGCCCGGAACGTTCTGCCCGACGAGGACTAGGCCATCTTGCAGACATGTTTCGCCGATGGGCTCGGTGTTCAAAAGCGCAAGTTGATCAAGGATAGAGGAAATTTCGCATGGAATCTTTTGACCGAACAGGACGAGCGACCTGTTATTCACCCGAGGGCGAGCATCTTTACCTTTGGAATGGAAGGCCATCCGGCTTCATTTGTGATGGGAAAATCTAGTCCTTCAAAGGGCGAGTTCTCGGCTGGATCGAAAACGGCTGGCTTCATGATCGAAGGAATTCGCCTGCGCTGTTCTCAGAGGATGCCGTCGGCGGACCTGTGCAGCCAGTTCGTAAGGTGAAGCCGGTGAAAGCAGTTCGAGCGGTACGGCAAGTTAGGGGCGTGAGACAGGTCGCGCACGTCAGACCGGTCAAGAGTTTGAATTGGTCGCAGTTTGCAGGCCCCGAGTACTTCGAGCAGTAGGGACGAGCCGGCTAAACGTACCAAAATCGCTCGCTTTCGGTACTCATTCGTTACTCGGCGCATTCAGCACGGTCGCCCTGGCATCGCATCGGTCTATAAATAATTGAAATATAAGAGCAAAACGGTGCCGGCTACAGGATTCGAACCCGTGGCCCCCTGATTACAAATCAGGTGCTCTACCAACTGAGCTAAGCCGGCTGACCGTGCCGCGCCATTGTATCAGAGCGCACCGAAAGTCCAGCCCTCGGTTTTGGCGACATCCGGTGTGAGACCGGGCGGGTGCCACAGGTCGAGCCGGGTGTGGTCCCGGCGGAGCCATGCGGCGGTCAGCAGCGCGTCGGAGGAGTGGTCGTCAATCGCGCCAGTCCCCTTCACCGGCGGCGAGCCCAGTGCGTCGAGCGCATCGTTCAGCGACTCGTAGCTGCGCAGCTTGGTTGCCGCACCCGTCACCCCGCCCAGCCGCGCGGCCATCGAGGTGTAGATCTCGGTCACGACCGAGCCTTCCTGCGGCAGCGGGTCGATCGGCCACACCGGCACCTTGTCCCCCAATCGGTGGAG
>Ga0075157_10002081_pt1 | contig 11821 bp, 12 predicted proteins | sample JI81BgreenDNA_FD_70967 | JGI IMG/M metagenome (GOLD analysis project Ga0075157, IMG submission 70967) | Wastewater effluent complex algal communities from Wisconsin, to seasonally profile nutrient transformation and Carbon sequestration -... | ecosystem: Engineered > WWTP > Effluent > Algae...
ATATATTTGTATTGAAATTGCAAATATATAGTTATGAATTGGTCTCCGTTTCCATTTTTTAGATTAGCTATTTTCTTTATTACAGGAATACTAATTTTTGAAAACTTCCTTCCATCATCTCATTTTGTTTTTTATTCCATAGGTATAACCGGAGGTTTATGGGCGTTTTCAGAATTTCTTATTAAAGATGTACAATCAAAAAAGCTATTTACAGGATTGAATATGCTTTTATTTGTATTGAGTCTCGGTATGTTGGTGATTTTGTTAAAGAGCGTAAAGCAATCAAAAGCAAACTTGGTGTCAGAGACAAGTACTTCAATCTACCATGGTTGGGTTAAAGAAAAACTAAAATTTAATCCCAAACCCAAATTTGTTATTCAAGCCAATGTTAATCGTGCAGAACCTGATCATTTCGCAGAAATAATTATAACCTTTGCCGAAACTGACAGTTTAGCTTATTCCTATGATGTTGGAGATGAGATCATTTTCAAAACTAAGCTCAAGTCTATCCGAGCTCAAAAAAATCCTGATGCATTCAATTATGCTCAATTCTTAAAGTATAAAGGAATTATTTTAAACGGTTTTGTAAAACAGAATCAGCATCAAATGTTATCCAAACAGAATATTGGCATTTTCAGAAAACTTGCATTACAAGCTTCAATATACAGTGAGGACGTCATAGATAAAAATATTAAAAATGAAGGCGTTGCTGGTATAGCTAAAGCCTTACTCACGGGTAACAAAACTAACCTAGACCATAATATTTATAAAGCATATGCTGATACCGGGGCTATACATGTTTTATCTGTTTCAGGGCTTCATGTAGCTATTTTCATCAGCCTATTTGTCTTTCTTTTTGAAAAGATAAAGAGCAAAGCCTTAGTATATACCTTGATCAAAGTTGGTAGCTTACTCCTAATTGTGTGGTTTTATGTCATACTTACAGGAATGTCACCTTCCGTGTTGCGTGCGGGCGTGATGGTAAGTATGTATTTGATAGGAAAGAACTTATTTAAAGGTGTCAACAGTTTTAATATCATTTCTCTTGCAGCTTTGTCAATGCTCATTTATGATCCATATTTTTTATTTCAGGCTTCATTCCAATTTTCATTTATCTCCTTGTTGAGTATCTTGTATTTCCAACCTAAGATAAGTAAATGGGTCTATTTTGAAAACAAAATATGGCGTTTTATATGGGATTTAATTGTAGTTTCACTTGCTGCCCAAATATTAATGTTTCCTTTTACTGTTTATAATTTTCATCAGTTTCCATTGACATTTGCACTAAGTGGAATAGTGGCTGTCCCCATAGTTACCATCATCATTTATTTAGGTACATTGATGATAGTAGTGGATCCAATCACCCATTTAGTTTCCAAGATTATTGGGCAATTTATTGAAAAGATTATTGAGTTGTTAAATGTGGTGATCATGTGGATGAGCAAAATCCCATTTACAATTATAGACCAAATTTGGATAAACAGTGTTAACTTATGTCTTTTACTTTTTTCAATCGTTTGTTTAATCCATTGGTATGAAATGAAGAAAAAAGCTTCATTTTACCTTTCATTGGTGTCGATTACCGTGGTATTTTTTATAATAAGTTTGGAAAAAGTCAATGCAAGTACTCAAGAAGGATTTACGATATATCATACTTATAATAATGATATTATTGACATCTTCCAAGGGACAAAAGTTTTTCGATTTGTAAATGATGAAAGTCAAATTCCTAATTTGGATATGATCAGTAAAAATCACAATATTAAATGTAGGGTAAAAAACATTATTCCAACTAGATCGAAAATACATGTAACTTCAGACAAATCACTTTTAATTGTAAGTGAAAAAGAAGATCTTTCTAGATTAAATCCAAGTGCTCATTATGATTTCGTATACATTTGCATCAATTTACCACCAGAAAAGATTATATCAAATATTAACGCTGGTCTTTATATATTAAGTCCAACATTAAAACCATGGTTAAGTAAAAAATGGCTACTTTTGCATCAAAATTCAGGGATTAACGTTCATCAAATTAAAAATGACGGCCCCATTGTTTACAGAATATAATTGCACATGATACAGGTTATCGTTAGATATTTAATCCGTTTTTCATTTTTGGGTGGACTTTATTATCTTAAAAATATTCTTGAAAATAACAAGAAGGGTATTGATCTAGCATTTCCTATTCTTCATAGTATAGTAGAGTTTTTAATACTGCTCACTATAGTAAATATAGTGGCGGCCGGGCTGATTATGATTTATAGGCTTAGAAAAAATATTCCTTATAAATTTACCGACAACGTAATCAATGGAATCAATAATCTATACTATTTGATTGTTACTTTTGGAGTGATTATGATGGTTTTGGGTTTTTGGGGAATAGATTTTAAAGATCTTCTTACATCTTTGAGTATCGTTGCAGCAGCTATAGCTATTATTTCAAAAGAATATGTAAATGGAATTATTAGTGGTATAATAATTAGTTTTTCTAAAGAAATTAACATTGATGATTATGTCAAAATTGCAAATCATAAAGGAAAAATCTTAGATATAAACCTTACAAAAGTAACTTTGCTAAACGAAGATGATGACATCATTTACATACCCAACGACAAAGTTTACATGTCTGAAATAATCAATTACACCAAAAAAGAAATCAAAAAAGTAAGCATAGATTTTGAGTTGCATCTTGATTATCATACCACTATAGAATCATTAGAAAAATCCCTGATCTCTGCGCTAAAAGATTTTGATCAATTCATAGAAGACGGGTCTTACAATATCAAAATTGTAGATGTACACCATGATTTTTTAGCGCTCAAGTTTCAATACAAACTTAAGGAAGTCAATATAGAAATAGAGAGACTTATTCGAAAAAAGACCATCAGAATGATTGCAAATGCAATAAAATAGAGGCATTTAAGAAAAAAAGACTATAAAAACTTTGTCATATTTAAAATCTGCTTCATATTTGTATTATATTTCTTATTAATCAATCAAATTTTTTAAAACTTTAAAATTATATTTGTTATTTTGTCATGAAAAATAATAAGTTGAAACCGAGCAATAAGCCAAAGGACTATGATGATGCAGAACTTCTAAAAGGCAAGAAAAAGACCCCATTGTCCAATGATAAAATCAAAGTGAAACCAATAAAACTATTAGAAGAGATAGATGAAGATGACTTGTTGGCTTATGAAAAAATGTTGCGTGAATAATCCACTTTATTCTAGGGTAAACCACGATTTTTACATCCGTATAAACCATGAATTTCATTAATTAACACAATATTATGACTTATTAAAGAAACAAAGTTGTAATTTGCACGTATATATATATACAAATTATAACCCATGAATAGTTTATTTATTAAAACACGAAACTTTTTCGGCAAAGTTTTTAACAAGCCAAAAAAGGTGGTCGTTTTTCCTCAGGAGGAAGAATTTGACCTTTTCATTGGAGTATAAAGGACAGGTTCCCCCGTTGTCACTTTATATTCTGATCTTCTAAATGTCAGATAGCAAATGTCTTGGATTGCTTTCTGACATTTTTTTTGTATTTTACCAACGTTTTTATTGTCATTTACGTCTATATATAGTAGATGTTTAATTTCTGAAAATATTTGGAGTAACTCAACAGTGAAAATACCATTTTTCTCACATACGGATGAAGACCTGATCAAAGGCTGTATCAGAAATGACAGAAAATGTCAGGAACTGCTGTATAAAAGGTATTTTTACAAACTGATGCACCTTTGCAGAAAATATTCTCTTGAAGATGATATCTCTGGTGCCATTATCAATGACGCCTTCCTATCTGTTTTCAAGAACATTGAAAAATTTGAGTTTAAGGGCTCTTTTGAAGGGTGGGTACGCAAAATTACATTCAATACTTTGGCTGATTATTTTAGGAAGGAAAATAAACAAATAAAATTTTTAACTATAGAAGAACATGTATCATATGCAGAAATAAAAGGAGATTCTATTTTTGACTATGAAGACTTAATGGCCAAAGTAAACAGATTACAAGGAACATTTAAGGATGTTTTTATTAAATTCTCCATAGAAGGATATAATCATAAAGAAATAGGGGAGGAGCTCCATATTTCTGAAGGTACATCAAAATGGTATCTTTCAGAAGCTCGCAAAAAACTCCAAGATATGATCTCACCTAATAATAAAATACAACATGAGAGATAGAGACAGTAAAGGACTTTCCAATAAATATTGGCAGGATATGGAAGCATTACTGGATAAAGAGTTGCCAGTAAAACGAAGCAAAAGACGCTTACCTTTTATTTTCTTATGGGGAATAGCAGGAACATTTTTAGTGATCTTCAGTATCTTCTTTTTAAGAAAGGGAGAAGCTAATGAAGAGAATCCATTACTTCTAACACCAAAAACTGAACAAACAGAAAAAAGGATAAAGATAGCGAATGTTAAAAATGAAGGTCAAAGCAATGTAAAGGATTTGGTTAGTAATACTTTTCAAGATGAAACATACAGCCAAAAAGAAAGCATTAATACAAGAAGAAAGCATGGTCAGAAGATAGATGGAACATCGATAGAAAATAGGGTAGATGTGGCTTTGAAATCTAAGATACAAAATAATGATATTTTTATTGCAACCAGTGTAAACCAAAGTTTAAATTTTGGGGAAAATCTTATATTATCCACTGATAGCGAGGCTAAAGAAATGAGACAAGAATTTGTGGTTGGACCAGTAGAAAGTATTATGCCCAATATGTTTACCATTAATCACTCTAATCTTAACCCCAAATCAATAAATTTGGTAAGTAACAAACGTTTAGCTAAGTTCGGTTTAGAAGCATCAGCCGTCACACACAACCTTCAGACTGTTGGTCAATATAAAATCGGTGTATTCAGTCAATTTCCCATACTATCTGGGCTGTATGGTGTGGCAAGTGTACAATATAGTCAATTTAACAAAAACCTAGCCTTTACACAGAAAATTTTAAGCAATGAAACTATTGATAGAAGTATTTTGGAAAATATTTTCACGACACCTCAGTCAGGTTCTACGGCGAATAATAGTGCTCAAAGTTTGCAAGAATTGGACCTAGTATCAGATGTCACGAATAAACTCCATTACGCAAAGCTTCAACTAGGAATTGGGTATAAGCTACATCAAAAATGGTCTGTAGAAAGTAGTGTGCATTATTACAGATTGATTTCAGCAAAATATAAGACAAACCCTATGCTGAATGAATCACTGACTACTCTGGGCTTTATGCCGTTGGATCAAAATACATTGGACACTAAAGAAGGAGTGCACAAAAAATCCTTATTTGCCTTTGGTTTTGATGTTCAGTATACTATAAATCACCATTTCACTATAGGTATCGAAGGTAATTGGTGGCCCACTTTTAATACCCAAAGTCAGGATGTGAGTAGATCTAGTACATCACTTGATGCTAATGGAAAATTTTTATCAACAATCAATAATCAGCACACATCTTTAAGTACTGGATTAAAGATTAGATACATTTGGTAAATAGTGCCATCCTTTATTACACGTGTAATCTATCTTTACGTGCTAATAAGACTTCTTTGCTTTCTACACGGTCTGGATCAGGAACACAGCAATCCACAGGGCAAACCGCTGCACATTGGGGTTCTTCGTGGAATCCCTCGCATTCAGTACATTTGTCAGGTACTATAAAATAGTAATCATCCATTACTGGTTTTTGTTTTGCATTGGCATCTACTGAGCTTCCATCTTCTAAGGTGTAAAATCCCTTTACATTGGTTCCGTCTTTTATGGTCCATTCTATACCACCTTCATATATGGCATTGTTGGGACACTCGGGCTCACAAGCGCCACAGTTTATGCATTCATCAGTAATAATTATTGCCATGTGTATTTTTTAATTGATGCAGCAAAGATAAGATTAAAGTTAAATAGAATTGTTTTTTTCAAACCAGATACTTGTTAATGTATTGAAAACGGAAAGAATGATATAGGCTATTACTATGAGTGGTAAAGCTTGATATTTAAAAATCAATATTAAAATCACGGCTACGATAGCCATTAAATACTGATAAATATTGTCTTTCCAGTTTTTTGTCATTCCTTTGGTAGAAAACATTCTCAAACCAAAGCTTACCATAACTAAACTCAGGAGTAGGGGAGTAAGGAAGTAGTTCACCTTAGATTCAAAAAAATCAATGATAAACTTGCCATCGTTTTCCTGCGCTATAATGACACCTATATAAAATAAAGCGTTAGCCGGTATTGGTAAGCCCATAAAATATGGTTTGGATTCAGTCACATTAAATTTAGCTAATCTGATTGCTCCACAAATGACGATAAACGAAACTGCTGTAATTGTAAAAGGTCGATTGTCAAAATCTGGTGAATATAAAGAATAAAGATATGCTGGAGCAACACCAAAACTTATAACGTCGGCTATAGAATCTAATTGTTTTCCAAACTCACTGGTGACTCCCAACATTCTGGCCACCAATCCGTCTAAACTATCAAACACAAAACACATTAGGAGCAATATTGGACTCCAATAAAAATCGCCAATCATAATTGCTGTAAAGCCACAGATTAAATTTAAAGAAGTGATTGCCGATGGTATATATTGCTTCATGTATGAAAGTATTAGATTCTGCAGCAAAAGTAATCAGATAATTTCATATTATTCAGAATAGGTCAAGAACAATTTAGAAGAGCAGGAAAATGGAATTAAGCTATTTAACATAATATTAATTATGGGGTAAAAGTATTTAATAAAAAAGGAAGTATTCATCTTCCTTCTTTATATATATTTTAGAATCCCATACCCATGCCACCCATGGACTTTTGAAATTCATCCATCGTCATTTTTTTATATCCTTTGGTATCGAGATTAAACTTTGTGGCATCTACAGTTTCCTTAATTTCTTTAGCTGACATCGTCATATTAAACTGTGGGTTACTTACCGTAAACTCCATGGGATAACCTTCAAATTTTAAAGATTGAAATCCTTGGATCAAATTTGCGTTGGTCTTTACATCAGATGTCACATATCCCGTAACAGTCATATCTTGCATTTCAGGATTTTTAATAGTCATTTTGTAACATTTATAGCCAAGAATTTCTTTGGTATCATTTTTATCGTAAACTATTTCGCTTTTATCAGCAATTTCTTTTTGTTTTGCATCCTGACTTTTATCTAAGTCAGACTCTATCCACATTTTATTGCCCATAGCATCAAACAACATATTCATTTTATTCTCATCAGAATTCACATGAATCTGCATTTTCACCATACCGCCCATCATGTCCATATTGGTTACATGCTTATTGCCTTCAAAGACCACTTCTGTTTGAGAACCTTTCATGGCTCCAAGCATCATTTCCATTTGAGGATCATCTGAACTCACTGCGGTAATTTCCATGGTAATTGAACCCTTATCAAGTGACTTTTGAGCTGAAGTACTGTAATTAACTGATATTAAAGCAATTAATATAAATGAATTAAATAAACTTTTCATTTTGATTTTAAAAATTTAAGGTGTGAAATAATGTTTTAAGTTAAAGAACTACTATAAGACGTATCTTGGATTTAAAAAGTTTAATATTTTCCATTTATTTTATTTTTTTTATAAAACTAATCATTGTTGCTTTAAATGGACTTGATATTTTATAATCCAAAACTATTTAGACCAATGCTTTGAGCCGATGACAGCTTGTGGATATGTTTTACCCAAAATCACTTTATGCTTAGCTTGTTCTTCTATGGACATCACATCTGGTTGATGCACAAACGAAGGTGGCAATGATTTTAATTGTGGCAACCAATATTTGATATAATCACCATTAGGGTCATATCTTTTGGATTGTGAAATGATATTAAAATATCTGTCTTCTCTCGGATCATTGCCCACTCCGGCAATATAATTCCAATTACAGTAATTTGAACAAGGATCATAATCAATTAGGAGTGACTCAAAGTATTCAGCACCCATGACCCAATTAAGTTTTAAATCGTTTACCAAAAAACTAGCCACATTTTGTCTGCCACGATTAGACATAAAGCCTGTAGCATTTAATTGTTTCATGTTCGCATCTATAAGAGGGATACCCGTCTCACCGTCTGACCAAAGTTTAAACAGGTTCAAATCACTTTTATAAGCTTTTCCTTGTCCGTTAATACCTTCGGAATTAAATATCTTGTTTCCATATTTTTTGCCCATGAGTCTGAAAAAGTCTCGCCACATTAACTCGAAAACTAACCAATAAGTGGAATCATTTTTTACTACAGAAGATTCAAATTCTTTTATTTTGTGATACACTGTTTTAGGAGAAATACACCCAATGGCCAGCCAAGCGGATAATTTACTTGAAAAGTCCCATCCCAACATTTCATTTCTGCTATCTTTATACTTTGAGATTAGTTTTGATTCAAAAAGATAATAGTTCAGTTGTTTTAGAGCTTCATCTTCTCCTCCAATCAGTTTTGTATTTTCAGCATGTTTTTCAAAATGAATGTCATGTCCAAAATCCTGAATTGAAGGAAGCTCTCCCCTACTTATGTTTTCATTTAAAGGATAAATGTTTTGCGGTGTTTCGAACGGTTGTCGCACATGCACTGTATTTTCTACTTCTTTTCTGAATGCAGTAAAAGTATCCGGAACCTGACTTATAGGGAATGGTAAATCAGCGGTATGAAAAAGCATTTTGCCCCTTACATATCTCAACTCCTGCCCTACTGTCCAAAGCTTATTTTCTAAAGCATCTTGAACAAAAACTTCTTCAGATGTTCGCTCTCTATTACAATATACCCAACTAGATTTTATTTCAGTGGCAAGTTTATATATTTCTTCTTCAGGCTTCCCAACCCTAATGACTAAATCGCTTCCTAATGCACGTAAGTTCTTACGTAAGTTATCAACGGATTCAATGATGAATTTTGCTCTAAACTTACCTGTCTTTCTAAAACCAAAGCGTGTTTTACCTTTAAAGACTCTCTCGTCAAATACGTAGACTGGGACGATGGATTTAACTTTTTGAAGGGCTTCAGTGATTGCTTCATTATCATGCAATCTTAAGTCATTTCTAAACCAAACTATTGCCGTATGTTCCATGAAATTAAATTTTGCATCTAACACCTGAGGATGGCAATGGTTTTAAGGATATCACTTTTTTATGGCGCTTCGGAAGTATTTTTTCTGCCGCTCCTGTCAATGAAGTTACTACCTGCTTGCTGCGTACTCATCAAAAGTACATGTTGAATATTGACGTGTTTTGGCGCTGTGGCTACAAAAAATATTGTATCCGCCACGTCTTTGGATCTTAAGGGTGTGAAGTCATCGTATATTCTGGCTTTTTGGGCGTCACCGTCAAACCTTACTAAAGCAAACTCTGTTTCTTCTACGTGTCCTGGAGAAACCTGACTGACCTTTACTCCATGCTTATAGAGATCAAGCCTCATTGATCTTGTAAGTGCATCCACTGCGGCTTTGGTTGCAGAATAGACATTTCCATTAGGGTACATTTCAAATCCTGCAGTCGAACAAATGTTGATGATATGTCCTTTTTGGTTTTTGACCATATCTGGAGTAACTAATCTGGTGATATACAACAGTCCTTTGATATTGGTATCGATCATGGTTTCCCAATGATCCAAGCTTCCTTCATGTATCGGATTGAATCCTTTGGCAAGGCCTGCATTATTGACCAAAATATCAATGTTTTTCCATTCTGCTTTAACCGATTTCCAAGATTTTTTGACTGCATTGTTGTCGCGTATATCGAAGCAAAGTGTTAATACTTCTACACCATATTTTTTATTAAACTTTTGTTTGGCTTCTTCCAGTTTTTCCTTCCTTCTTCCTGTGATGATGAGGTCATAACCGTTTTTTGCAAATATTTTGGCCGTTGCTGCACCAATGCCTGATGTTGCACCTGTAATCAGGACTATTTTTTTTAGGGAAGGTTTCATTTGTTTTATTGATTGGTTTGAAATGTGGAGTTGTTTAGTTGCTTATTTTGATTTTAGTGCTGCTAATGTAGATTTAAAGCCTTCCTTATATTCTTGAAAAGATTTTGTAGCAGGACCTGTAAAACCTGTATGAACTTTTTGGATTTTGTTTGACTTATCCACAAAAATTAAGGTAGGATAAGACATGATTTTATCCAATTGGGGGATCTGCATTGCAGCAGATTTTTTATCATAATAGCCACCATATAACACTTCATGTTGGATGGACATCTTGTCTTTAAATCTTTTTAATGCTGTCAGACATTTAGTCGTATCTTTATATCTTTCAAACCCAATACTAATGATGCTCACGGATGTATCTGGATTTTCATTGAAATATTCTTTAAGGAAAACGGTTTCATCCATACAGTTGGGGCACCACGTTCCCATGATTTGAATGATTTTGAACTTATCGTCATACTTTGGATCCGATATAGAAACACGCTTACCTTCAGTATTCAGGAAAGTGAAATCCATATTATCATAGACCGTTTTGGTAAGTTCATATGCATTCGCAAGTTGAAATGACTCATTTCTTTTGGCCTCCCAATTGGTCGTATATTGGCTACCTGATCTGAATGTTCCTGAGATGCTTCCGTCATCCATGATTTTACCCAAAAACAAAAAAGCATGTGCACCATCAAAAGCAGAGAGATAAAATTTATTCTTGATGAGTTTGCCTTCTAAAAATCTATAATCACCGGTTTCTGTAAGGAAAGTTCCAGAAACACGGTCGTCTTTTTGCTGAAAATCTGCGATGGCTTTATATTCATCAGGCGTACCTATTTCGAAAGTACTCTCCCACTTTCCAGTAAGTTTGTCTTCTTTGGTTCCTAAGTTTTCAAATCTGTCAGCAACACCATGTACAGCTTTAAACGGTATCCTGTAGTTATCTTTATAGTTTACTATCCAATCTCCTTCCATGACTCCATCTTCATAAATAGCTCTTATATAGGTATCATAAATCGGAAATTTAATGATCACCGTGTCTTTGGCTGTGGATTTATCTCTGCCAAACGATATATCCGTTACCTTGATGCGTTCTGTATCGTTATGAATGACAATATGAAATGTAGAATCAGTATCGTAAATCACTTCAAAATTGAACGGAAGTTCACTTTCGGTATCAAACTTCTTTACAATGTCTCTGTCATCTCCATATTTCATTACGGGTGTTCTATCCAATAATAAGACACCTCTCCAAATTCCCGGAGGAATACTATGAAAAGTTTGGTTAGGAGCAACACAGCTATTAAGGCAAATAACACCTAATAGAAATAAAAATAATTTCATGGATTTAATTTGATAAATATACAAATTTAAACCAAATATTGTTTTGCAGATTAGATTATACTTTCCCTAATTTCTCAATATAGATTCAGTTTGTTTTAATGAACAATCATAATTATATTGGCTTTGGATAAATCTGTATTTATAATTGGTACCAAAAATATTAATCTTAAACGTCATTAAATGGGTGGAAGTATTAGTCTGCTCCCTTTTCTCCCACAAATTGTTGCTCTTTATTTCTAAATAACACATTAAATGTAGTCAAACTGCCATATATTCTAGTAATGTATTGCTGCAGATTAACTTTTTCTTCATCGGTAAGCGCAGACGCATTGATTCTTTGTTCCATTACTCTCAAGCGATCACGTAACATTACGATCTTATGAAAAAATGTTTCGATTGGAATCTCTTTGGGTTTTAAAGAAGTGTCTTCCGGCTTTAGAATCATCAGACCTTTTTGCCATTTGTCTCCTAGAGGTACGACTTCGGAAATATCAGACCAAGTTTTTAGAATTTTTATCAAAGATTTTTCA
>Ga0075157_10002082_pt1 | contig 11816 bp, 8 predicted proteins | sample JI81BgreenDNA_FD_70967 | JGI IMG/M metagenome (GOLD analysis project Ga0075157, IMG submission 70967) | Wastewater effluent complex algal communities from Wisconsin, to seasonally profile nutrient transformation and Carbon sequestration -... | ecosystem: Engineered > WWTP > Effluent > Algae...
TTATATGGAGGCTCTTTCTTTTTATCTTTATTATTGCCATTAGCGGTTCCTTCACTATCACTACCATATGATATAGACACATTTTCAGTCCAAGATGTTGGATTTATTTTGAGTTTAATAATATGTTCATTACCTTTATTATCTTTACTAGTCATCCTTAGACTATCAACAGGAACAGCCATAATCAATCTTCAAATTTACGTTCTAAAATTTCTAAAACTCTTTCCACACATTCCTCCATAATTTCTTTTTTAAGACTGGGAGATATTTCCTCAGCTATTTTTTCATGGGTTATAGGGCTTTGTTTGGGTGCATCTTGTATGGTTACTTTAATATGCAACTCCTTTATTTCTATAGGCATACATTATATTTTTAGTTTTGCCTTTATACTCAATCCTGCACTAATACCCGTTTTTATACCTTTAGCTATTTTGATTTTTTTTGCTGTATTTGGGCTATCTCTTTCCAAAGCATCCATAGCAAATTCAAAATATCTATACACCAATTTTATTTTTTCTACCATAATTTGTCCTTCCTTTGCATTAAATCCTGATATTTCGTATTCAATAGGGTAAGCTTCTCGAAATACCCATGCATTCACAGGTGTATGGTCATCAGGATTTAAAAGAGTTACTATAACATCTTTTGTAGTAATAGTAGAGAAATCTCCTGATAACAAGCATTTTTTACACCATTCTTGTAAGGCAGATGTCATAGTTATCAGCCCTCTTTGTAGTAATAGAGGTTCGAAAGTTACATTACCTTTGGGTACCTGATAAGCAAAGGTATCCCCACCAGAAATAATAGGTTCAGGACTGATACTCGCTTTCAATCCTGATACTTCCTGAAAAGCAGAGTCTATTGCACCATTTTTAATTTTATTAAAAGCACTTTTAGCCTTATCCATAAAGCTTTTCGTATCCTGAGATTTAGGGCTTTTAGAGTTACCCTCTACAATTGTGACATTGAAGTAATAACCAACAGGAGGAGTATGTATTAAACCTTGTACTGGATGCATAAAATATTATGAAAAGGTAAGTTGCTCGGTACAAGTACCGAACAACTTAGTTTATAAAATACTAACTATAAAGTAATTGCACTAAGCCAATGCTTGATCAATACCTTGGTGAGTAAGTTCAAGGCTTTCAAAAGCAATTTGGCTATCCGTAGATTTTAAATCAGGACCAGAATAGCTTACTGGGAATGCTTTTAAGATTGTCCAAGACATAATAGGATCACCTTGCTCATCTTTAAGTGTCACAATAATATCTTTTCTTTGTTGGTCTCCATCACCACTCTGGATGCTTTTATACCAATCATACAATTTGATATCTTGTTTAAAGATAGCTTTTTTAATGGTTATGTTTTCGAACTCTTTCAAACCAGGTATTTTCATCATAATGAAGGTAGGATCGTTACCAGGTCTGTAATCCATATTTTTAGATTTTAGTTTTAGACCTGTAACTTCTGTACATTCTAAATCATCATCAATATCTGGAATGTTTACGGTGAAATAAAAACCACCAACGGGCCAAAGAGCACTATTATCTGATGCCATAGTTTATTATTTTTAAAAATGTCAATAACTAATACAAAGAGAAAATTAAAATTATGCTTCCTGAACTTTTTGTTCGAAAGTGATAACGATGAATTCAGCAGGACGAGAAACAGCCAATCTTACTGTAATTCTCATAACACCATCTAAAACATCATCAGCAGTCATGGTTGTACCTAAACCTACTTCTACTTGGAATGCCTGTTCAGGCGTTGTACCTACTAAAGCACCTTGTCTCCATAGATCGCTCAAGAAAGAGCTAATCATGCTTCTAATCAACAACCATGTATTAGGAGTATTCGGCTCAAATACATACGTTCTTGCAGCAGCCTTGATTGATTGCTCAATGAAGATTAAAGTTCTACGAACGTTGACATAACGCCAATCTTTGCTATTTCCATCCAATGTTCTAGCACCCCAAACCAAGATACCATCACCAACAAATGTACGGATAGCATTTACAGATTTTCCGCTAATAGTTACGTTTAAGTCTTCTTGATCTTCATGAGTAATTTTTACGGCAGGAGTTACTACACTTGCATAACCTACATTTGCAGGAGCTTTCCACACACCTCTTGTATTATCCACAGCAGTATAAATACCTGCTACACCAGCACTTGGAGGTAATATATTTAATTGGGTTCTCATGCTATCCAAGACAGCCTTGTAAACGTTGCTACTCATCAACAATGTTTGGCTAAGACTTTCAATATTTGCATTTTCGTCTTTAATCTTTCTGATTTCAACTTTTAATTCTTCAGCTCTTTTGCCATCACCAATAGTTTCTTTGGTTTCTTTTTCAAGAATTTCAACTAAAAACTCTTTATTTGAAATATTTGCAAAACTAACTTCTTCAGATTGTACAATTGATGTACGCAACCAAGGATAGTATGCAGCTCCAAAGTTTAAGTAGTTATTACCTAAATTTTCTCTGAAAGATGTAATTACATCTTTGCTATCATAAGTTCTAGCTAAATGTCCATCATAAACATCTAAAATTGCAAATCTGCTTTTGGTATCCAAACCACAGTGTTTAAGCATACCTTGTTGTAAAGCAAAGCAATCTTCTTTAGAAAGCATTACAGCTTCAGGTATTACAAGCATTGTAGGCTCTTGCTCACTACGAAGAGCGTCTATACCTGCTTCTAATGCAGATTTTGTAATAGCATTAGCCTGAGTTACCTGTACTTTTGTTTTTTCTGCTGGTTTTTTGTCATCTTTAGCATCTACAACAGCTACAGATTTTTCTACTTTTTTGTAGTAGCTACCTGCCGAAATTACATAACAAGCATTTCCTCCGTTAGCAAAGAATAATCGAATGCTATCATATAAAAGGAAACGAGATTTTGTTTCAAGGGCAATATCATAAGATTTGCCACCTACTTCAAAATCAAATCCTTCTCCAGCTAGATTTTCACGAACTTGGAAAGAAGGGATAAAACCTCTTCCAAAGGTGTCATGAAATTCTTTCAATGAAGAAATTCTAACAGGAGCATTTACAAGGCTCTGTCCATTTCTTGTAGTTTTTTCTGTGTAACCTATAAAAGCAGGTACAGCAGTAGGCACAGCCACTACAGATGAGGGGAATGCGTTTTTTTCGTCAATGTAAACGCCGGGGGTTGCTAACTTTACGGACATAGTTAAATTAGTATTTAATTTAGTTTCAAAATAGTCTGAACTTGATAAATCAAGCCCAATATAACACAACTTTTCTTTTTAAACCAAGTATTCGTATGTATTTTTTTTTATTTTAAGATAACATTATATAAAAAATCGCTTATAATATTTTCGCTCACTTGTGTATCTTCTTTTGTTGATTTTTGTTTTGCATTCAGCCACATATTAAATAGTTTTTCTACTGTTCTCATCTCATCTACTCCAAACCAAAAACACTTAAAAGAAATATGTGAGGGCAATATTTGCAAAAGAGTTTCTTCAAATACTTTTCTAAATTCATTATCAGAGAAGCGAGATGTCCAATTAGGCATAAAACAACTTACTTGGAAATTATAGAAACTCTCAGGAATTTCTTTTTCATCATCTTTATCTTTGATGTAAAGCTCAATTTTTTCGTTATAAGGAGCAAGATCATGTTTATTTGCTAAAAAATCATAGACTTGTTCCATTTTGTTGTGGATTTCTTGAACTGACTCATAATTTTTGATACTTTTAAGAGTCAGGTTCATATCTTTGATTTGTAGATGTACTTCAAAATTCCCATCTTCTCTACGTTCTACATCATAGTTTTCATAATCAGTCAGATGATGTTCTAAGTCTTCTATGAGCTTTTTACGTTTAGGGAAATCAAATTCTTCCGCAGTTTGTAAAAAAGGTTTTCCTTTTTCATCTAAAATATAGAAACCAAACTTTTTATCTTCCGTTTCTGGTCTAAGCAAAATATTCTCTAACAAAAAGAAGCCTTCTGATTTGATATTTAATTCTATCATAAGGTTTCTAAGACCTCCTGCTGCAATATTGGTTTCTTCAATAGTTGGATAGTTGCCCAACCACAGATAGTTATCTTCTAGCTTTAATACGACACTAAAATCTTTTTGTTTAGGAGATTTGCCTATTAAATAATTTTGAGTATAAATTCCATATTGTAAAAGCTTTACATCTAGAATTTTATGTTTTAAAGGATTTGATTGTTGTACATATTCTGCTACTTTTTCCGAATCCAAATCAATCATGATATCTTCTTCATCAAGGTAATCAAAATGCTCAAAAATCTGTTTTTTATTTAATCCTAATTCTTTTAAATCTGTTACTTTTTTCCACTGGTTTATATCTTTTTCAGCAGAGTTAGAATCAATTAATTTCAATCCCCATTTATTCGTTTCTTTAAATGGTGAATATCGTTTTATAGGTTCATTTTCAGGATCTTCTTTTGTAAAGTTAAGTCCGAAAAGTACATTCATTTTAGATTCAACCCCTGAAATATTATTGGTTGTTCTATATCCTTTTAAGTAATTAGAAGCTTTGTTTTTATTTTGATTGAGATAATTGAGATAATACAAAAATCTCCCTTTTACTTTTAAGCTATATTCATCAAAAGTTTTGCCTGTATAGTAATAATTTTTTTGTATGGAAGGATATTCATAAATAGATTCCCCATAAATTGCTAAGATAAAGTCCAGAAACCTGTTTCTTCTATCCAAGAACGATTTTTTATCAGACATCAACACAGGTAAGCCTGATTTATAGTCTAAAGGCAGATTTTTATCTACAGTCAGCATATCTTGACTTCTTTGTAGAAGATTTTGCACATCAGGGACAGTATTAAGATATTGATAAAAATATGTTTGCTCAATCTGGCTACTTGAAAATAATTGTTTGGCATGAGCCAACTGAGAGAGATAGTTCGCTAAAATTTGTTCAAATAACAACAAATATCCTTTTAGTTGTTTAGCTTCTGCTTTTCTTCTTACATTTGGAGAACCAGGAATACCCTCCTCCCCTATACCATATACATCGGGGAAATCGTTTTGAATAGAATAATACTCTTCTATTTCTTTAGTAATATTTCTTTGATCTTTATTGAGCAGACTTTCTTTATCTGCTTTTTCTATTCTATAAATTCTTTTATTTTTTGAATAAAATTCATTGAGCAACCTAAAAACCTCTTGATAATAAATATTTTGGTTTTCAATTAAGCCTTTAAAAAAACGTATTCCTTGTTTATTATCTTTTGGCAAAATAAAGCGAGGTACAATATATTTATCTACAATTATCTGATTATCAAAAACTTCTCCATTCTCTGTTATCAGAGCAAGGTTTTTGATACTCACAACTCCTTTAATTTGCATAATCATCTTGATGATGTCAGAAATCAAGATCTTATCTATTTTTTCTTTTAAGTCCTCATCTTTGATAAAACCGTGTTTTAGAGTAGGTCCTGCAAATATATCTTTCAGTTTCCAGCCCTCTTGTGATAAATCTTCAAAAGAATAAAATGGAATATTGGGCGATACCATTTGATTGGCTTTGGAGTAAACATTTGCCAAAATATGTTCTAAATTTCCAATCTCTTCAACTTCTATATCAGCCTTAATGGAAAGATTAATAGTTTCAGCAATTTTTACCTCCTCAATATCTTCACACAAACTTCTATTTTGAGCAAAAATTTCTTTTACTTTATGAATAATGGAAGCTTTTTGTTCATCTAAACTTTGTGTAGATTCATCTAACTCAATAATAATTTGATATAAACCTTTTAAAGTGTTTCGGCTCTCAGGGTAGGGGAAAAACCAAATATTCTTAATTTCAGGAATAGCATCAATGATGATTTTTCTGTAATCTTGATGACTTGTCGGATGTGATGTATAAACATCTTGGGGTTTATAAAAGAAATTAGTAGAATCTTTGGAAGAAAATAGAATATCCTTTACATCTAAATCTGCTTTATAACTCAATTCAGTCAGGGCATAACACAATACTTCCAGAATTGTAACCCCAGGATCATGATCATTATAGTCTGTCCAGAGGTTGGTTAATTCTTGTAAATATTGGATACCCTGTTTGCGTAGCCATTGAGCATCTAATCCTTTGTTTTCAGGTCTTTGGTCTAATATATATGTAGGTTCTTGCATATACTAATATTTAATCACTAAAATTTGTCCTTCTTTTAATTCTTTTGTCTTAAGTTGATTCACTCTTGCTATCTCAGAAGAAGGTATTTCATATTTACGGCTAATATCTTTCAATGTTTCGCCTTTGGCTACTTTATATTTTATAATAAGTTTGTTGTTATTACCTAAATGAGCAAAATGTTGAGGAAGAATAATAGCTTTTCTATTTCTCACATTTCCTAAGTCTTTAAAATCAAAAATAAGGCTCGGATTAATAAAATACCCCAAATAAAGTACCCCAAAATGCAAGTGAGGTCCTGTACTCAACCCTGTACTCCCTACTAAACCAATAACCTCTCCTGCTTTTACTACCTGACCTGCTTTTACTCTCAAATAGCTTAAATGCCCATATAAAGTTTCTAGCCCATTTAGATGTCTAATGACTACAAAATTGCCAAATCCATCTTCGTCATAAGAGGCAATCCGTACAATACCATCGAAAGTACTTAGAATCTTTGTTCCTGTTCGTACAGCTAAATCTACACCCTGATGAAAATGATCCCCACGCATTCCAAAATAAGAGGAAACTTCATATTTTAGTAATGGAGGCGACCACAATTCTCCTTTTGCTATATCAAATAATTGTAAAGCAGTTGGCTCTTTTAAAGATGCTATATCCAAACCATAGGGATTGATGATATAGTTATTCCAAACTTGGTAGTAAGGATATTTATACAACCAAACACTATCTATAACTGGTTCTTCAATTTTTTTTTGAGCCAACAGTTCTCCCATTTGAAAACATGCAAGAACAATAATAAGACATATTTTTTGTAGCATTAATCTGTTTTATTTAAAGATAACACCTTGTTTATCTGTTTTATATAGCCCAGCTACTTTGTTATTTTTAAACCATACATTTGCAAAAACTAAAAATCCCCCATCTGGTGTTTCTCGAACAGCAATCCCTTCATCAAGTCCCTCTCCTCCAAATGTTTTAGACCATTGTTCTGTACCTTCTGCATCAACTTTAAGTAGATAAATATCCGTGTCTTCATTTTCCTTGATGATTTTTTTACCTACTATGATAAAACCACCATCAGAGGTAGCATATATACCTTTTCCTTCTTCATTTCCATCTTTATCAATTCTTTTAAATTGAATTGAAGAATTATCTATAAATAATCCATCAATAGAAAATTTCAATAAACATACGTCTTTACCCGCCCCATCTGAAGATGTGCCTACAACTACATACGTTTTAGGAATATCAAGATAAATAGCTTCTCCAACTTCATCATTGGTTTGACCAGCTTCATTTTCTCTAAAAATATAATCATCTGAAACCGTTCCAAATAAATTGGACATTGCAACTCGGATACGGTTAGGTAAGTTATTAGTTACTCTTCGTTTAATATCTCCTATCCAAAGAAGGTTATCAGAGTCTTTTATCATTCCTACCAAAGCATCATCTGTTTGCAATAAACCTAAAGAGTAACTTGCTAATGAATCTCTATTTGCATTTACTCTATAAGCTCTCATATCTGTACTTTGTTGATTACCTTGTTCAGGCTGGGTTACATCTCCAACTAAAAGAAACTCTGAATCAGATATTTTTGTAATAAATTTCCCTTTACTGTTAATATTAGGTGTTACAAAACGTTTATAATCTTTCACAACACTATCACGTCCAATAATAAGCATAGCAAAGTCTGTACGTCCATTTGCTGTTTCTAATGTGTCTGTTGTATATCCTAATATCCAAAAATCACCATTAGGCATTTCCATCACTGCATTTGCCTCATCATCAAGTTCAAGTCCCCAATTTTTTTGCCATTGTTTATCACCATTCTGATCTACTTTGGCTACATAAAAATTTAAATCTTGATTTTTCCCTCTAAATGAAGTGGTAGAACCCACTAAAATAAAACCACCATCAGAGGTAGGTTGAATAGATTTTATATTTTCATCTCTTGAACTTCCTAAAAATTTTATGTAGGCTTTTGAATCATTGGGCGTTACATCCACAGCACAAGCCCCCAAACAAAACATTACACTGAAATATAATAAATAACGAATCATAACTTATTAGCTTTTTTTAACAATTTAGGTTTGTAGTAAGGCATCATATAATTAATTGTAAATGATACATAATGAAGATTGTAGTCACTATCTATATAACCGTAATTATATACAAGTTCTGTATTAGAAGCTCTTTCAGAAGTTTTAGTTACATTGGCTAAACCATAGTGGTATTTAACTTCAAGCATCAAATCACTTCTTCCAATAATATTGTCAAATTTAATCCCTGCTCCACCTATAGCACTATATGTAATTAAACTTCTTTGATTTGTCATATCAATAGATGGTCCAGAAACCTGCCTTTGATTTTCAGTATCGACAGAATCTTGTCTTACAGCTATTCCTGTAGCTCCTACCATTAAATTTACGCTACCTCCTGCAATTAGATAAGGTTTCTTTTTCTTATTTGAGAAATAGTATCTAGCTAAAATTGGCACTTCTACTCTATTTTGAGTTTCTGATAGCTCTAATATAGAATAGTCTAATATTTTATGTTTATAGTTATGTTTAGAACGAATAAATAAAACAGAAGGATTCACATATAGTTTTTTGGTGATTGCAAATTCTAAACCTGTTCCTACCTGAAAACCTAAATCGCCTGTATATAAGCTTTTCTTATCTCTTATCAAATCTAAGCTATAACGTTTTGTTTCAGTTATAAAACTTCTGTTTGCTCCTGCTTGTATGGATATTTGAAAAACAGGATTTGTACGAAAACTATTGTATAAGCTGATAAACTCTGGAGGGTCAACAACTTTATTAATTTGATAATCAGGATAAATCTTCAAGAAATTTTTCATAGATTTTTGAGCACTCTCTAATTCATTTGAATAGATATAAGTGAGTGTCAGTAATTTATAAGCTTCTATTCGTTCAGTTTTGTCAAAACCAATTGTCAAACAACCATTAAGTAAAGCAGGCACTTCACTAATTCGACCTTGTTCGTATGTTTGTTGTGCCTGTTTGAGTTTGGTAGTACAGTCGTTTTGTGCTTGCAAACCCAAACTCAAACAATAGAGCAATCCTATTAAATATCTTTTTTTCATTACTGGATAGTATTATTGACTATTATTTATCACAAGTGTTTTCATAAGGGATGTCTTTGCCTACAAAGGTATCCCATTCTTCTTGACTCATATTTCTTTTTATTTCTTTACAGAGCATTTCAGCAAGTTTGCTGGTACGTGTTGGCCAAGCCCTCACCATGAAATCTCTACAACCTGCAAATATTTTTTCACCATCAGGACTAAATGCTATTGACCATACCCAATCATTATGGTCTCGTAACACAATTGGAGGCTCCGTTAATTGAGTTAAATTCCATATTTTAACAGTTTTATCCCAACTACCCGTTGCCAGCATATTGCTATTTTTGGGACTAAAGGCTATATTATTTACCTGTGCTCTGTGTTTGGTAAGAGCTTCTACTTTTTGTGTTTGTTGATTGATAAGAGCTAATGTCCCATCCTCACTTCCTACTACTAGCCACTTTCCATCTTGGCTAAATTCTATAGAAGAAGTAGCTATTCTATTGGGATGTTGATAGATTACTTGTTGAACTTTAGTTGATCTATCAATTTGGACAACAGTACCATCTGATTTACCCACAGCTATAAAATCGTTGGTTGGGTTTACTGTTACATCATTAATTTTAAAATCACTTGTCGTAATTTCTCTTGAAGTAACACCATCCCACTCTAGTATTTTGAAGTCTTTACCAATAGAAATCAGTTTATTATCATTTGTGAATGCTAAATACCAAATTTGATAGGTACTTGTTTTTAATATTTTTGGCTTTCCATTTAAGTTGTTCAGTTCATATAAATTAATAAACGAATACTCCCCTGCATAAGCCAAATATTTGTTATCGGGGCTGATTGCGACTGCTCTGTGTACTTTACCAGGGTTATTTATGACTACTTCAGGAATGGCATTATCTAATTTAGGATCCCAACGTACTATTTTACCATCACTGCCTGCTGAGTACATATAGCTATTTGTGGGGTTAGATACAAATGAACGTACGTTTGCACTGTGTACATTATATCTATTAAATTCTTCACCTTTCACGCCTTTCAGGGCATAATACAAACCATCATAAATGTCATGATCTTTCTCATATCCTCCATTCTTACTGTGAAAATTATATGCTTGTTGAGCCATGAGAGCTTTTCTTACAGAATCGGGTTCTTGTAGTGATTTTACAGCCATTGAACGAGCTGTTGATAGTAGCCTACCTTTATAAGCATCCGCTGATGCTTTTTCAGCTCTTTTACCTTGTTCCTCTGCTATTTTGCCTTGCCTTACAGCCTCTCTTTGAGCGAGAATAGCTTCTCTTTTTTGAATTTCTGCTAAACGTGCATTAGCCCTTGCTATATCAGCTTGTTTTTTAGCTTCTTCTTCTTTAGTTAAAGCTATTCTACGTTGTGCTTCTGCTAGTGCAGCTTGTTCCTTTGCCCTCTCACTTTCTAATTGTGCTCTTTCCTTTTGAATAGCTGCTTCTTTACTTTGTTCCTCAGCTCTCTGTTTTTGCCTATTAGCCTCGATTGTTTTTTTATCCGCTAACTGTCTTTGTTCTTCTGCTAATAATAATAGTAACACTGCCACAATACCACCCAAACCAAAAATACCAGCAATCAAACGGGTTATAAAAATACGTCTTTTTTGTTGTTTTTCTTTGTTTCTTTGTTCTCTTTCAAACTCTTTTTGGCTAAAATCCAGATAGAGCATTGTTCTTTCATAAGCAGGATGATACCTCAAGCCCCAGAGTAAAGTAGGTTTTTCTTCCTCTCGCCAGTTAAGAGCAATTTGTAAATCAGGAGAACGTAGTAAACTATTTGCCCCTTGCTGATGTTTTTCAGCATTTTCAGCAAGTCGCAAATATAATTTAGCCGATTCAGCTTCTTCTTCTACCCATTTATTAAGTGTTACCCAAATACGCATCAAACTTTCATGAGATATGTCAATGACTGTTTCTCCATCTAAGTTTACATTGAAGGGAGGCATTAAAAGGGTTCTCTCAGGACTTCTAAAATGATTAATAACCTCTATTACTTCTTCAATAGATGCATCTGCCACAGAAGCTATTTCTTTGAGTTTTGTAGGTCTTCTGACACCCCTACCTTCACTACTTTTTTCTGTAATAGTTCTAAAGAGTTTTTCACAAATTCTTTTCTGCTTTTCATCTAGTTCATTGTATGCTTCATTGGCATGGATAGAGAGTGCTTGCCCCATTCCTCCAATTGCCTCATAATCAGTAATACTGATTGCATCTTTGCCACTTGTAGTTCGTTGCCAGTAATCCCATGTACGCATGAGAGCATGCTGCATGATTGGAAGCTGATCTGAATTATCGCCTATATCATTGAGAATTTTTTGGGTAAGAGCCTCATCAATATTTCCATTCATTACTTTCACAGGTCCCATAATAGCCTCTCTTTTCTCATTACGAGTCATTTGAGGTATTAAAAACTGGCTATCATTGACAAGTTTTGTAAGATATGGATACTGCGAACAATCCCCTACGAAGTCTGAACGCATGGTAAGAGCCACATAAATAGGCACTTCCGACTGATACACTGCATTGGCTATGAGCTTTATAAAAGCAAGTG
>Ga0075157_10002089_pt1 | contig 11797 bp, 13 predicted proteins | sample JI81BgreenDNA_FD_70967 | JGI IMG/M metagenome (GOLD analysis project Ga0075157, IMG submission 70967) | Wastewater effluent complex algal communities from Wisconsin, to seasonally profile nutrient transformation and Carbon sequestration -... | ecosystem: Engineered > WWTP > Effluent > Algae...
ACTCTCAGGGTCAGCGAGGTTCTCGACCGCTTCCTTGATGTCTTCGAACAGCTTGCCGGTGACGAGCGTTTCCGAGGAGAAGGGCACATAGCCCACCGTCCGCCGCGCGCCGTAGAAGTGCGAGGTGAAGGTCAGGCCATAAACGCAGCAGGCCGAGCCCGAGAGCACGGTCGCGGTGCGGCGCATGCGCAGGCCGACGCGCAAGGAGCCGAAGGCGGGGCACATGGATTGCGGCTGATCATGCGGGCCGACGGGGTAGTCGGCCGCATATTGATCGAGAATTTCGCTCTTGCCCGCGGCACGGGCGGCCTCGTTCATGGTGTCCTTTGACGCGCAGCCGCCTTCCACCGGAGAACCCAGGTCGATCCGGTCCGCAGCGCGTTGGGGCGCGTCAAAGGCGTTATGGTCGCTCATGCTTCGTCGTAGATCACTTCGAGGGTGGGGCGGGTTTCGAACACACCGCCGCGCATGTCGGCCTGGGTCGCGGGGACCAGCTCCACATTGCCGCCGGTCTCGTCCGGGCTGAACAGGCCGAGCAGCCCATCCTGCGACAGCGGATTGGGGCGCAGCGGCGGGGCTTCGGCGACATTGATCGCCAGCTCCTCGAACAGGCTCGCCCATTCGCCGCCGGGGATGCCGATGATCTGATAGTTGGCGCTCTTGCGGCGGATATCCTCGTTCGCGGGGATCGCGGTGAGCACCGGGATGCCGACTGCGTCCGCAAAGGCCTTGGCCTCGCCGGTTCCATCGTCCTTGTTCACGATCATGCCCGCCACGCCGACATTGCCGCCCATCTTGCGGAAATATTCGACCGCCTGGCACACGTTGTTGGCGACATAGAGCGATTGCAGGTCGTTCGATCCGACCACGATCACCTTCTGGCACATGTCGCGGGCGATCGGCAGGCCGAAGCCGCCGCACACCACGTCACCCAGAAAGTCGAGCAGCACGTAATCGAAGCCCCAGTCATGGAAGCCTAGCTTTTCGAGCAGTTCGAAGCCGTGGATGATCCCGCGACCGCCGCAACCGCGCCCGACTTCGGGGCCGCCGAGTTCCATCGCAAAGACGCCATCGCGCTGGAAGCACACGTCCTCGATCTTCACTTCTTCCCCGGCGAGCTTCTTGCGGCTGGAGGTTTCGATGATCGTCGGGCAGGACTTGCCGCCGAACAGCAGGCTGGTGGTATCTGACTTGGGGTCGCAACCGATCAGCAGCACGCGCTTGCCCTGCTGGGCCATCATGTAGCTGAGGTTGGAAAGCGCAAAGCTCTTGCCGCTGCCGCCCTTGCCGTAGATCGCGATGACCTGCGTTTCGGACTTCACCTCGCCGGTGTGAACCGGATCGGGTTCGTGGGCAGCTTCGTCGCGAAGGTCGGCCGCATGGGTATCGAGCACGGACATCAGCATTCGCTCCAATCGAGGACCATCTTCAGGCAATCGGGATCGCTGAAGGCTTGGGGGTAGGCGTCGAGCGCCTCTCCGGCAGGGCGCCGGTTAGTGACGAGGCCCTTCAAATCGAGCCTCCCGCATTCGATCAGCGCCCGCGTCTCGGCGAGGTCGCCGGGCTGCCATTCGGCGGCGACGCGGAAATGCGCCTCGCGCATGAAGGCGGCGGGGAAGGCGAAGCTGACACGCTCGGAATAGAAACCCGCGAGCACGATTTCGCCGCCCTTGGCGAGGCGCATGATGAGATCGTCGATCAGGTTTGCATCGCCGCTGGCGTCATAGATGGCATGGTAATCGCGGCGCTCGTCGGCGGCAGGGTCGATCACGCTGTAGCCGGTCGCGCCCGAGCGACGGACGGGGTTGGTTTCCCACACCGTGGGAGCCGCGCCGCCCAATGCCAGCGTCAGGCGGGCGAGCAACCGGCCCAAAACGCCGTGGCCGATGATGAGATCGGGCAGGGCTTCACGGCTGGCAAAGCCGCCCTTGATCGCGTGTAGTGCCGTCGCCGCGAGGGCACAGAGCACTCCGGCTTCGCCCAAGTGCTCGGGGATCGGCAACGCCCGCGCCGACGGCACTATCACGCGGCGTGCAGTTCCTCCGAAGAGGCCGCGCGCATCGGTGTAGCAATTGGCCCCCGGCACGAACACCCAGTCGCCGATCCGCGCGCGGGCTTCTGGCCCTGCGTCCACGATGCGGCCGACCGATTCGTACCCCGGCACCAGCGGATAGCCCAGGCCCGGGAAGGGCGGCATGCGGCCGGTGAAGAGGAGTTTTTCGGTGCCGGTGCTGATCCCGCTCCAGGCGATATCGACGAGAACGTCCGCGGCTTCCACCGGCTTCATCTCAAGCGCCCGGAGAGCGAGACGCTCCGGTGCTTCGAGAATGACGGCCAACGTGTTCATTTCCTCGGTCTCCTCTGAGGTGGAATTCGAGGCGCGAACGCCGAGTCGAAAACCCCGCAGCTACGTTCTCCCGACTGTGTGCTACGCCTTACGCATCGGACTGTCAAACAACTTGGACAAATTATGCTCAGGCCGTGGCAATGATCACACTTGCGTTGACGGCCTGCGCGGTTGCTACAAAGCGCGCCGAGGCAAAGCCCGCCGCGCGGGTCATGGCGATGATTTCGGCCGGGCTGCGCGGGCGGCCCGAGCCCATTGCCCACAGGTAAAGACCGAAGAACGCCTCTCCCATCGCCTCGGTGCCGGGAATGCGCGCCATCGGCTCGGCAATCAGCAGGCGGCTGCCGGGGGCAAGGCTCTTGCGGATATTGGCGAGCAGCGCCTGCGCCGGGGCATCGTCGTGATCGTGCAGGATGCGAATCAGCGACACCATGTCGTAGCCTTGCGGGATGGAATCGCTGAAGAAATTTCCCGGATGCGCGGTAACGCGGGCCGCGCCAAGCGCCTCGCCCAGCACCTGTGCGCCGGTGGCGGCGACTTCCGGCAGGTCGAACAGGCCGAGCTTCAGATGCGGCCATGTCGTGCCGATATGGCGGAGGAAAGCGCCATGCCCCCCACCGACATCAAGCAGCTTGTGCACGTCGCGGAAGGCCATGCTTGCCAGCACCTCGTCCGCGACGAAGTGCTGCGATGCCGCCATGAGCTGCGAATATTCCGCCGTGTCCTCGCCGCGTTCCGTCACGCCCTGGAGCGCGCCCGCATAGGTCCAGAAGCGCGAGAGCGACGTCGGCTCTGCGCGATCGGCCCTGAGCAGCGCGAGCGGATCTGCAAGGTCGGCATAGAGCAGGCGGTGGTGGCGCACCATCGCCTGGACACCGGGATTGGATGCGAAAACAGCGCCTTGCTCGCCCAGCATCCAGTGATCGGGGGCAGGCTCCTCCGACAGCATCAGGGGGCGGCCAGCGCGCAGCAACGTCAGGGTAGCGGCCTCCGAGAGCCCCATCCGCCCGGCGATCGCGCCCGCGCCAAGGGGGCCGTCCCCCAGAATGTCGAACAGCCCCCCTTCGACATAGGCGCGCAGCACCTGCGAATAGGCAAACCCGGCGAGGAGGTCGAAGGCGCCGTTCGCCCGGCTGCGCGCGATCCAGCGGATCAGCGGCAGGCGCGCGGCCCAGTGCTGGAACTTCGGACTCGCGAAAACCCGGTTGCGGCGCGCCACATAGCCGAGCCTGAAGGCGGCCCACTTATTGTTGTAGCGGCTCAATTGACGGGTGCTTTACGGGCCATATGTCTAAATAATTGGACAGAGACGCGCGTAAGGTCAATGATAATCGCCGGGATCAACGGGAGTGAGGGCAGGTGGACGGGCGAGTCGTCGTCATCGGAGCGGGTATCGGCGGGCTGACCAGCGCCGCGCTGCTGGCCGCGCGCGGGTGCGATGTGACCGTGCTCGAAAAGGAGCCCTGGGTCGGCGGCAAGGCGCGCCGGGTCGCGGTCGACGGCGTGGAAATCGACGGCGGGCCGACAGTCTTCACCTATCGCGGCGTGTTCGACGATATCTTCGCGGCCTGCGGCGCGCGGCTCGAGGATCACGTCACCGTCCGCAAGGCCGAGGTGCTCGCGCGGCACTGGTGGGACGATGCCTCCGGCCACCTCGATCTCTTCGCCGACCATGACGCCAGCGTCGATGCTGTCGGCCGCTTCGCCGGGGCAGAGGCCGCGCGGGGCTATGACGCTTTCGCGGCCGAGGCGGCGCGGATTTTCGCTGTGCTGGAGGACCCCTTCCTCCACGGCGACAAGGCCAGCACCCCGCTGCCGATGATGTGGCGCATGGGCCTCGCCAAGCTTCCCGAGATGCTGGCGATGCGGCCCTTCGACGGGATGTGGAACGCGCTGGGCGAGCATTTCAAGGACCCGCGGCTCCAGCAGCTGTTCGGCCGCTATGCCACTTACAGCGGCTCCTCCCCGTTCAAGGCCCCCGCCACGCTGATGCTGATCGCGCATCTCGAAGCGCGCGGCGTGTGGCTGATCGAGGGCGGGATCCATGCGCTTGCCAAGGCGCTCGCCACCCTCGCCGAACGGCAGGGCGCGCGGGTGCGCACGGGTGCGTCGGTCGCCGAGGTGCTTACCGCAAGCGGACGTACCAGCGGCGTGCGTCTGGCGAGCGGCGAGGTCATCCCCGCCGACACCGTCATCTGCAATGGCGATCCGTCTGCGCTCGCCACCGGGCGCTTCGGCGCGGCGGCACAGCGCGCTGTCCCTGCCATCCCGCCTGCAAAGCGCTCGCTCTCCGCCTTGGTCTGGTATGCCCACGCCGAGACGTGCGGCGCGCAGTTGACCCATCACAACGTCTTCTTCTCGCGCGACTACGCCGCCGAGTTCCGCGACATCGCCGCCGGCCGCACGCCCACAGAGCCCACCGTCTATGTCTGCGCCATCGACCGCGGCGCCGACCACCACGCGCCGCCACCAGGCACCGGAGTCTTGGGCCGCGAGCGCCTCCAGATCATCGTCAACGCCCCTGCCGACGGAGACGTCCACACCTATACCCCCGAGGAGAGAGCCCGATGCACAAGCGCCATGATGGCAACGCTCAAGCGCTGCGGCCTGACACTGGACGAACCCTTCCCGCATCAGCTCATGACCCCGCAGGACTGGGAGCACCTCTTTCCGGCCACGGGCGGCGCCCTCTATGGCAGAGCGTCGCACGGCTGGGCGGCCTCCTTCCAGCGACAGGGGCCGAGGACCCGGCTGCCCGGTCTGTATTGCACGGGCGGGGCGACCCATCCGTCAGCCGGCGTCCCCATGGCAGCCTTGTCCGGGCAGCTGGCCACGCGGGTGATCGCGAAGGACCTCGCTTCGACGAGGCGATCCCGGCAGGCGGCTACACCTGGTGGTATGTCGATGCCATCTCCGACGACGGGCAGCACGGGCTGACCATCATCGCCTTCCTGGGCTCGGTCTTCTCGCCCTATTACAAGCGCAGCGGCCGGAGCGACCCGCTCGACCATGCCTGCCTCAACGTCGCCCTCTACGGCCCCCAGCACCGCTGGGTGATGACCGAGCGCGGGCGGCAAGCGGTCCAGCGCGACGCCTCCACCCTCGCCATCGGCCCCAGCAACGTGCGCTGGGAGGGCGGGGCGCTCACCATCGACATCGTCGAGGGCGACACCCGGCTGTTCGTCCCCTGGCAGCGGCCCGTGCGGGGCACCGTCAAGGTCTACCCCGAGATGCTCAACCGCACCGCCTTCGCCCTCGACCCTGCCGAGAACCACATCTGGCACTGCCTTGCCCCCTGCGCCCGGATCGAGGTCGCCATGACCGCGCCCGGCATCAGCTGGAGCGGCAAGGCCTATCTCGACCACAACCGCGGTGCCGAGCCGCTCGAGAGCGGCTTCAACACCTGGCACTGGTCGCGCGCCCACCTCAAGTCGGGCGCGCTGGTGTGCTACGAGGGCGAGCGCGGTGACGGCTCGCTCTTCGCCAGCGCTCTCCGGTTCGACCGCCACGGCGTGCCCGAGCCGGTCGAACTGCCTCCCATCGCCGCGCTCCCATCGAGCAAGTGGGGCATCACCCGCCGCACCCGTTCCGACATCGGGGTGGCCGAGGTGCGCCGCACCTGGGAGGACACCCCCTTCTACGCCCGCTCCGAACTCGCCTCGCGCTTCATGGGCGAGGAGGTGGTCGCGGTGCAGGAGAGCCTCGACATGCGCCGCTTCTCCTCCCCGCTGGTGCAGTTCATGCTCCCCTACCGGATGCCGCGCCGCGCGCGCTGAGGCCGGACGGCGGAGCCGGCGCGACTCGGAGGGACTGCGCTGCGCAGCGGGGCGTGGCAGCTACGCGTCAGCAAACCCGCCCGTTTCCTGTCCGTTGGAGACACATGAGACACTGTCCAGAGCCGAAAACCTTCACCCCTGATCGCCCCGCGGCAGGCCCCCACAGCCGCTGACCCCGCGATTGCGGCCGGGTGCATCGGCAAATACGGAACCATGAACATCCCGTGAGGCTGACAGATCCAAAGCGTGTAGGAAAGCGTTAGCTAAGCCACCTCGCCCGGCTCGTCCGCCCGCAGCAGCCGGGCCGCGCCCAGCCCTGCCAGCGCGCCCGCGATCTGCGCCGCGACAAAGCCCGGCACATCGCCCGGCGCGATCCCGGCGAAGGTGTCGGAGAGGCTCCGCGCCAGCGTGATCGCGGGATTGGCGAAGCTGGTCGAGGAGGTGAACCAATACCCGGCCGCGATGTAGAGCGCGACGCTCACCGGCACCCATTCGCGCCGCGCCGCGATCGTGGCGAGGATCGTCAGCACCAGACCGAAGGTTGCCACCGCCTCGCCCGCCCACTGGCCGGGGCCGGTGCGCGCGGTTTCGCTGACTTGCAGGATCGGCAGATCGAACATCAGGTGCGCGGTCCACACGCCGAGGACGCCACCCGCAAGCTGCGCCGCCACGGAGCCGAGCGCCATTCCCGCGCCGATCTCCCGGCGCAGCGCGAAGACCAGCGTCACCGCCGGATTGAAATGCGCGCCCGAGACCGGCCCCAGCATGGTGATCAGCACGAACAGCATCGCCGCGGTCGCGAGCGTGTTGCCGATCAGCGCGATGGCGACATTCCCGCCCGCGAGGCTCTCGGCCATGATCCCCGATCCGACCACGGTCGCGAACAGGAAGAAGCTGCCAAGGCCTTCCGCGAACAGCGCGCGGTTCATGCCGCGCCTTCCATCTGGCCGATGGCCGCCAGCTCCGCCTGCAAGTCGTCGCGTGCCATCGTCTCGAAGGGCAGGGCGAGCAGCGCTTGGGCCCGCATCGTCAGCCAGTCCCACGTCTGCGCGAAGGCGGCATCGACCGCCGCGTCATCGCCGGTGACGGCGGCGGGATCGGGCAGGCCCCAATGGGCGCGCAAGGGCGTTCCGGGGAACATCGGGCAGGCCTCGCCCGCCGCGCTGCCGCACACGGTGATGACGAGGTCGATCTGCGGCGCGGCAGGGCCGGTGAAGGTGTTCCAGCTTTTCGAGTGGAGGCCCGAGGCGCCGATGCCCCTCGCCGCAAGCAGCCGCAGCGCGCCGGGATGCACCGCGCCCTTGGGCTGGCTCCCCGCGCTGAAGGCGGTCACCCGCCCCGCGCCGAGGCGGTTCAGAATCACCTCGCCAAGGATCGAGCGGGCGGAATTGCCCGTGCAAAGCACCAGAATGTTCATGTGTCGCCCCCGCGATTCTGTTCAGCAGCAGCCCGTGGCCGCAGCTGGAGCGGCGGCGGATTGCGGCACGCAGCACGCGCCCGTGGCCGCATCGGCATTCGCCAGCTGTTCGAGATCGGGGCTGCCGCCATAGGTGGTGCTGCCGCCGGTGGTGAGGAAGGCCTCCCACACCACGCCATCGGGATCGGCGATCCAGCTCTTCTCCGACTTGGCATAACAGCAGGTGGTCGCGCCCTCTTCCAGCACCGGACGGTCGGCGGCCTTGAGGCGGGCATAGACTTCGGCGAGTTCGCCCTCGTGCTCGACCTGAAGGCCGACATGCTCGATGCCCTTGGTGGCGCCCTCGCGCATCGAGATCGCGAAATTGATGCGCGGATCTTCGAGCATCCACTTGGCGTAGTCGGCCTTCACCACGCCCGGCGCTGCGCCGAACAGGTGGGTGTAGAAGGCGATCGAGGCATCGAGGTCGGTCACGCCGACATGCATGTGGAAGCGTTTCATCAGGCGGTCTCCCGGTTGGTGGCAGGCGAGCAGGCGGCGGTGTCCTCGCAAGGCACGCCGCCGCAGCAGTTTTCGGTGAGGTAGGCCATGAGGCTGCCCATCGCGGCAAAATCGGCCGAATAGATGATCGAGCGGCTCTCGCGCCGCTGGATGACGAGCCCGGCATGGGCAAGCTGGGCAAGGTGGAAGCTCATCGAAGAAGGCGGCACGCCGATCCTGTCGGCCAGCACACCCGCCGGGATGCCCTCGGCTCCGGCCTGCACCAGCAACCGGAACGCGGCAAGCCGGTGCTCCTGCGCGAGCGCGGCAAGCGCGCGGATCACGATGTCTGGTTGCACGGCGATACTCCAATGATTCGATAATTATCGAATTATGCAGCAATGCGGCCCGTGTCAATCCTCAAGCTATCGGACCAGCCACTCGGGTTTGAGCGTCCCCTTGTGCCCCTCGGGCGCGAGCGCGGTGCGCAGGGATTCGAGCAGCGGCGGTAGCTCTTGCGTGAAGGCATAGGGCGGGTTGACGATGAACAGGCCTGCGCCGTTGTAGATCCCCGGCTGGTCGGCGTCATAGAGCCAATGCTCGACATTGAGGAACTTTGGGATGCCGAGCCGCCGCAGCCTGTCCTTCCAGACCGCATGGGCGGGCCGTTCCTTGAGCGGATACCAGATCACCGTCACCCCGTGCGCCCATTTGCGGTGCGCGGCGGCGAGGGTGGCGGTGATGCGGGCGCGCTCGTCGGTCACTTCGTAGGGCGGGTCGACCACCACCAGCCCCCGCGGGGTCCGCGTCGGGAGCATGGCGAGCCACAGTTCGTAGGCGTCGCGGGTGTGGACGGCGGCGGGGGTGCCTTTCATGGCTTGGCGCAGGGCGCGTGCGTCGTCGGGGTGCTTTTCGTTGAGGATCAGGCTGTCCTGTTCGCGCAGCAGCTGCGACAGGATCCGCGGGGAGCCGGGGTAGAGGCGGGGCTCGGGCGCCGGTTCGTTCACCGCGCGCACGGCGGCGCGGTAGTCGTCCAGCAGCGGGTTCGCATCGGCAAAGGCGCGCAGCACGCCGCCCGCCGCCTCGCCGGTGCGCCCGGCCTCGTCGCCTGCGAGGTCGTAGAGCCCGCAGCCGGCGTGGGTGTCGATCAGCGTCAGTGCGGATGGCTTGAGCTGCAAGGCCTTGACCAGCGCGATCAGCAGGGCGTGCTTGACGACATCGGCGCTGTTCCCGGCGTGGAAGGCGTGGCGGTAGTTCATGCGGAAAGTTCCCTGACCTCGCCCGGCGCGATGCCGTCGAGGCTCCAGTCGCCCACCGACCAGCGCACCAGCCTGAGGGTGGGCAGGCCGACCGCTGCGGTCATGCGCCGCACCTGCCGGTTGCGCCCTTCGCGGATGGTAAGGGAGAGCCAGCAATCGGGGACGGACTTGCGCACCCGGATCGGCGGATCGCGCTCCCACAGAGCGGGCGGGTCGATGCGGGAGGCCTCGGCGGGGAGGGTCATCCCGTCGTTCAGCCGGACGCCCTTGCGCAGGGGATCGAGCGCCGCCTCGTCGGGATCGCCTTCGACCTGCACGAGGTAGGTCTTGGGCAACTTGAAGCGCGGATCGGCGATGCGTGCCTGCAGCTGCCCGTCGTCGGTCAGGAGCAGCAGCCCCTCGCTGTCACGGTCGAGCCGCCCGGCGGGGTAGACACCCTTGGTGGCGATGAAGTCGCTGAGCGTCGCGCGGGTGGTGGGCGAGCGGGTGTCGGTGAATTGCGAGAGCACGCCGAAGGGTTTGTTGAACAGGAGCAGCCGGGCCATCGCGCGCTCATATCGCCCGATTGCGGGTCTGTCTTTACTCGGGTGCCTGCGGACCCTCGCGCTCGGCCGCCTCACGCGCCTCCCGCTCGGCGCGGGTCTGCTTGAGCTTGCGGTCCATCGCCAGATATTGCCACAGCCCGAAGGCGACTGCGACGCCGTAGAACAGCCCGATTTCGATCCAGCCGAAGTTCATCGCGCCTGCTCCTCCTGATGCAGCCCTTCGAGGAACGCCGCGACGTGCGACGCGGCGAGTTCGGGGGCTTCCTCATGCGCCAAATGGCCGAGGCCGGGGAGAAGTTCCAGCCGCGCCGCGGGAAGCCAGCTTGCGGCATCGCGCGCCCAGTCGGGCGGGATCGCGGGGTCCTTCGCGCCGTGGAGCAGGAGGACGGGATTGGCGACCGCGCCCATTCGCTCGCGCAAGGCGGGCAGATCCCAGTTCGCCATCATCGCCAGCGCCCCGCCTGCATGGCCGGGGTGCTTCAAGAGCCGCGCGTAACAGGCGAGCCCCTCGCGGTCGATCCGCGAATGGGTCGAGCGCCACATGAACCGCTCGGCCCCGCCGACAAGGTCGATGCTGCCGGTGAAGATGCGCGGCACCAGCGGGTTGACGAACAGCGCCTTGGCGACCGCCGGGAAGATTTGTGCCATCGCGCCGGGGAAGGGGCGTAGCGCGGCGCTGAGGCCGATGATCGGCCCCGTGTGGCCATGGTCGAGCGCCAGTTGCAGCGCGATCGCAGCGCCCGCCGAGTGGCCGATGATCGCGGCGGGGGCGACCTCCAACGCCTCCATCAGCCGCGTCACCTCGCGCGCCATTGCGGGCAGGCTCATGGCATAGGCATCGTGCCCGGTGGTGAAGGCGTGGCGGGGCAGGTCGAAGGCGATGACCTCGTGCCGCTCGGCCAACAGCGGCATCAGCCCGCGCCACGAATGGACCGAGGCTCCGGTGCCGTGGAGGAGGAGGAGCGGCCCCTTATCTCTTTGGCCGGAACCCATCCGCTGCACATGCCAGCGCGCGGCTCCGGTGCGGACAAACTGGCTCGCCGCGCGGTGCGGCCAGATCAGGCCTTCGCGCTCCCAGTCGAGCGCGCTCATGCCGCCTTGCCCATGGGTTGCACCGCATTGATCGCGGCCTGCAACATCCGCGCATCGGCCCGCGGGAGGGCGAGAAAGCGCCCGCCCAAAGCGGCGGCCAGCGCCGCGCCCTCCGGCCCCGGTCGGGCGGAGATGTCGACCACCAGCGCATCGATTTGTCGCGCGGCGATGGCGCGTGCCGCCGTCTCGGCATCCTTGGCGGCCTGCGGGCGGCCCGGCGAGCCGTCAGCGGCGATATTGGCGCGCCCGTCGGTGAGGATCACCAGCGCGGCGCTGCGGCCCTTGGCGATGACCGCCTCGGCCACCTCGCGCGCGGCATTGAGGCCCAGCGCAAGCGGCGTGCCCCCGCCGCCGGGCAGTTCCGCCAGCGTCCGGCGCGCGCGGGTCAGCGAGCGGGTGGGGGGTAGCAGCAGCTCGGCCGAAGTGCCCCGGAAGGCGACCAGCGCCACCTCCGAGCGAGTGACATAGGCCTGCCCGAGCATCAGCTCGACCGCGCCCTTGGCCTCGGCCAACCGCGCGGCGGCGGCGGAGCCGGAAGCGTCGACCGCGAAGATCGTCACCCGCGCGGCGCGTTCTTCGAAGCGGCGGATACGCAGGTCTTCCTTGCGCATGATGATGCCGGAGGCGGGGGCCGCGCCTGCGTCGCCGCCCAGTTCTCTCCGGCGCACGGCCTGCCACGGCACGGCGGCGCGCAAGGAGTCGATCAGCGCCAGCTTGTGCCCCCCGCGCGGCATCCCCGGCCGCGCGCCCAGCGGCTTGCCGCGCGTCGCCGCCTTGCGCTTCTGCCCGGTGCCGCTGCTGCTGGAGCGGCGCGGGGCCTTGCCTTGGGCGAGGCTCTCGAGCAGCCCCGCCGGGATTGCCGCCTTGGCCGCCTCGACGAG
>Ga0075157_10002091_pt1 | contig 11794 bp, 11 predicted proteins | sample JI81BgreenDNA_FD_70967 | JGI IMG/M metagenome (GOLD analysis project Ga0075157, IMG submission 70967) | Wastewater effluent complex algal communities from Wisconsin, to seasonally profile nutrient transformation and Carbon sequestration -... | ecosystem: Engineered > WWTP > Effluent > Algae...
AAAGCTGTGCGGATGCCAACTCTTGTCAGGTCATGGTCTTCTACCAAAGCAACGCGAATTTTACTCATCTTTCTTCCAATAGTCCGCTAAACTTTTAAAATATCGTCAACTGACTCAGCTAAACTGAGTAAATTTGAGAATGTGTCCTGATTTAGGGTTTTACAGGTCGCACATCATTGTTAAGCATACTCATGCAGCAGCCAAGAATGCAAGTTAATTTTTAAGTTATTTTGCGACGATGCCTGCACTATCCGGATCGGGACAGGTAAGCTCTCAATGTTTTAACAGTTTAACTGAATTATCTCCTTGTCCGCCCGTTGATAGAGGTAAAGATACCACTACCCAGATAAATTTAAAGTATAAAAAGTTTTGATGCACCAGGGCGGTCAAAATCAATAAAGCTAGCCGCACGAGTCTTTAGCCGATGTTAGGGCTCTAGTCCAATGCTTATTTATATAACCTGTTATGACTCAGTATCACGGCAATAAGTCTTTTCCCTCGGAGTTTTCCGACTCGGAAATCTTACACAAAGTATCTGAAATAACATCCCCCCAACCGCAAGTTGGCGACCGCGAAACTCAGGACGATCGCCTGTGGTCGGCAATTCCTCACATAGTTTGGAAAACAAAGGCCGACGGCTGGGCTACTTATTTCTGTCAGCGCTGGGAGGAGTACACAGGCGTACCAGCAGCAGCAGCTTTGGGTTTCGGCTATCTGGCGCGCGTCCACCCAGAAGACCGCCCTCGTCTATTGGCGAGATCGCACAGTTCTAAGTTCCCACCGCCAAGCTACGAAATTCTATTTCGCCTGCAGACGCGAGAGGGCACTTACCGCTGGAACGTGGCCAAAGGAAGGCTCGCTAACCCCGACAGTCAGGAAGTTTTGGAGTGGGTGGGAACCTACACAGATATGGAGCCGATCGAACAAACTAAAGCCGAGCCCCAAGCAGAACCAGAGTTTTGGCGCCATCAAGCGTGCTCGGAAGCTAATTTCAAAGTAGAAAAATTGTGCCAAGCCCGGACGGTAATAGAGGCTGGGCGGGAGTTACAGGTGATAGAGCAGTTTACAAATATATTGAGCCAGCGCGCGGGCAGTTTGTGCCAGTTGTTGCAAGCCATCGCGGACGCGACTGTAGAGGCGATCGCAGGAGCGGAATTTTGCCTAGTTGCTCTCCTGGAGTCCGATTGCAGCGGCCTCAAACTCAGCGCTGTCGGAGGGACAGAAAACTTTGGTGGGGGCAAAACTCCGCACGTGCAAAACAAGCTGCTGTGGAAAGCATTTGCGACGGGAGAGTCTGTACTGTGGCGGTCGGAGTGCCGCAAAGGCTTGCTGCCGGCGGCGGCTTGTGCAGTCGCGATCGAGTCGGGGCAAAGCGGGCGTTTGGGTGTGCTCGCCATCGGCAACGGGAAAGACAGCACGGCGATGGACGGGCATACTCAGCAACTGCTGGCGGTGATGGGAAAACAAGCGGCGATGGCCATTAATAACGCACTGGCGATCGAAAAATTAAAAAAGCAGGAACAGCTTTTAGACTTGCAAAACGAGCTGCTAATTCGCCAGCAGGAAGAACTGGAAAATCAGGGGCGACGCATTCAACAGCAAAAATTGGAACTGCTAGAAGCAGCCAAGTTAAAATCGCAATTTTTGGGCATCATGTCCCACGAATTGCGAACTCCCATGAATTCGATTATCGGCTTTTCCCAATTGCTGCTGCGCCAGCACAAACAAATGCTGACCGCCCAGCAAACAGAAATGGTGGGGCGCATTTTACATAACGGCAAAAACCTGCTACTGCTGATTAACGATATCCTCGACCTCTCCAAAATCGAGAGTGGCCGCACAGAATTAAAAATTGAAAAATTTGATTTAGCGCATTTAGTAATGGATGTCGCCTTGGAATTCGGAAATCAAGCCACCGATAAGAATGTGGCATTGTCCGTCAGCGTGTGCTTGCAGCATCAGTTTATAGTTAATGACAAGTTGCGCCTGCGGCAAATTTTGGTCAATCTCGTTTCCAACGCGGTTAAATTCACACATGAGGGCAGCATCTATATTGAGGTGCGGGAATTAAATCGCGATCGGCTAATTATCACCGTTCGGGATACAGGAATCGGCATCTGTGAAAAGGCTCTTCCCCACATTTTCGACAAGTTCCACCAAGGCGACCAAACCACAACTCGCCAATATCCAGGCACTGGTTTAGGACTAGCTATTTGTGCCTCTTTAGTCAAGATGATCGACGGCACAATTACTGCTGAAAGTCAACCAAAAAAAGGTTCGATATTTCGGATGGAATTTCCGCGAAAAGTTTATCCTAAAAAACTTACTTCCTGACTAAGGATCGCGAATTAAATAACTTACAATTTTAATTGTTATTGTGGGATGGGCGTCCCGCCCGTCCCACAAACTTGTGGAAGTTATTTAATTCTCATTCCTTAGTGCTTTAAATGCACAACAGCTTAATAGACGAAAAAATAAATAGGACTAAGAGCAAAAAAAGGTGTTACCTACTAATTATAGCGGTAGGGTGCGCCGAGACGCACCCTACATATAGAGGTTTTGGGTAATTCCTTTATTCTTGAGTCCCTCTCTGCTAGGAGGAGAGTTTGTGTAGGATAGGTTGCAACAGCAGACTCTTATCTAAAGACTAGAAGTTTTCCCTACTTCTGCCTGAGTAGCAATTGGTTTAACATCGGTGTAGCCCATATTATTAGCTACGTCGCGCAGCACCGAAATTTGCTGTTCAAAATCAAGACCTTCAATTTGACCCAACACGCCATTGACAGCCTCAGTTGCCTCATATCCGTCGGGGATATCGACAATTGTTTCACCCATACCAATCGCCCAAGCATACCAAACCACCAACTGATTGTTAGCAGTTAAAGCTCCGTAAGCGTGAGAATAGGGCGTGTCGTCGCGGTTGACAATACCTCGCATGATATTCAGTTGTTGATCGGCCGAAAGCTTGTAAAAATCATCCAGCAGCATGGGAGCTAATTCTGGTTCGGCGGCGGCGGGAGCGGCTGGTGTAATTGAATCTCCCATTTTTTCATAAACAAAGTAGAGCAGCGCCAGCTTTTCATCTGTACCCAACCCGTTGATTGTCTGAACGATGTTTTGAGTGTCGTTGGAGAGAGAGTGAGGATTGGTGGCGGCGGGTGAGTTCATAAACAAAATTCCTTAAAAATGCTTTCAGAATATATAAATATCAACATTTGTAAGTGCCAGTCACCATCCCGAAGAGGTAATACGATTTGAGGTTTTAAATTTTAGATTTTAGATGAAAGAATTGAGAATGACAGATGAGGTATGGGTTTGAAGCTTGCATATAGTTGGATTAGTTTAGGAAACTCGTGTAATGTTGACCAGCCACATGAGAATAAATCAGCCTTGAGATAGAAGCGCGCGATATATCTACGGGTAGATGAAAAATTAACGAAATAGAATCACAATAAATACAGTAAATTGTTAAATAAAACTAGAAAGGAGTCGGCTATGTCTCAAATCAATACAGAACCAAATAACACTGAAAGCTTTGACGCTCAGCAGATAACTGAAAGCGTGGAAGCTGGAGAACAAAAGTTGCCGACAGTTGATGTATCAGCAGACTACGAAGCTTCAAAAGAATTTAGTGTTAGTGACATCGATCGCACGGGTGCCGGCGCTCAAGCTGCCGCCGCTGCAACTGCACCTAAATTTCCTATTCCCGCTCCTAAAGATATCGCAAAGCCGGCAGATACAAGCGGCAATCCCGCTGATTTTCGTTCGATGGCTCAGGAAATTAAGCCTGCAGGTACACCGGGCGAAGTTACCGACGATTTGATGCAGAAAGCGATCGATCTTGGTACTCCCGGCAGTTAATTTAGAAATTCTCCATCCTCGACGGACAACCTCTGTATTGTAGGGTGCTTATGACGCGCCTTCCCCCTATAATTCGCGCGTCAAACCACTTTTTATATAAGTCCTGCAAGTGACTGTACGATAAGCTGCAATACAGTAGGGACGGAACAAGGTTTTGTCCTTAAAAGCTGCAATAGGGTAGGGACACAACATTTTTGTGTCCTTAAAGCGTTAATTTTAACTCTCCCTAATCGCTTAATTTTAAGTCGATCGCCCGACAGATTTGGCCGACAGTGCGATCGCCCAAAATTTCAATTACTAAATCCACGCGATCGCCCTCCTCAACCATCGACTTAATAAATAACTCGGGATGCAGCGCTTTCCAGAAATATTCGACAAACCGATTAATTTCCGCTTCTGACATTCCCGACTTCCCCGTCGCCATCATTTCCCGTTCCGCCTGATTGCGCCACACTTGAGAAATGCGATAATCTTGGGGATACAAAACCATCAACCGATCTAATCGGTTCCACAGGGGCAGATAGTCGTGCAGCTTCGCATTCATATCGCGCGCAAACTGACAGTCGCTTTCTGTGGAAATCGGAAACGGTGCAGCCGCCAAAAACTCGTTTAATTTGGCATCAACCACCGGATTCACACCGACAAACCAACCTTCAAAAAGTACAATATCCGCACCGGAAATAATTTCGGGTTGACTTCTATCTCCTGCACCTCCATAGGCTGATTTGTCAAACCTGGGAATTTCTATATTTTTAATTATATCCGGTTTGAGGGCATCTGATTTGGGATTGTCAAATGCTGCTAAATTATGAGTTTGAGAACCGCGCAACTTGTCTAAAACTGCGATTCCCAAGTCAATATCGTGAGTGCCGGGGGGGCCGCGCCAAATTAAACGCGGGTCTGCTTTTTGGAGTTGTTGGCGATCGGCATAAGTCTTGTAAAGATCGTCTAAAGAAAGGCTGACAGTAGAATATCCCAATTTTCCCAGAATCAGCCTCAAAACTTGGCATAAAGTAGTTTTTCCCGTTCCTTGCCCTCCTAAAATTCCTTGAATTAAAGGACGGTTTAAACTTTGTTTGGCAGTCGATAATTGCATTGCCAGCGGCAGCCACAGATTCCACAAAGTTTCGAGGAAAACAGTTGACTTTAGGGGGAAAGTATGCAGTTCGTCAAGAAGAGAAAAGAATAAATCGGTTTTGCAGCGGACAACATCGGCTACACTGTCAGGAGTAATCCCAAAAGCGCGCGTTCGCGAAGCCCTCGAAGAGGATCGCACATCATCCGCAAGTTCCCACAAAGCCAGGTGATCGAAGTCGGGAGCGATCGGGCGATCGCCGGCTTGCCATCGATGTAAAATTTCAACAGGGGTTACAGTCGATCGATCCATATCCTAAAAACTCTCGCTAGCGGGGGCTGGTTTTGTCCAATTACTATCTACAACCGACAAATATTTCCCCTCCTTTTAAGAGCCAAGTTTGAAAGCCTCCACAAATAAATTGTAAGTCACGCCAATTTTCAGAGCATAGAGCATATCCACCCAAAAAGAACGGGCTACAGGCCGCGGGCTGCCGTAAACCAGCCAGCTCGCAAACTCAGTCAACAACACCAACAGCCCGGCCGCGATAATATCCCAATCTGCTGATTGTCCGGCGATAGTCGAAATAGCAGTTCCCAAAAAAGTGCCGAAAAGCAGGCTAATTAGCAGTAGCGAAATCCGCCGCCAAGGATTGCTCAGCCAGCCTCGGAATCGCTCGCCCAGAACATCAATCAATCTGTTAATTCGGGTATTCTGCATAAAAAAAGTTATACCATTGGAGATTCGAGATTGGAGATTTGAGATGCGGAATTACTGATGAATATTGGGTTTTGGAGTACGGGCATAGAGTAGCACTTTTTTTTTCAACTGCTATTAAAAGCTATAACGATGAGTCAACAAATGCCCCTCCAGGCTAAATCCAAATTCTTACCGCGGTCAGTATGTCGCCATCTAAAATATAAAATTTAACATCTAAGATGGTATTAAGCGATTGGCGAATTATAGCAGAGAACGGTTAAGTCATTAAGTGTAACTGTATCTTGTGTCACAGCAGCCCCTGGTTTTACATTAAAAATAGTTAAGACTCATTGCGGGTGCAGTCTATCCTTTAAGCCTAAAATTTATGAATCTTAAAATTTACCAGCTCGTAATTGGAGTGTCGATCGTCCTAATTACAGGAATGTTTCTAGGACGTTTTGAAATCACTATCTCCAACGGTTCAAATCAGTCGAGCGATTGGCCCTCACAAGCCACCGCACTCCCCCCCATACCCCCCATTTCTCCAGTTGCGACAGATTCAGCAGACACCGCTAGCGAGCCCAAACCCGACTCAACACCAACCCCCCCAGATCCAGAGGAGGAAGTGCTTTCCTCAATCCCTGTAAATGCTAAGGCCTCCGGTCTTTTGCGCGTCAGCAACCGCAGCGAACACCCAGTGCGAGTGGCCCTGCTGTCGAAACGGCAAGCCAAGGAATCCTACGGCAAACCGGCGCACTGGGATTTTGCGCCGGGGGAAGGTGGCGGCAAGGGACTGATGCTATCGCTGCCGGAGGGAAAGTTACAAGTCAAACGGGGAGACATTTTAGTGGTTTTTGCTCAGGATGGTTCTCGCCGCTACTGGGGGCCTTTCGTCGCCGGGGAGACACCCTCGCCGGCTTGGAACAGCACAGCCGGAGAATGGCAATTAATTTTGCAGCCGTGAACGCTTAGCTGCAGGTGCGGAAATTTGGGTCGAGAATTCCGGTCGATCCGGTCTTGTTGAGAATGGGCTATGGGAGGTTAAACTCACATATCTTGCACCATTCTCGCTTAACAGGCTTTTGGGCCTGTTCCACAAAGAGTGAATTTTCTTGTGGGGAGTAGGGGTTGGGCAGGAGAGCCAGCCCCTGAAAGGCTTGTTGAGAATGGTGCAACATCTCTGTTTAACTGATATCTTGCACCATTCTCGCTTAACAGGCTTTCCGGCCTGTTCCACAAAGAGTGAATTTTATTGTGGAACAGGCCGGAAAGCCTGTTCATAAAAGCCTTCTTGAGAATGGTGTAACATCTGAGTTTAACCAGATTCGATCGAATGGGGAGTTTCGAGAATGCGAATCTTTCGGTAGACTCTCTATGCGAGCTAAAATTTAAAATCTAAAATCGCAGGAAGTTTGCGTGAAGGAAGTTATTAAAAATTTGTCAGAGTTTAGGAAGCGCCCGTTAGCGTTAGCGAAGCGATCCGAAGGAAAGCCCTCGAAGAGGATCGCACCAAAGCTGCTGTCGCTTTTATGGCTGTGCGCGATCGCCTGGGTAGGTTTCTTGTGGAATCTCGGCAACATCGGTTTAGTTGACGAAACCGAACCGTTGTTTGCCGAAGCCGCCCGTCAAATGACGCTGACAGGGGATTGGATCACTCCTTATTTCAACGGCGAAACGAGGTTTGACAAGCCACCGTTGATTTACTGGCTGATGGCGGTGGCTTACCGCACGCTGGGTGTTAACGAATGGGCCGTGCGTCTTCCCTCGGCCTTGTGTGCGATCGGTCTGACTTGCCTCGGATTCTATACCTTATCGAAGGAAGGAGGAAGTTCGGCAACGGATTCTGTAACGGATTTAACGGATGTCAGGAATAAGGAAGAAGGGCACGATACGGATTCGGACACGGATACACGGATGAATGTAACTGTCTTTTCTCCCTCGTTCTCCCACTCTCCCACTCCCCCACTCTCCCCTTCTCCTAGTATTCCTATTTTTCTTTCTACTCCCTGGATTGGTGCTGCCCTAATAGCTTTAAATCCCCAAACTATTGCCTGGGGACGGACTGGCGTTTCAGATATGCTATTAGTTAGTTGTATGTGTTCGGCACTATTCGCATTTTTTCTCGGTTACACTCTAGAAGAACAGAGAGAAAAAGCCGAATTTTCCACCGTTTCCGCTTCCCGATTTCCCAATAAGTGGTATCTGACTTTTTACGTACTAATTGCCTTAGCAATTCTGGCTAAGGGGCCTGTGGGAATTGTCTTGCCAGCGCTGATTGTTGGCTGCTTCGGGCTTTATTTGGGAAATTTTTGGCAACTTTGGCGCGAAATGCGTCCGGTGTCGGGAATCTTGATTATTCTGGCGATCGCCTTGCCTTGGTACATTTTGGTTATTTTAGACAACGGTCAAACTTATATTGACAGCTTTTTTGGCTATCACAATTTCCAGCGTTTTACTGGAGTAGTCAACAAGCACTCCGCGCCTTGGTATTTTTACTTTTTTGTAGTGCTAGTTGGTTTTGCACCTTGGTCGATTTATTTGCCGGTGGCGATCGCCCGCACCCGTTTTTGGCAGCGCAGTTACTGGCGTCGTCAACCGCGATCGGCTCAGTTGAGTTTATTTGCCCTATTTTGGTTCGTCTGCATCTTTGGCTTTTTTACGATCGCCGTGACCAAATTGCCCAGTTATGTATTGCCTTTAATCCCCGCCGCTGCGATTTTGGTAACGCTGCTGTGGAGCGATATTATTGCAGGCAACGAACCAGAAAATAGGCGGGGAAAGTTAGAAAAAAAACCTAATTATTTACCGCGAGGGCTGTTAGTTACATACATTTTCAATGTCATATTTTTATTAATTATAGCCGGAGCAACTTTCTACTGCTACAACTGGCTCGGAGACGACCCGGCTATGCCGAATTTTCCCCAAGCAATTCAGCAGTCGGGATTGCTGATTGTCGGCGGTACGATTTGGATAATTACAGCCGTGGCGATCGCACTTTTACTTTGGCAGCGGCAACAGCGCTGGATTTTGGTTGCTAACTTCATCGGGTTAGTAGCATTTATCATCTTTGGTCTTACTCCCGCCTACAAATTGGTCGATATCAACCGCCAGTTACCTCTGAGACAGTTAGCGCAGGTTGCGGTTCAACAAAAACTGCCGGGGGAAGAGTTTATTATGGTTGGTTTCTGGAAACCCAGTCTGGTTTTTTATACCCAAGAGCCGGTGACTTACTACCGAGCTGTCAGAAGGGCGATCGACTACATTAAGGAATCTAAAAACCCAAATTCTCCCTCTATTTTGTTGCTGGGATATCCAGAGAAATTTGTGGAATTAGGATTGCAGCCAAATCAATATCAATTGTTGGACAGTCGGGGCGCTTACCAACTCGCCAGGGTTCCGAGAACAGCATTTCGATAGTGGATTGTACTGCGGTGTGAGCCGACCTATATGGTGTGAAAGTAGGGGCAATCCCCCCGTGGTTGCCCCGGAATTTGGATATGGTGCGTCCAGGACTGCAAAAGCTATAATCTAGTCACTACCTAAAGCCCGAAGCTGGGAGCCTACAATGGTTTCAATTCTCAACAAACCCTCCTCATTAATCCATGAGATTTGCATTGAAAAAGTCGATCGGTGGAAGTTGTTCAAATTTAGTGAATCGCTGCCACAGCGTATGGAAAATTTGTTAGAGAAGAAGAAGGACGATCGACTAATAGCAGAAGAGGCAGCCGAACTCGATGCCATTGGGGAATTAGATCGTATCTTTACCCACATCAATGCAATGATGGCGGCTCAAGATGTCAATCAGCGATCGTGAGTTAACTAGCGTTACGGAGTAGATTAGATGAATCCTGAGACAAAACAAGTATCACAGCACATGAAAGAATTTGGGCTTCATATTCTTGGGAGAGCTATTTATGATGCAACATTTAGCGAGATCACGAGGCCTTTTGCTCATATGTTGTCGGTAGTTCATGCAGCACATGGAGCAGAAATACTTATCAAGGCACGCATTGCTGAAGAGCATCCGCTTTTAATCTTCAAGTCCTACCCTAAATCAAATACTACTAAGGATGTATTGAGTATCAAGGAACTCTTTAAGTACGGTCGAACTTTAATTTATTCAGAGTTACCTGAAGTTCTTTGGGCGACAACTGGTTATAGAATCAAGGAATTAGATAGATATCAAAAATTTGGCTATCTGCGAAACATCATTGTCCATTTTTCTGCCGCTCCTGATTGCGAAGCTTCCACAGAGACATTAAAATTTGCTTTGGAAGTTTTAGATTATATAGTTCAGGATTTTTGGGGTGAGAGCTTGATTTACTATTCGCAAGAATGGGACGATGTAATCATTTCTGAGGGTTATCTGCGAGAACAAATTGAGCAATTGAATATTCAGGTGCACCCCGACACACAGAAACAAATAGAAAGTCTTGACCTAACCTTAAAATAAAATGGATATAGAAGCCAGAAAGGGAACGATCGCTCATAATTAAGGGAGTGTCTACAACCAGCCAATTTCATCTAGAAAAGTGTATTTAGACAAGTGGAAAATTATGATCCCAATCAATGAAGCTCAACAGCAGTTACAGCAGTCGATCGATGCGGTGAGTCAGTCACACCAACCTATTGTGATTGCAGGACAGACTAGCAATGCAGTGTTATTATCTGAATCTGACTGGGCATCTGTGCAGGAGACACTGTATCTTCTCTCAGTGCCAGGGATGCGGGAATCGATTCGGGAAGGACTGGCAACGCCGATCGCACTTCTCGATCGCCCTTTAGACTGGTAACTTAGCCCACCATACGTGCAATAATCAGCCATATTATCTGGTACGCGATCGCCTGAACCTATGGATGCGCTAATCGGCAAAACTTTACAGGGTGGAAAATACACCCTAGAACAAGAATTGGGAAGAGGCGGCTTTGGAATAACTTTCAGGGCAAATCACCGCTATTTAGGACAGCCTGTAGTCATTAAAACCCTCAACGAATCTCTGCGGCAGCAACCTAATTTTGCTGAGTTCGATCGCAAGTTTCAAGACGAAGCGAGGCGGTTGGCTTCCTGCGTTCATCCGAATATTGTCCGCGTCAGCGATTTCTTTGTGGAAGACGGGCAGCCTTACATGGTGATGGACTACGTTCCGGGTCAGAATTTGGGCGATGTAGTCGGTTCAAATAATCCGCTACCAGAAAATCTCGCAATTCTCTACATCACTCAAATTGGCGCTGCTTTAAAAGTTGTTCATCAAAAGGGTTTGCTGCACCGAGATGTCAAGCCGCAAAACATTCTGCTGCGCCAAAACACCCAAGAAGTTGTGCTGATAGATTTTGGAATTGCCCGCGAGTTTACTCCCGGTGCAACCCAAAGTCACACTAATATGGTGTCCGACGGCTACGCGCCCCCAGAACAGTATTTCGCCCAAGGAAAATATACGCCCGCCACAGATGTTTACGGTATGGCGGCGACGCTTTACACTTTACTGACAGCACAGGTGCCGGTGGCTGCAATTTTGCGTACCAGTCAGCCGATGCCTTCACCCCGCGACTTGCGGCCTCAGCTAAGTGCGGCTGTCAGTTCTGCAGTGATGCGGGGGATGACAGTAGAAGCTCAAAATCGCCCTGCTAGCGTCGATGAGTGGCTGTCGCTGCTGCATGGGCAGCCTCATGGTGCAGCGTCGCCGAGCACCGGGCCGACGGTGGCGGTGATGCCGGGACACGGGCCTCAGTCGCCTGCGGGTTCCAGAACAGCGCCTGCTGTGGTGTCTTCTGGGCAAGGCAGCCGCAAGGTTTGGTGGATTTTGGGGTTCGTGACGATCGCACTTATTGTGGCAGGTTTGGTCGGTATTGCTAGGGTTTTCCTCAGCCGGCCGTCTTCGGAACCCGCACCGGTGGCCCAGGACGATCGCACTTCGGCCCCTGCTGATCCAGAAGCGCGCGTGAACCCCGCACCAATTCCCGCGCCGACACCAACGCCACCACCAACTCCCAGAGAAACTCCGCAGGCTGCTGAAACTCCGCCTGCTGCTGAGACTCCAACCCCAGCGGGGGCGGGCACGGGGGCACCGCCCCTACAGACGCCAACACCAGCGCCTTCTCCCGAATCTGTCGAACCCACACCAACAGAAAAACTTGTTGACAAAGAGTTGCCGCCCGATC
>Ga0075157_10002092_pt1 | contig 11792 bp, 3 predicted proteins | sample JI81BgreenDNA_FD_70967 | JGI IMG/M metagenome (GOLD analysis project Ga0075157, IMG submission 70967) | Wastewater effluent complex algal communities from Wisconsin, to seasonally profile nutrient transformation and Carbon sequestration -... | ecosystem: Engineered > WWTP > Effluent > Algae...
GTTAGGGGTAGAAAATCAGTGGGTGAAACTAGGCGCATCGGTGATAGGTGGCTTGATGGTGGGTGGTGGCTTAATGGCATTGAAGAAAAAGATCGGGAATAAAGTGGCGAAAATAGATACCTTCACTACCAAAAAAGTAGAGTTACTAGAAGTGGATCGTTCTGCTACTGATCTCGCAAAGAAGAATAATAATTTTGTGGGAGATGCGATTAACAAGATCAAGGATCATCAAAAGACGGCGAAAGATTTAACGGAAGGGATAACGGGAAAAACTAGGGATGTTTTGGATGTTAGGGCGGTTGAGTCATTGTTTGGGAAGAATTTAAAAGCAGTTCAAGGGCTTATCGAGAAGGAGATGGGCTCGTTTCGGACTACCATTAAAGAAAAATACGTGGATTTATCCCCATCTTTGGGTACTAGAGGGCTTGAACTGGTTAAAATTCAAAGAAAGTTATGGAATCAAATCCCTGACAAAAGAGATAAAAGTCTGTTAATAGGGCTACAATGGCGAAAAGGATTGTTTGCTATGGAGCAGGAATTCGGGGATGACATTGATAATATTATCAAGTTAGCAGAAGATAATAAGTCGATCAAAAAGGCTTACAAAGAATTTCTCGATAAATTGGCTAATAGAAAAGCACAGGCGACAAAAAACAAACTAATTCATCCCCTAACTTTTAGGATGTCTGACGATCTTGGTTTGCCTATCATCAATCCTTCAACCAATTTGCCCGATCCAACACTAGGTTTCGTGAAGCAGACTCCAGAAACTTTGTTGATTAAGAAGGTTGCAGAGAAAGAGGTTGTTCCTGTTCTGGATAAGATTGCCGATCTGGGATTAGGGAAAAGAGGATTTAGCCTTTTACCTAATTACGGCAAGGGTTTGGCTTATGCTATGGGTAACAAGGATTTTTTGGTCAAGCCCTATGATTGGAGCTTCTCGGTATATGCTGAGGATTTCTTGAGAGGGGATGTCAGAATGATCAGTATTGCGGTAAAAGAAAAGAGCGAAATTAAGGAGCATTTATTTCATGAGTTAGGTCATCAATTAGAGGAAAGCAAAAACTTGACTAACTACAGTAGAAACTATGTTGATAGCCGAGTTCCAAATCCTACTGATTTTGTGAATGGACTTCTTACCATCACAGCAGATGGTCCAAGTAAAATCATCACAGGAAAAGAACTAGGTGTACCCAAGAGTAGCTTTAAGTTTCCTTATGCTGCTAAAGACTATCGACATGAATTCTCCCCTGAGACATTGCAAAAATTGGCGGACTTGGATGAAGAAGCCAGCACAGAAGCTATTAGTGTTGGACTTGAAAATACTTTATCCAGCGCCGATCATTTCCTGAATTTTGCAAGGGGAGATCGAGAGCACCTATTATATACATTACACGCAATCACCAAGAGCTATGAATAAAATTTTAATTAAAAATAACGAAAAAGAAGTCATTGCCTCGATCGAGCTAACAGCTAACAATGCTTATACGAGAGAGGATTTCTCTGTTGCCCTGAAAGATGAGAAGTACAGAGAATCTGTCCGCACCTTTCTAAGATTTCTCACTTCTGCTTTGGGAGCTGGTTCTATCTATCAAGAGGATAAAACTCCCGACTTGGTTTGTCACGGTAGCTATGCTGACATTGCTAACAGTCTTGAAACTCCCCACATGAAAATAGTACTTGATCGAGAAAAGTTGTCGATCAAACTCCCCCCTGTTGTTGATCGTGCTTTCTTGGAACCAAACCTTCCTTCGCCCACCACTAAACATGGTAAAATGATTGTTATTTAAGATGCTTTGAATCACTTCTCAATACTACCCAAGATGTAGGTTTATAATCTATCTTGCTCAAATCTTCGGGTAACTTATTGTTTTGTTCACAATCCTTACTTTTCTCTTGAGAATTATTTTGATTAGCCATGTGAGCCTCCCTATATAGCTAGTTTTTTTTTACAATAGTAACCAGTATTATTTAATAACGATTAATAGAAGATGTACATTTCAAGAAGAAGGCAGTTGCTTAGTTTACAGGCGGATTTATTGGATTGTCTGTTGCGAGCGGAAGAAAAGAAGTTCCAACAATATCCCGCAGGTGCGATCGTGGATGGAGTTCCCGTGGGCGGTCAATTTATGCCCAAGGGAGCAAAATACGATATGGCTTCGGCTGATGCCATGAGTCCAGAGATGAAAAAGGAGGAAAAACAAAAAGAAGTGGCTAAACAGAAACTCCTCGCAAACCCTAGCAAGGAACTGTCAAAAATAGGGGAGGAGTTGGCTTCTGACCCTGATTTCGCAAAAAATATTATCAAGGAAGTTGGGCTGGATATTCCCGAAGATGAAGTCAAGACAGCGATCGTTAACTCCACAAAAGAAATGGTAGGTATTGTACAAGCGGAGGCAGGGGAATCAGAAGTCAGTCTTCTGGAAAAAGTCGTTAGTGGAGCTGCGACAATACTTGGGGGCTTGGGAGAAGATATAAGGCAAGGAACAGGTCCTCATGGAGTTATTGCAAAAGTTGTGGGTAAAGCCGCCGCAGCGGTAGGTATCACAACGGCTGTCCTGTTTATCGTGGGAGGAGGTGTCACAGATTTAGCCTTTTTGGGAGTAAACATAGTTCGAGCATTAAGAGCAAAAGGAGCAATCGAGAATGGAGCCTCTGTGGCTGGAGTAATCGGCAATGCAATGAGTAGTGCTTTCTCGAAGTCAGTCAAGGCAACCAGAATGAAAAATATAACCGCTCAAAACCTGATCGCAGGTCTTACCTTTAGGCATTTTCAATTTCGATTGGCTTCTACCGCTGTACTCGAAGCCTTGACCCCTGGTCCTGGCTTGGCTCAAAGAGCCAACTTCAACAATAGTTACTTAAAACAGGCAATTGATAAGGTTTCAGGGAAAAAAGATACAACCGAAATCACTATGAAAAAAGCCGAGCTAAGTCACCAAAAGCTAGCCTACATAGAAAGGATAACCAAGAATTATTCACTGACATACGCCCATTCCTTGGAATATATTACTAACGCTATTCAAAATGCACAGTCTCTGGCTGAATTAGAAGCAGTAGTTGATGCTTTGATCACGCAGGAGGAAGAGAGGATACTTAATTAACGCCATTAACCGTAGTTAAATAGAGTCAATTGTTCGTGGTTCGCTGTCCGATTGACTCCCCTACGTTTATTGCGTGGAGGACGTTCTGAACGGTATTCGGCGTTTTATGAATAAGGAGAGGGAGAAAAATATGTAGCATCCGAAATGTTGTAAAATGTCCCCATTTACTCCGTTATTGAGCGACTAGATAGAATGGCTAAAGCAGATCAGGAAGAACTCCAGCGATCAATCAGGGAAAATATAACCATAACCCGACAGAATAATTAACAAACAGTATTGGACGTATGGTATGATAAAAAAAACGCATCTCTTCATCGACAAATGGCTATCTCTGAGTTTGACCAGTACGGTATTGCAGCGAATTTTGAGTTTCAGGTTTCTAGCACTGCTATGGGCAACCTGAGAAAAGTTGAAAAAGAAATCATGACTCTAAGCAATAACTTGGAGGACGTGAGCAAACTTAGCAAGGTAAATCTTTTCAATTTTACTAAAGAGAAAAAATCCGTAGGAGAACTGCAAAGAGGATTTAGTGGGCTAGGAAAAAGCGTTTCCAGTAGTGAAAAAGCCATTAGACGACAGACTCAGTTAATGGCTAAATATCGTCACGTGGAAGATACCCTCGCTTCTACTAAGTTTGGCATGAATAATGTAGAGTGGGATAAGAAAAAGGGGGATAGTCATTCTTTAGTTAGAGGTAAAAACGAAGACGAAGACGACACTGGTTTTACTGGTAGAGTACGCCAGATGCGGGAGTACGATCAAGGGCTAACTCATTTATCGAAAAGCCTTAATAAAAATGTGGTGGCGGAGAGAAAATATATTGAACAGATTAAGAGTCAGAAACGAGAGATAAAGAATAGGATTGATTTACTAAAAGAACAGGATAAAGCGTTGAGAGCTTCTGCGAGGGTGGGGGAGTTCAAAGCTGTGCGGGATTCTAGTAAATTTGTCATGGACAAGATACTAGGTACGGGAGCAGTGGACATTGTCGCTAACTTTGATGCAGCTATGTCCAAAGTTTCGGCATTAAGTGGAGCTAGAGGAAAAGAATTGGCCGTTATGCGCAAACAGGCTAAGGACTTAGGCGCCGCCACTCGCTATACGGCGACAGAAGTAGCAGGAGCACAATCTTTCCTTGCGATGGCAGGTTTTAAGGAAAGTAAACAGGAAATCACAAAGGCAATTCCTGCCATGCTTCGTTTAGCTACCGCAGGAGATTTAGGATTAGAAAAAGCTGCCGACATCGTTTCTAATGTTGGCGGTTCTTTTAATATTGATCCTAAAAAAGCCTCTCGGGTTGTGGATACGATCGCCGCTACCGCTACCTCTACCAATACCTCCGTTGAGCAATTAGCAGAAGCACTAAAATACGCAGGCTCAAGTGCCTACGGTGCTGGCTTAACGGTAGAAGAAGCTAGCGCTATGATTGGTATGGCGGGTAATACAGGGGTGCAGGCATCTTCAGCGGGGACTGGACTGCGAGCAGGGGTTTTAGCTCTTACGGACACGAAGAAACGGAAGCAACTAGAGGGATTGGCAGGAGAAACAGGTATAAAGTTAGTGGACGAATCGGGCAAACTGGTAAATACGATCGAGGTAATAGAGCAGCTTCAAAAAATATTGCAGTTAGACAAGAATAAGGTAAACACTCAATTTCTTGCTAGTATGCAGGAGTTAGCTGAACAGGTAGAAGCAGACCCTACTCCCGAAAAAATAGAGGAATACAACAGCAAGCTGAGGGATTTGCAAAATAGTACCCCTCAGTCAGCGGCGGCTTTGTTTGCGTTAGGCAAAACCTTCGGTAAAACTGCTATCCCCTTCTGGTTGGCACAGATTTCTCAAAGCTCCACCCTCGCTTCCCAGTCTTTGGCTAACTTCGGCAGGCAAGCAAATCAGAACCTTCTTACCCAAAAGCTGTTTGGGCGGAACATGGCTTACCAAGAAAATATCTATGATACTCTCCTCCAGCAAGAAGGTAGCTATCATGCCGCCAAACAGAAGTTAGAGGCGACTATGGCTGATATGAGAGCAAAGGGCTTAATCAAAGAAACTGATGGTGCGGCTAGGGAAATGGAAAGAATCATGGAAGCCAACCTCAAAGGGGCTTTTATTTCACTAGGTAGTGCTATTGAAGGGTTTTGGATTGCGTATGTCGAACCCATTACACCAGCTATTACAATAATAGTTAATGCGATCGCAGGTTTCATTCGTTTCCTTTCTGGACTGCCAAGTATAGTCAGGACGTTAGCGGGGGCGGTGGCTTTATTGGTGACGGGGTTAGCGGCAGCGGGAATTGTTATCGGGGGGGCGGGGGCTGTTCTGTTTGCTTGGATTAGAGCGGCTTCCCTCGCTAACGTGACAACGATGATGTTGGCAAGAAATGTGCAGGGGATGAATTTTGCCTTCTATCAAGGGATACAGGCATTTGAGGACACCAACCCTATTGAAACCTTTGCTCGATCGGGTGGTGGTTTAGTTAAAGATTTTCGTAAGGAAGTTCAAGGGAATTTTGGGGAAACGATTAATTATTTTGTCTTATTGAAAAATAAGATTAAAGATAATTTTGCCAAAGTATTGTCTGAGTTACTCGCTACAATAAAAGTACTCAGCATGGCGATCGTACGGAGTCCTCTATTTGCTGTGGGAATGGGGATTGCCCAATTCGCAGGAGTATTGGTTTTGGTAGAAATGCTCTTGGGGCGTATAGCTCCTGGTTTTAGTGTCGTCGCTATGGCGTTTAGACCTCTAGTTAAAGCGTTCTATGTAATGCAAGGGGTGATTACGGGAATTAAAAAATCTTTTGAAAAAACGATGATGACGATCTCCCAAAGTTTTAGCTTTTTGAGTGGTGGGATATCTGGTGGATTTGCCAATCGCATTGAGGAAATTAAAACCCTTATTTTCTCTGGCTTAAAAATCGATATTCTCCGACAACTAGGGGAAGACTTTGGCAAGGGGTTCGGAGATATATTACTCCTACCAATTAACCTATCGATCGGGTTATTCTTTAGTGCTCTACAAATCATTAAAGCTCAAGTCAATAAAGTCTTTAGCGATATTCAAAGAATTATTACCAATCTCTGGGCGGATGTCGCCAAAAATTCTATACTCGGCACTGTTACCAATATACTCGGTGGCTTGTATGCCGTAGGACAACAGTTTATTAGCTTGTTGGCAATGAACTCACCAGGTCCGTTGTGGGTGATTCAGCAACGGTGGGCGCAAACGTTTTTACAATTCCTCCCAACGGTATTAGGGCAGTTCTTGGTGATTGCAGGGGCGATCGGGCTAGGGTTGATAGCTGCGTTCAAACCAGAGATGATAGTAGAAGGTTTTAAGTGGGCATTAACCGCTATCACTACCATCGCCAAGTCCATGTGGGATGTGGTGAAATCACCTTTTGAGCAGGTTCACTATTTCATGACGGGGAAACGGAAACAGGTAGGGTTAGAAGAAACTGTTAATCCCGAAGAATCCCTTAAAGCAAAGGAGGTAACGGTAGCAGAGACGCAACAGAATTTCTGGCAGAAATCCTATCAAGGAATAATCGATAGTGCGGGGGCTGTGAAGACGGGAATAGGGGATTTATTCCAATTCCTCTCTTTTAAGGATGAGGAGAAGGGATCGTTCCAAGGGTTTATCGATTACATTGTGAGGATTACTACAGCTATCAAAAGTCTTTTTACGGGCTTACAAAACAGTAGTCTTCTCCAGATGGTTCGGGATACTCTCACTCAGATGGATGCCTTTGCCTTTAGTTTATTGGCTTTCGCTTCCCTTCCTACTCAATTCTTCAACCGACTTACTCCAGGGTTTACAAATCAAAAAGGATTAGGCTTGGAAATTCTGGAACCCTTCACTAAGGGTGCTTTTCCTCTGCTCCTAAGAAGTTTACCTTTCCTTATTCTGACGGGTATTTATACGGGATTCATCAAAGGTATAGAAGATGGCATGGTGGCTTTTCTCTCTGACTTGGAAGGAGGATTGCTTCGTGTTCAGTTAATGCTTTATAGCTTCCTGCAAGGAAAATTCTTAGAGGGTATTCATCCTAAGATTGCCACCTTTTGGCGAAACATTTTCCCTGAGTCTCTCCGTAGTTTTATCGGTGGACGCTTTTACTTAATGGATTTGCTGACAAATTCCCTCGCCGCCATCAGAAGTGATAAAACTCTAACCGAAGAGACTATGGGGGGGGTGATAATAGCGGAAATACGAAAATTTAATGAGTTGGCTGGATATACTACGGACTTGGGTAGCTCGATCGGTAGAGGTCTTCAACCCATGGCTAACTATATCTTGGCGGTGGGCGATGAAATTAATAAACTGGCTGAATCTATATTGGGCTTTGTTCGTAACGTACTAAGTGGTGATGATAAGTGGTGGAACGGGTTTATTTATACCGCTATGTTTTTAAACCAGCTATACAACTTCCTTTATAGCGAAACTCTCAAGTTTAAAACTAGCTTGCCCACCTTATTCACTTCATTAGCAGGTAGTCTTGTGTCTATCTTTGGGGGAGGAGGGATGCCCAATATCATTATTCCTTTCCAGACAGCGATCTCACCCTTGTTAGACGGAGAAAGCTGGAAGCAGTTAACTCAATCGCCTACTATTGGTGCTTTTTTCAAGTTCCTCAAGGATGGGCTTGTCTTATTTTATGAAGCAACGATTAAGACGCTGTTTAAGCTCTTGGGAAATCTTGCTACGAATACTAGAGACTACTTGGCTCAGAGGGGAAGAGAGGCGATCGATCTAGTAACGGATTCAACAGTTTATAAAGCGGTAGGAGAAAATATCGCTCAAGGGTTTGTTAATGCCAAAAGTTTCCTTACGGATTTTTTGGATAATCTAGTCATTGGATTAGCGAACCAACTAAGAAAAATACCAGGTATCGGCAATATATTGGCAGACGGACTCTTAACCGCTTATCCTATGTTGAAAGAGTTTATTAAATTCTTGATCACGGGACTTAAAGGCATCTTGACGTTAATAGGTGATACCAAAAATATCATCATTAAATCAATTCCTGAAGAGCAGTTGGCTAGGGTCTTGGATGTATCAAGGATGTTCGCCGATAGTTTCAAGAGTCTAGCGGGTAGCTTCTGGAGCTTTGGCTTGCTTCCCATACTGAGACTAATCAAAAACTTTGGTGCTTTTCCCATGGTAAGAGGCTTTTGGAATGTGTTCCTCCCCTCCTCTGGATTTGCCAAGATGATGAACAATTCGATTATCACCCCTTATCATCTAATTGCTCAATTATTGTTCTCGAATATTCCTCTTTTAAAATCATTAGGGAATGCCGTTCGTCTTTTAAGCAGGGTTGCTTTTCCCACTGATGTTATCGGTAGAAATTTTGCTCAGATTTTTAGCGTTGGTACAATGATGGGCAACCAAGACATAATGAAAGAAAAGTTGCAAGATCAATTCTTGGCAATAAGAGCAAAGGATGCAGGACTTACAGGTGCAGATAACCTCGTTCGCAAAGGGGAGTTAAAGTTAAGCGAATTGTTCGTAGGAATGGCAAAGGCGGGGGGTGGCTTAAATATCTTCATTATTCGCCTCGCTTTACTCGGGCAAGCGATTATGCCATTGACTCAAATGCTCTTTGGTTTAATTACCATGACGCAACTATGGTACGCATTACTCAAGCCGATTCCTGATTCCTTGTTTGATTCAATCTCTGCCTTGAGTGTTGCTGGATTTAGTCTTAAACCCCTAGGGGATACCTTGAAGTTCATACGAGATGCTTATATTACTATCTTTGAGTTGTTCCCTTCCATCTGGAAAGGAATTAAAGGCACATGGAAGGCAATCAATGATTTTACAACTAATCTTTCTAGGCAGGTGGGTTTCTTGACGGAACTATTTGCTCAGTTGTTCTTGATCGTATTCAACATAGCGAAAAACATTGTGGATACAGCTTTACTTCCTATCCGTGGTGTTCTCTGGGCTTTGAGTACTGTAATCGAACACATCGCCGATATTTTCCATAACGTTGTAGGGGATGCGGGAATTATCGGACAGTATCTGAGTAATATTGTCGCCAGTAAGGCTTTGACCTTAGACTGGTTCCGTCTTTTGGGGATGATCGCCAAGTACTTCGTCTTGTTGAACGCTTCTTTTATTGCCCTCCCTGCGGCATTGATTAATCCTAAAATACTGAATGGAATTAATGAGTTTATTGCCAATCCGATCGCTTCTGTCATTGCTATGCTTGGTACGATCGGTTCTTGGGGGTTAAAGGCGTGGGGTATGGCAACCACTGGAGCGATGAAGTTTGTTGAGTACCTCATTTGGTCTATCACTCATATCAAGGGCTTGATTATTGGTGTGCCGATGGGTTTGGCAGGTGCGATCGCAGGTGCTACTGGGTTATCTGGCTCCGCATCATCTGCCGACAATTTCTTGGCTCAACAACCCGTTAGTACAAAGGTAGAAATAGTCGGGGATAAGGAGAAGTTGAGAAAAGAGATCGAAGATGCCTTGGCGATCGAAATGGAGAATATCAACTCCAAAAACTGGGTGAACAACCTTGCTCCATGGCTGCCATCCTTTCTTAATGTACAGAAAATAGCTTTAGAAACCACAGCAGGTTTATTGGTGAAGAATGATTCTTTTTTACAGAAGATTATCGATGGTGACGGAAAGAAAATTGACGTAAGTAAAGCTCAATCCCTTCTAAGAGAATATTACTATGGAATAACCGATAACATGAGTGACGAAAAGAAAGGCGTTCTCATGGCGGTAAAGAATATCGTTGGCTCCATAGCAACTATTTACCCATTTCTAATAGCAATATATTTCGCCATTAGCTCGATAACAAAAATTTTCTCTGGCAAGGGACTAATTGCGATCGCTTCCTATACCACGGGATGGGGGATTCTCGTTCGTGTGTTACTTGGGTTGGCGGTAATTCTTCCTCCTCTTCTCAGTTTTTTGCAAACAGTGATGACCTCAAAAAATGCTAGCTTTGTAGATATAATCGAGGGACTAATTCGCACTGTCGCAGGATTTTTCCGTGGTATCAATGATCAGCTAGGAATATTCGATCAACTCAAGGTAGCCCTAAGTCCTTTTGCCGATCAAATGGAAGTTATTTGGAATTATTTCGGGCTAACTAAAAATGCGTTTATCGTTCCCATACAAGGCTTAATTGATAAGTTGGTAGGTTTTATCACTTGGGTAATTAAAAATCTGCCAACTATTATGATTATCCTCATTGGGGGGTTAATGTTGGCAGGGCAATTAATCTACGGCAATATCGGTGGTGGAGTTAAGGTTCTCGGCAATATCATTCGTGCCGTAGGTGATATGTTTGGGGGTGTCTGGTCTTTGGTTACGGGTATTGCTAAACTCTTTGGGGGCATTTTGGCTACTGTTACTAAAATCCTCTATATCATACCTGGTGGAGAAATGTTAATTAAAGGAGTAGGGGAGGCAGGGAAGAAAACCTTTAAGACCAGCCTTCTTCTCAGTAATCTTGTCCGTAGTCAAGAGAATATTTCTGTGGGAGACAAAAAGTATCGCAATCCCCTTGCTTATTCGGAAGACCCTCGCAAAAATAAAGCTATCTCTCAGGCGATATTAGAGAAGATTGGTGATGACGGTTATCAGATTCAAACTAAGTATGCTCGGAAATATTACGATCAACTGCTTGAAAAGAATGTTGTCAGTATGAAGGATGAGTATGACAATGCTTCGGACGAAAGAAAGGTTGCCATGACAACAGCTCAAGATTTGCTTGACGATAAAGGTAATGTGTTGAAAGACGATTCGGGAAAAGCATTAAAAGAAGAGGCTTTATTCCGTAAACGGAGCTTCTTGGGTTTTCAGAATGTTGGTTTAACTGGCAGGGGCAAGGAAGAAGCTATTAGAAAAACTCTTGAACAAATTACCAATCCGAAAGACGAGGATGCTCTAAGAGGGCAATTACAAGGCTTGGGAATTGAAGCCTATTACCTCAAAGACGAAATGGGTAACAATATTCGAGAACTGGATATCAAGGAAGTACAGGGTAGATTGTTACAAGCCCTCAAACCCGTCCTACCTGAAAACTTGATAGCGGAAGCGATCGATAAGATTGGGGCTAGTACGGGAAATTTAGCCGAGGACATCCGCCAAACCTTTAAAAATCTAAAAGAGATTGAAGCAGATCAATTAAATATTGGGGGTAGAAAGCTCAAGGATAAGGATACAGACGAACGATTACTCGGCATTGTTGATGGACGAAATAATATCGACCAAAAGTCTCTTGATACAACGGAAGATAGGGTTAGAAAACTATTGAGGGCAAGAGCTTTCTACAGTAAAGAGGAAAACAGGAAAGCAGGTAATATTCCTTCTGCCATCGAAAAAGTACTAGCTAATCCTTTGCTGTTTAGTGATGCTATGAGCAATACCTTAATCCAAGTCATAGATACCTCTGTCGGCACAAAAGAAGGTGAAAAGAGAGGGAAGGGTTTTGCAGGAAAGATGACTGCTTTAGAATACGCTATACAAAACTTGAGTAACTATGGAATCGATGACCAAGGTGATCGAACTAATCCTGATCCTGATGGGAAAATCGAGGAAGCGATGGGATTTCTCAAGAGCGTTTTTATGAAAACTCTTGATAAACAGATAGGGAAAGACAATGTCAAGATGTTGCAACAGGCAAAAGGTGGAAAAGCATTTGACTTGTTGCTGGAG
>Ga0075157_10002093_pt1 | contig 11792 bp, 10 predicted proteins | sample JI81BgreenDNA_FD_70967 | JGI IMG/M metagenome (GOLD analysis project Ga0075157, IMG submission 70967) | Wastewater effluent complex algal communities from Wisconsin, to seasonally profile nutrient transformation and Carbon sequestration -... | ecosystem: Engineered > WWTP > Effluent > Algae...
TTTCCTTTTGTTAACCAATTCCTAACCCCTTCCCGCCACTCTGCGCGCATGGATGGTGTGGGAATCGCAATGCTGGCACGCGCGCGGACCGTGGCCTTCGACGGGATCGAGGCCCGCATCGTCGAGGCGCAATGCGCCCTGACGCCCGGCCTGCCCGCGTTTCACGTCGTCGGCCTGCCCGACAAGGCCGTCTCCGAAGCGCGCGAGCGGGTCCGCGCCGCGCTCAATGCCTTGTCCATCGCGCTGCCACCCCGGCGCATCACGGTGAACCTGTCGCCTGCCGACCTGCCCAAGGAAGGCTCGCATTTCGACCTGCCCATCGCGCTCAGCCTGCTGGCCGCGCTGGGCGTGATCCCGGCGGACGAGCTGGGCGGTTGCCTCAGCCTGGGGGAACTCTCGCTCGATGGCGGGCTGGTGGCCGTTGCCGGCGCCCTGCCCGCCGCGATGGCCGCCGCCGCCGAAGGGGTCGCGCTGATCTGCCCGCGCGCCTGCGGGGCCGAGGCGGCCTGGGTCGGCGCGGCCCATGTCCTCGCCCCGGCCGGGCTGCACGACGTGATCCGCCATTTCAACGGCCAGTCGCCCCTCCCCCGCGCGCAGCCCGGCGAAGTGACGGGCGATCCCGGCCTGCGCGACCTGCGCGACGTCAAGGGCCAGGAGCGCGCCAAGCGCGCCCTGGAAATCGCGGCGGCGGGGCGGCACCATCTGTTCATGGTCGGCTCGCCCGGGTCCGGGAAAAGCATGCTGGCCGCGCGCCTGCCGGGCATCCTGCCGCCGCTCAGCCCTGCCGAGGCGCTGGAAACTTCGATGATTCAATCGCTTGCGGGGCTTCTGGATGATGGCGGCATCTCGCGCCTGCGCCCGTTTCGCGAGCCGCACCACACCGCCAGCGTCGCGGCCATCGTCGGCGGCGGCAAGGGTGCCAAGCCGGGCGAAATCAGCCTCGCGCATAACGGCGTGCTGTTTCTCGACGAGTTTCCCGAGTTTCCCCGCACCGTCCTGGAAACCCTGCGCCAGCCCATCGAAACCGGCGAGGTGGTCGTGGCCCGCGCCAACGCCCACACGCGCTATCCCTGCCGGTTCCTCCTGATCGCGGCGGCCAACCCCTGCCGCTGTGGTTACCTGACCGAGCCCGCCCGCGCCTGCAACCGCGCGCCTGGCTGCGGCGAGGATTACCTGGGGCGGATCTCGGGCCCGCTGATGGACCGATTCGACCTGCGGCTGGAGGTGCCGCCGGTGGCCTGGTGCGACCTCGACCTGCCGGCGACGGGCGACAGTTCGGCCCAGGTCGCGGCGCGGGTGGCAGCCGCGCGCGCGGTGCAGGCGGCGCGATTCGCGGCGCATCCCGGGTTGCGCGTCAATGCCGACGCCGAGGGCGCGCTGCTGGAAGAGATCGCGGGTCCGGATGCCGAGGGCAAGGCGCTGCTCGCCCGCGTGGCCGACCGATTCGGGCTGACGGCGCGGGGGTATCACCGGGTGCTGCGGGTGGCGCGCACCATCGCGGATCTCGATGGCAGTGACGCCGTGCGCCTTCCGCATATCGCCGAGGCGGTCAGTTTCCGCCTGACCATCGCGGCGGCGGCGATGGGTTGACCCCGGTCAGGCCCGCCGCGATTCGATCGCGTGCCAGACCCGGGCGGCGACATTGATGCCGTCGAATCGTTCGAGCTCCTGCATGCCGGTGGGCGAGGTCAGGTTGATCTCGGTCAGCCAGTCGCCGATGACGTCGATGCCGACAAAGACCTGCCCACGCTCGCGCAGAAGCGGGCCGATGGCGGCGCAGATCTCGCGGTCGCGGTCGGTCAGGGTGATCTTTTCGGCGCGACCGCCGACATGCAGGTTCGACCGCGTCTCGCCTTCGGCGGGGACGCGGTTGATGGCGCCGACCGGCTCGCCATCGACCAGGATCACCCGCTTGTCGCCCTTCGACACGGCCGGCAGGAACTTCTGCACGATCATCGGCTCGCGCGAAAAGCCGGTGAACATCTCGTGCAGCGAGGCCAGATTGCGGTCGCCGGCGTCCAGCCGGAACACGCCGGCCCCGCCATTGCCATACAGCGGTTTCAGGATGATGTCGCCGTGGCGGTGCTTGAACTCGCGGATGTCGGCCAGGCTGCGGGCGATCATCGTGGGCGGGGTGAGCTCAGGGAATTGCAGGACCAGCAGCTTTTCAGGGTGATTGCGCACCCAGAAGGGATCGTTGACCACCAGCGCCGTGGCGCGGATCAGGTCCAGAAGATGCGTCGTGGTGATGTAGGCCATGTCGAAGGGCGGGTCCTGGCGCAGCCAGACCACATCCATCGTGGCAAGGTCGATCTTTTCCGCGGGGCCGAAGGCGACGTGATCCCCCTGGACCCGTTTCACCGTGAAGGGCCGTGCGGTGGCCATGACGCGGCCCTGGTCGAACACCAGCCGGTCCGGCGTGTAGACCCACAGCGAATGACCGCGCGCCTGCGCTTCCTCGGCCAGCCGGAAGCTGCTGTCCGCGTTGATGTTCACGCCCTCGATCGGGTCCATCTGGAATGCGACGCGAAGTGCCATGACGTCTCCTACCTGCTCCGGGGCCTGTCCCCTGTCGCTAGATGGACCAGCGCGCCGCAAGTTGCAATCGCACCGCCAGGCTGTTCAGGCGCAGAGAGCGTTTTCCAGGATTTCGATGCGGCCCTGACCATCCACCAGCGCCACGTCGAAGCGCGCCAGGGTGTTCAGGCCGCGCGGGCATTGCGCGAGGAATTCCGAGGCCGCGTCGTAAAGCCGCGAGATCTGGCGCAGTGACAGCCGTTGCGCCGCCTGCGCATGGCTGCGGCTCTTCTTGACCTCGACAAAGACGAATCCGTCACCATCGCGCGCCACAAGATCGATCTCGCCGCCCTTGCCGCGCCAGCGATGCGCCGCCACGGGATAGCCGCGGCGCTGATAATCGCGCGCGACCTGATCTTCTGCCGACAAACCCGCGTGATAGCTGACCGAGCCGCTCATTCCTCGTCCTTTCGCGCCAAAATCAGCGCCCGTTGATACACCTGCCGCCGCGGCAACCCGGTTTCCGCGACCACCTGCGCCACCGCCTCGCGCAGCGAGGTCACGGCCAGAGCCCCCCGCAGCGCCAGATCCAGCCCGTCGCCGTCGACCACCACCGCCGCGGGCCGATCCAGCAGCAGCACGATTTCGCCCTTCAGATCGCGGTCCGCGATTTGCGCTGCGACATCGGAAACCGTGCCGCGGATCACCTCTTCGTAGCGTTTCGTCAGTTCCCGGCACAGCGCGCAGTTCCGGTCCCCAAGGCCAGAGTCGCACAGATCCTCTAACAATCGGTGAATCCTCTTGGGCGATTCGTAGAGCACCAGGGTCGCGGGAATTGCCGTCACCTCGGCCAGGAAACTGTGCCGCGCCGCCCCTTGCGAGGGCGCGAAGCCCACGAAACAGAAGCGGTCCGTCGGCAGGCCGCCCACCGCCAGCGCGGCCAGAACTGCCGAGGCCCCGGGCGCGGCCAGCACGGCGTGCCCTTGCGCTATCGCCTCGCGCGCCAACTGGAACCCCGGATCGGCGACCAGCGGCGTGCCGGCCTCGGAGGCATAGGCGACCGAGCGCCCCTCGGCCAGAAGCGCCATCAGCCGCGGCCGCGCCTCGGCGCCGTTCATGTCGTGATAGGCGAGCAGCGGGCGGCCGGCCAGCTTGATGCCGTGGATCTCCATCAGCCGGCGCAGGCTGCGGGTGTCCTCGGCGGCCAGCACCTCGGCCCCGGCCAGAAGATCCAGCGCGCGCAGCGTGATGTCACGGGCGGCGCCGATGGGGGTGGAAACCAGGTGCAGCCCTGGCGGGATGCGCGCCCCCGCGCCGGGTTGCCAGAGCGGCGCCAGCCCGTCGTCGCCGGTTTCCCGCCCATCGCCCTGTGCGTCGCCCATGTCAGCCCCCGAGGTGCGTTTACTTCAACCCGTCTGTCCAATAGTGTTGCGCGGCCCGCAAGCCTTCGCAACGCCCGCTGCCCTGATCTTATGAGGACCTTCATGCGCGACGCCGGTTTTTCGTCCCGCCGACCCGTTTCCCGTTTCCTTCCCCGCCGTGCCCTGCTGGGCCTTGGCGCCGCGCTGCTGCTGTCGGCCTGCATGCCATCCGGTTTTGCCAGCGACACCCCGACGATCAACGTCTCCGAGCCGGTGACGGTGGCCCTGCTGCTGCCCGCCGGATCCTCGGCCCCGGGCAGCGACGTGTTGTCGTCGAACCTGGAGAACGCGGCGCGGCTGGCGGTCAGCGATCTGCAGGGCGTGCAGATCGATCTGCGCGTCTATGACACGCAGGGCGACCCGGCCACGGCGGCGCAGGTGGCCGTGCAGGCGGCGGCCGATGGCGCGCGCATCATCCTGGGCCCGGTCCACGGGGCCGAGGCCGCCGCCGCCGGTGCCGCCCTGGCGGCGCGCGGGGTCAATCTGCTGACCTTTTCGAACAACCCGGGCATCGCGGGGAACAATGTCTTTGTTCTGGGCCTGACGCCCGACAACGCCGCGCGCCGCATCCTGAGCTATGCCGCGCAGAATCAGCGCGGGTCGGTCATGGTGATTGGCGAGCGCACCGAGGCCGGGACCGCCATGCTGGCCGCCGTGGCGCGCGGGGCCGAGGGGACGGGCGCTTCGCTGGTGGCGACCGAGACCTATGAATTCTCGCAGCAGGGCATCGTCAATGCGCTGCCCGCCATTGCCAATACGGCCCGCACCTCAGGGGCGCAGGCGGTGCTGTTCACGGCCGACAGTGCCGGTGCGCTGCCGGTCTTGTCGCAGCTTCTGCCGGACAACCGCATTGCCTATCCGCAGTTCCAGTTCCTGGGCATTACGCAATGGAACGTGCCGCCCGCCACGCTGCAACTGCGCGGGCTTCAGGACGGCTGGTTCCCCATGCCCGATCCCGATGTTCTGGCCCAGTTCGAGGCGCGCTATGCCGCCGCCTTCGGCAGCGCGCCGCATCCGATCGCGGGCCTGGCCTATGACGGGATCGCCGCCATCGGCGCGCTGGTCGGCACGGGCGCCCCGGATGCCTTGAGCGGGGCCTCGCTGATCCAGGGCTCGGGCTTTGTCGGCGTGAACGGCGTGTTCCGCTTCCTGCCCGACGGCACGAACGAGCGCGGGCTGGCCATCGCCACGATCCGCAACAACGCCGTGGTGATCCTTGATCCTGCGCCGCGCGGCTTTGCCGGCTCGGGGTCCTGAGGGCGAAACCGTGGAGCACAGCCTGACGGCCGCGGCGGCGCTGCGGTATGCCGCGCCGCCCCCTCTGGGCAAGGATGAGACCCTGATCCTGGCCGAGGAGCGGCTGTGCGATCTGGCGGCGCTGGACCGGGCCCTGGCCGCGGCGCTGACCGACCGGACCGACCCGCGCGAGATCCGCACGCAGGCCGTGCACCTTCTGTCCGAGGTGCTGCGCGCCGGCAATGCCGCGCTGGCGCAGGCGCTGGCCGAATCGCCGCGGTCCTCGCGCGCCTTTGTGCGGGCGCAGACCTGGCTGACCGATGTGGTGGTCACCACCGCGCTGGCCGTGGCGCAGCGGCACCTGCACCCCAACCCCTCGCCCACGCTGGGGCAACGGATGGGCGTGGTGGCCGTGGGCGGCTATGGCCGGGCCGAGATGGCGCCCCATTCCGACGTGGACCTCTTGTTTCTGGCCCCCCACAAGATCACCGGCTGGGCCGAGAGCGTGATCGAATCGACGCTCTATATCCTGTGGGACCTCAAGCTGAAGATCGGCCATTCCAGCCGCACGATCGACGATTGCCTGCGGCTGGGCCGTGCCGATTACACGATCCGCACCGCGCTGCTGGAGATGCGGTTCCTGACCGGCGATCCGTCGCTTTGCACCGAGCTGAAGGACCGGCTCTGGCGCGAGCTGTTCACCGGGACCGAGGCCGAATTCATCGAGGCCAAGCTGGCCGAGCGCGCCGACCGCCACACCAAGCAGGGTGGCCAGCGCTACATGCTGGAGCCCAACGTCAAGGAGGGCAAGGGCGGCCTGCGAGACCTGCAGACCCTCTACTGGATCGCCAAGTATATCCACCGGGTTGCCAAGGCGGGGGAACTGGTGGGGCTGGGGTTCTTCACCGAGGCCGAATACCAGAACTTCCGCGCCGCCGAGACGTTCCTTTGGGCCGCGCGCTGCCATCTGCATCGGGCCGCCGGCCGCGCCAATGACACGCTGACCTTCGACATCCAGCCCGATGTGGCCGACAGGATGGGCTACACCGATCATTCCGGCCGCCGCGCGGTGGAACATTTCATGCAGGATTACTTCCGCCACGCCACCAAGGTGGGCGAGTTGACCCGCATCTTCCTGACCGCGCTGGAGGCCCGCCATGTCAAGCAGGCGCCGGGGCTGCTGGGGTTCCTGAAACGCCGCAAGAAGGTGCGCGAGGGGTATCGCGTCGATCTGAACCGGCTGAACGTGGCCGATCCCGAGGCCTTCCTGGCCGATCCGCTGAACCTTCTGCGCATCTTCGAGGAGGCCCTGCGCACCGGCCTTCTGCTGCATCCCGATGCCATGCGCACGATTGCCGCCAACCTGCACCGCATCGCCGAGGTCCGCGACGAGCCCGAGGCGGCGCGCATCTTCCTGGACCTGCTCCTGAAACACGGCAACCCGGAACGCGCGCTGCGCCGCATGAACGAACTGGGGGCGCTGGGCGCGCTGATCCCCGAGTTCGAGGCCATCGTGGCGATGATGCAGTTCAACGTCTATCACCACTACACGGTCGACGAGCACATCATCCAGTGCATCAGCACCCTGGCCCAGATCGAGCGCGGCGAACTGGTCGAGGATCTGCCGCTGTCCTCATCGATCCTCAAGGCCGGGGTGGACCGCAAGGTTCTGTATGTGGCGCTGCTTCTGCACGATATCGGCAAGGGCCGGCCTGAGGATCATTCCATCGTCGGCGCCCAGATCGCCCGGCGCGTGGCGCCGCGGCTGGGGCTGAGCGCCGAGGATACCGAGACGGTGGAATGGCTGGTGCGGTATCACCTGCTCATGTCGGACACGGCGCAGAAGCGCGATATCGGTGATCCGCGCACGGTGCGCGATTTCGCCAAGGCGGTGCAGAGCCGCAAGCGGCTGGACCTGCTGACCGTGCTGACGGTCTGCGACATTCGCGGCGTGGGGCCGGGGACCTGGAACAACTGGAAGGCCATGCTGCTGCGCCAGCTCCATGCCGCCACCGCCGAGGCGCTGGACAAGGGCGCCGAGGCCCTGAACCGCTCTGTGCGCGAGGACGACGCCAAGCGCGCCCTGCGCGAGGCGCTGCCCGACTGGCCCCGCGCCGACCTGCGCATCGAGACCGCGCGCCATTACGGCCCCTACTGGCAGGGGCTGACCACCGATACGCACCGCGTCTTTGCCACGCTGCTGCGCGGTCTGGGCGATGACGAGATCCGCATCGACCTGCATCCTGAGGTTGCCCGCGACGCCACCCGCGCCTGTTTCGCGCTGGCCGATCATCCCGGCATCTTTTCCCGGCTGGCCGGGGCGCTGGCGCTGGTGGGCGCGAACATCGTGGATGCGCGGACCTATACCTCGAAGGATGGCTATGCGACCGCGGTCTTCTGGATTCAGGACGCCGAGGGCCGCCCGTATGAGGAATCCCGCCTGCCGCGCCTGCGCAAGATGATCGAGCGCACCTTTGCCGGCGAGGTGGTGGCGACCGAGGCGCTCAAGGACCGCGACAAGGTGAAAAAGCGCGAGCGCCAGTTCCGCGTGCCGACCAACATCGTCTTCGACAACGACGGCTCGGACATCTACACGATCATCGAGGTCGATACGCGCGACCGGCCCGGTCTGCTCTATGATCTGACCCGCACGCTGGCCGCCAACAACATCTATATCGCCAGCGCCGTGATCGCGACCTATGGGGTGCAGGTGGTGGATGCGTTCTATGTCAAGGACATGTTCGGCCTGAAGCTGCACGCGAAATCGCGGCAGGAGGCGCTGGAGAAGAAGCTGCGCGCGGCGATCGAGGCCGGGGCGCAGCGGGCGGCGCAGGGATGAAACCGATCCGGCTGGTGCGCGGGTTCTTCACCGTGGGCGGCTGGACGCTGGCCAGCCGCATCCTGGGTTTCGTGCGCGATGCCTGGATTGCGGCGGTGCTGGGCACGGGGCCGGCGGCGCAGGCCTTCATCATCGCGTTCTCGCTGCCCAACATGTTCCGCCGATTCTTTGCCGAAGGCGCCTTCAACACCGCCTTCGTGCCGATGTTCGCCAAACGCTATGAGGCCGGCGAGGATGCGCAGGGCTTTGCGCGCGATGCGATGTCGGGGCTGGCCACCGTCGTTCTGGGCGTGTCGATTCTGGCGCATCTGTTCATGCCCTGGCTGGTGCTGGCCATGGCCTCGGGCTTTCAGGGGGACGAGCGGTTCGATCTGGCGGTGGAATACGGCCGCATCGCGTTTCCGTATATCCTGCTGATCTCGCTCACCGCGCTGGCCTCGGGTGTGCTGAACGCCACCGGGCGCTTTGCCGCCGCCGCCGCCGCGCCGGTGCTGCTGAATCTGGTGTTCATCGGGGTTTTGGCCCTGGTGCCGGTGATGGGCTGGGATGCCGGGCTGGCGATTTCCTGGGCCGTGCCGCTGACCGGGCTGGTGCAACTGGCGCTGGTCTGGTGGGCGGCGCATCGGGCCGGGATCACGCTGCTCTTGCGCTGGCCAAGGCTGACGCCCGAGATGCGCCACCTCGCCGCCGTGGCGGCACCGGCGATGCTGGCGGGCGGGGTGGTGCAGGTCAACCTGCTGGTCGGGCGGCAGGTGGCCAGCTATTACGATCAGGCGGTGGCGTGGCTTTACAATGCCGACCGGCTGTATCAGTTGCCGCTGGGGGTGGTGGCCATTGCCATCGGCATCGTCCTTCTGCCCGATCTGTCGCGCCGGCTGAGCAACGACGACACCCGGGGCGCGCGCCATTCGGCCAACCGCGCGACCGAGTTCGCGCTGGCGCTGACCCTGCCCGCCGCCGTGGCGCTGGTGGTTTCGGCGCAGCCGATGGTGTCGGTCCTGTTCGAACGCGGGATGTTCGGCCCCGAAGACACGGTCGCCACCGCGTTGGCTGTGGCGGTCTACGGCGTGGGTCTGCCGGCCTTCGTGCTGCAGAAGATCCTGCAACCCCTGTTCTTCGCCCGCGAGGATACGAAGCGCCCCTTCCAGTATGCGCTGGTCGCCATGGTGGTGAATGCCGCGCTGGCCATCGGCCTTGCGCCCTTCATCGGCTTCATCGCCGCGGCGCTGGCCACCTCGGCGGCGGGTTGGGTGATGGTCTGGCAGCTCTGGCGCGGCAGCCGCCCGATGGGCGAGGCGGTCTGGCTGGACGAGGGCCTGCGCCACCGGGCGCCGCGGATTGCGCTGGCCTCGCTGATCATGGGTGGGGTTCTGTGGGCCACGCAGACGGCGCTGGCGCCGATGCTGGTGGAACCCGGCTGGCGTTATCTGGCGCTGGCGCTGCTGATCGGCGCGGGGGTTGTCAGCTATTTCGGCGCCGGCGCCCTGCTGGGCGGTTTCCGGCTGGCCGATTTCAAGGCGGCGGTGCGCCGCGGGCGCTAGAAGACCTTGCGCCCCACGGCGATCAGGATCACCGCGCCGACAAAGCCCGCGATCAGCGTGCCGAGGATGCCCGAAAAGCTGACCCCGACCAACCCGAACAGGAAACTGGCGACGATCGAGCCCACGACGCCCAGAAGGATGTTCACCAGGATGCCGGTGTTCGATTTCATCACGCTGGAGGCGAACCAGCCCGCGAAACCGCCGATGATGATGGCGCCGATAAAGCCCATGGAACCCTCCGTCCTGACAGGCCCCCAATGTAGGGATGCCCCGGCCCGGCACAAGCCCTTCAGCCGCGAAGCCTCAGCCTGCTGCGCGTGCGGGCCCAGCTTCCGGGGCCCAGGACCAGCGCCGTCAGCGCGAAACCAATCGCGAAGGCGCTGAGATCGGCCACCCAGGAGGGGCCGGTTTCCGCGATCAGGCCGAAGGCCAGGCGCACGCCCAGCAGCATCCCGATCAGCGAAAAGGCGCGGCGGCGGGCGGCGGCGTCCGGGGCCTCGTGCCAGCGGGACCAGGTGAAGGCGCCGACCAGCGCAAAGGCCATCGGCATCGCGCCGAACAGCCAGCCCAGCCGGTCCTGCCCCACCACCAGCCCGAACACGATGGCCGCCAGCACCGGCACCCCCAGCACCAGAACCAGAAACCGCAGCACCCCCAGACGCGGCGCCAGCATCTTGCCCAGCGCGGCCAGCATGACCACCGACAGCAGCGCATGCATCGGGGCACCATGCACGAAGGGAAAGGTCAGATACCGCGACAGCATCCCGGGCGGAAAGCGCCGGGTCTCCAGCATCCAGTGCTGCAAGGCGCTGGAAAAGGCGTGATCCTCGATCGCCGCGATGCGCCAGCCCACGCCCCGCGCCCCTCCGACCAGGCCCCAGCCGGCGGCGGACAGCACCGCTTCGACCGCGACCATGGCCAGGATCAGCACCCAGACGACGCCGGGCAGCGGATTGAGCGGCGAGGCGGTGTGATCGGCCAGGGAATCATCGCGCATGGGGCACCTGTGGCGGGTCCGGTTGACGCCCCGCGCTGCCAGCGATAAGCGACGGCAGAGCCTTTTTCCACCACGGAGTGACGGCGATGACCGACACCACCCAGACCAAGTTCAAGCCGCGCGTGTTCTCTGGCATCCAGCCTTCGGGCGGGTTGACGCTGGGCAATTACCTGGGCGCCATCCGCCGCTTCGTGCAGATGCAGGACGAGGGGATGGAGACGATTTACTGCATGGTCGACATGCACGCGATCACCGTCTTTCAGGACCCCGAGGCCCTGCGCCGGCAAACGCGCGAACTGGCGGCGGGTTATCTGGCCGCCGGCCTCGATCCCGCGAAATCGATCCTGTTCAACCAGAGCCAGGTTTCCGCGCATGTGGAACTGGGCTGGGTGTTCAACTGCGTGGCCCGCATGGGCTGGATGAACCGCATGACCCAGTGGAAGGACAAGACGGCGGGCAAGGATGCCGAAAAGGCCTCATTGGGCCTGTTTGCTTATCCCGCGCTGATGGCTGCGGATATCCTGGTGTATCACGCGACGCATGTGCCGGTGGGCGAGGATCAGAAGCAGCATGTGGAACTGACGCGCGACATCGCGGCCAAGTTCAACCACGATTACGGGGTCGAGTTCTTTCCGCTGACGACGCCCGTCATCGAAGGCGCCGCGACGCGGGTGATGAGCCTGCGCGACGGGACGAAGAAGATGTCGAAATCCGACCCTTCGGACGCGAGCCGGATCAACCTGACCGACGATGCCGACGCGATTTCCCAGAAGATCCGCAAGGCCAAGACCGACGCCGAACCGCTGCCGGAAACCGCCGAGGGGCTGGCCGCGCGGCCCGAGGCGAAGAATCTGGTGAACATCTATGCCGCGCTGGCCGGCGTGCCGGTGGCGCAGGTGCTGGGCGAGTTCGCCGGGCAGGGGTTCGGGGCCTTCAAGCCGAAACTGGCCGATCTGGCGGTGGCGACGCTCGCGCCGATTTCGACCGAGATGGGGCGGCTGATGGCCGACCCGGCAGAGATCGACCGGATTCTGGGGCTGGGTGCCGACCGGGCCGAGGCGATTGCCCGGCCGATCATGGACGAGACCTATCGCATCCTGGGCATGGTGCGGTCGAGGCGCTGAAGGGGGCGCGGGCCTCGGGGGCATCGAGCCCCCTCGGCCCGCCGCGTTTCACGCGAAGAAGGGGGGCCTTCTGCCCCCCTCTGGCCGTTCCGGCCATTCACCCCCCGAGGATATTTG
>Ga0075157_10002094_pt1 | contig 11791 bp, 8 predicted proteins | sample JI81BgreenDNA_FD_70967 | JGI IMG/M metagenome (GOLD analysis project Ga0075157, IMG submission 70967) | Wastewater effluent complex algal communities from Wisconsin, to seasonally profile nutrient transformation and Carbon sequestration -... | ecosystem: Engineered > WWTP > Effluent > Algae...
GGATTCCAGGTTGATAAAGTACACCCCAGAAACCGGGTTTCTTCTGGATTTCTCGCCAGAAACCGGTTTTATTCAAGAAACCCGGTTTCTCTGTACTTCACTTACCTGGAAAGTGCTGTAGTTCGGCGATCGGCTTATCTGAAAGCAGGATAACAAAAGTTGCACCTGCTTCCACTTGACGCAGATACTTTGAAGGATCGCACTGGATTTCATCAACTGTCACGTTCAACATAAAAATGCCTCAGTATAAAGCTCAAAAGCAGTTTCATGGTCTTTTTCAACAACCGCAGTGAACCTTCTCATAAAGTTAAACTAAAGTATATGAAATAACCATTATAAGTGAGATAGCAACCTGTCGTACTCTGCGTGTGAACCAACCCAAAACCAGATCGCAGTATCTCCATCCAACTGACCAAGAATTTTTTGATGGTACCCGCCACGTGATTTATCCGTGGAATCAATCCAAAATCGAAAATCTAAAATCCTCAAGCCCCCGAATTTATCTCGCGCAAGTCAATCCAAAATCTAAAATCTAAAATCTAAAATCGAATGACCAACGGCTCGATAGTTGTTGCTGATTCTAGCAGAATAGATTGGTAACTCTGGATGCACTTTTTTGAAACGCAGACTGGGATAATTTTGGTTTTCCTTGAACTGGCGATATGCCTCGCGTGCTTGCTCTTGAACTTGTGAAAGGCAGTGCCGCAAAAGATTTACGGAATTCGGCTGTAGTACGAGACTTCACAATGTTTCTGGATCGAGTTTTTGGGTTTTACCTGCGTGATACTCAGCCATTGCGGAGGCGGCAAGTTTAGCAAGAACATCGGGAGAACTCGCAAATGCTCGATCCCATCTTAGATCGTCTTGAAGTTCTTCCAAAATCATTGAGGCGATCCTCTTCTGCAAGCTTCGCTAACGCATCTTGCTCACTTGCAGACAAGGTTTTCAACTTAGCGATCCTCTTCGAGGGCTCCGCTAACGCACGCTCCAGTAACTCAGTCATGGCTAGCACACTCTTACAATGAAAATGGCATATTATTTATTATCGCTTATTCTAGCAAGTATAGAAATAAGAACAATTAAGAGTAAAGACTAAAAAAGATAGTGCATCAACCTAACTATTAATTTGGCTGCATAATTATACGACTACCAGCTCCGCAATCTGTTCCTTGGACTTTCCAGAAAACATCATTGCCTTCCCGTCAGCCTCCACCATAAAGTGATGCCCCTTATCGGTAATAAAGTGCCAAGCGAGTATTCTTTGGCCACCGTACTCATTCATAGTATCGCCTGCCGTAACGCGCTCAAGCTTATGGCCGGCTGCATGGCACAAGGCTCGTATCAGTTTAATGTATCTCGGCTCGGCAACACGGGCCTGGGCGAGCCGGGCCTCGCGATCGGAAATACTCAATGCTCGTCGAGTGACTTCCTGTTGGATTCGATCTTCTGCTACAACAATCAGGCCGGGGCGCGCTTTTAACCAGTTAGCATTTAATCGTTCGAGACTCTCCTCTTGTTCGATCGAATAAAAGTCCTCATTTATGCCATTTAGCCTGTCTCTCTCAGCATTTTCGCCGAATAACTCACTCGAAAAGAACGATGCTAACTTTGTCTTTCGTGCTGTAACCAGCGCCTCTCCTTTTGCAAAAAGATCGGTATGTTGTGTCGCGCCGATTTTCCCAAGGCCTTCTTTAACTAGCGCGATGACAGCAGGCTGCCACCTTGTGTTGTAGACAAACTGAGCAAAACCGCCATTATTCACCTGCCCGAGGTAGTAATCAACGTAGTAACTGAGGAGTGCGTCGTGAGAAATTTCTGAGAGATTCAGAAGCTCTTGAAATAGTGCATTCACAAAGTCAATATTTGATTGGATCGTCGCGCGGATATCATCGCTATTCATGCTTTCCGCTGAGAGCACGACCGCATCTTTCGAGCCAAGTATGTCGTCACTCATTTTTCCGTCTCCCTCTTAGGCTAAAACTTTTTATCTTGCCCAACTATTAATTATATTGCAGTTGCAACATCGAATATAGCCTATCATGCTCTTTTATGCTTTTTGAGGAACGACAATACTGAAAATTACATCAGCGTTCATCTGTGTTTATCTGCTGAAATCTGCGGTTTAAAAATCCCAATCTAATCGATTTACTTCGAGCCGATATATACAAAACCCCCAAACCATTTTAAAAATTAAGTTTGGGGGTTTTATTCCTAAATCCAGTTCAAATCACAACTTACTCGGCTCGATCGCAGGTGCTCTCAAAGACACAGTTTTATCCGTAGCAGCCTTAGCCACCAAGGAAGGCACAGAATCGCGCAACTTTGCAGTCAACTGTACAGTAGTCGCATCATAAACCTGAGTCAGCATCTTAGGATACAAACCGATACCGATAATCGGCACTAACAGAGCCGCAATAATAAACACTTCTCGCGGTTCCGCATCCACCAATTCCTCGTGATCCGACAATTCCTTATTTTCAGGCCCGTAGAAGATTTCACGCAGCATCGACAGCAGATAAATCGGAGTCAAAATCACCCCGACAGCAGCGAGAAATACCACACAAACCTTAAACACAGGATTGTAAGCATCGCTCGTTGCAAAACCCACAAATACCATCAATTCTGCTACAAAACCGCTCATTCCCGGCAAAGCCAAAGAAGCCATAGAACAAGCAGTCCACATGGCAAAAACCTTACGCATTTTCTGCCCGACACCGCCCATTTCGTCCAGCATGAGCGTGTGAGTGCGATCGTAAGTGCAGCCCACCATAAAGAACAAACTCGCCCCAATTAAACCGTGGGAAACCATTTGCAGCATTGCACCGCTAATTCCCAAATCGGTAAACGAAGCTATCCCAATCAGCACAAACCCCATGTGCGAAATCGAAGAATAAGCAATTTTTCGCTTCAAATTGCGCTGAGCAAAAGAAGTTAAGGCGGCGTAAACAATGTTAACCACACCCAAAATTACCAAGATGGGTGCGAAGGTAGCGTGAGCATCCGGGAGCATTCCCGCATTCATCCGCAGTAAAGCGTAACCGCCCATTTTTAGCAGAATTCCTGCTAGCAACATATGGGCGGGTGCGGTTGCTTCCCCGTGAGCGTCAGGGAGCCAAGTGTGCAGCGGAAAAATCGGCAGTTTGACACCGTAAGCTATTAAGAAACCTGTGTAAAGGAGCAATTCTACATTGGGGGCGTAATCTTTAGCTGCGATCGCCCGCATATCGAAAGTCACCGTATCGCCGTAAAACGCCATCGTCAGCGCGCCCAGCAAAATAAACAGCGAACCGCCTGCGGTGTATAGGATAAACTTAGTTGCTGCATAGAGGCGCTTCTTGCCGCCCCAGATGGACAAAATCAGGTAAATCGGGACTAATTCCAGTTCCCAAACCAGGAAAAACAGCAACATATCCTGCACGGCAAAAACTGCGATTTGGCCGCCGTACATTGTCAGCATCAAAAAGTAAAAAAGCTTCGGTTTAAAGGTGACAGGCCAAGCAGCTAAAGTAGCCAGAGTAGTAATAAAACCAGTCAGCAAAATCAGCGGCATTGATAAACCGTCAGCACCCACCGACCAATTCAAATCGAGTTGCTGCACCCAAGTATAGCTTTCTACCAGTTGCAAATCTGGATTGCTGAAGTCGTACTGAGTGTAAAAAGCGTAAACAAGTAGGGCAAAATCGATCAAACCCACAATTAGGGCATACCACCGCACCGTCTTGCCATCCTTATCGGGAATTAAAGGAATCAGCAAGGACGCAGCAATGGGAAACAGAATTGTTGTTGTTAACCAGGGAAAGTTAGCTGTATCCATTGCGTTTTAAAATGATCCATCAGTTATTAGGTTTAAACACATTTTGCCAATTTTAGCCTAAATTTTATACTTTCTTTAGACGGAACATTTTTTTTTGCTATTATCTGGACAAATTATGCGATCGCAACAGTTAAGTTTAATGAAAGATTTATTTCTCTTTGCTAATTGTCAATTGTGAGTTATTGAGCTAATGCCCGTTCTTAAAATATCTTCTGGCGAGAAATGGCATTGCCCCTTGGTGTCAACTTCAGCCGCTCATCTGCAATTGGGCGAGTCCGCCAGGGAATGAATTCCCTGGCTAATAGCGAAAGTCCTCTCAAGAGGACTAATAGATATCTCCAAAAAAGCCAGTATTGAACAGGCAAGATGCCTGTTCCACAATAAGAGGTTTAAGGAGTTCTTCAGTCCTCATAGCGAAGACTTTAGCTTTGAGACAGGGAATTCATTCCCTGTCGGACTATCGGACTATCGGTTTTACCGGGAAAGTTGACACTAATGGACAATGCCGTATCTCTACAGATTTAACCGACTCCAGAAACGATCGCAAAACCCAGAACTGCGACAAACACAATCAGAGCATAAAATTGAGCGCGACCGCTCTCAAAGTATTTCAAACCTTCGCCGCTAACCAGGGTGATAAACCCTGTTAAGTTGACGACACCATCGACGACTCGCAAATCAACTTCCATGACTTGCCGCGCTAAACGGCGGCTGCCTTTGACAAAGAGAAAATCGTTGATATCGTCGAGATACCACTTGTTCAGGGAGAACTCGTAAAGCGGTTTGATTTTTTGGGCGATCGCACTTGGGTCAATTTTACGGCTCAAATACATCAGAGAAGCCAAAGTAATGCCCAGCAAAGCAATACCTACAGAGCTTCCGCCCATAATCAAAAATTCCGTCAAATTGAACTCAGCAGCGTGTTCCAAAACTTCTTCGAGAGACTCCCCAGGCGCGCGAACAAACTGCTCGAAATAATTGGCAAACGGCGTACCGAGAAAACCGATAAACACAGAAGGTACTGCCAGCAACACTAACGGCAGAGCCATTGTCAGAGGAGATTCGTGAGGCAAATGGTCGTGCTCATCGTGACTGTCGTCAGTTGATGCCAATTCCTTAACGTTCATCGCTCCCGGGCCGAAAACTAAACCCGGTTGCAGAAGTTGCTGTTTGATAGCGTTGTTATTGCCCCGGAATTCGCCCTCAAAGGTGCTGAAATACATCCGAAACATATAAAACGCGGTCATCCCGGCCGTCAGCCAGCTAACAGCCCACAGAGCGGGATTTGCGGAGAAGGCGCTGGCGAGGATTTCGTCTTTTGACCAAAAACCAGCAAACGGCGGAATTCCGCAGATTGCCAAATTTCCGATTAAAAAGCAAGAAGCGGTAATCGGCATATATTTCCGCAAGCCGCCCATGACTCGCATATCTTGAGCCAGAGCCGGGTTGTGGCCTACAACTGCTTCCATCCCGTGAATCACTGAACCTGAACACAGGAACAGCATTGCTTTGAAGTAAGCGTGAGTCATCAAGTGGAAAAGTCCGGCACTGTAAGCGCCGACGCCCATTGCCATCACCATGTAGCCGAGTTGGGAGATGGTGGAGTAGGCGAGGCCTTTTTTGATGTCATTTTGGGTAATCGCGATCGAAGCACCCATAAATGCCGTAAAACAGCCGGTGCAGGCGATCAAATTCATGACGGCCGGCAGCCCTTCAAACACCGGGTACATCCGAGCGATCAGGAATACGCCGGCGGCTACCATTGTCGCGGCGTGGATTAAGGCCGAAATCGGTGTCGGGCCTTCCATTGCGTCTGGGAGCCAGACGTGGAGGGGGAATTGAGCGGATTTTGCTGCTGGGCCCAAAAATATGAGGACGCCGAAGATTGTCGCCAGAGTCGCGGAAAGGGCGCCGGATTCGACTAAGGAGTGCAGGCGTTCGCCCATCACCTCAAATTCAAAGCTGCCGGTGGCCCAGTAAATGCCGAGGATGCCCAGCAGCAGGCCGAAGTCGCCGACGCGGTTGGTGACAAAAGCTTTTTGGCAAGCGTCAGCAGCGGGTTTGCGATCGTACCAAAATCCGACTAGCAGGTACGAACACATACCTACGAGTTCCCAGAAAATGTAAATCTGAACGATGTTCGGGCTGATTACCAGACCCAACATCGACGCGCTGAAGATGCTCAGGTAGGCGTAAAAGCGCACGTACCCGTCATCGTGAGCCATGTAACCGTCGGTGTAAATCATCACCAAAAAGGCGACCGTAGTGACGATCGCCAGCATCACCGCCGTCAGCGGGTCGATGATATAGCCCATATTCAGCGAGAAGTTGCCAGCAGAAGCCCACTGAATACTGCGGGTGTAGGGTGCGTGGCCCTGTAATTGACTCCACAGCAATGCGAAGGAGAGTACCATTGACCCTCCGAGTGCGGACACGATTAATATCGCATTCGCTTGTCGGAGTTTGTTGGTTGCCTGGTTAAAGGTGATTAAGCCTAGACCTACTAGCATTGCGCCTGCCAGTGGCAGGACAGGAATCAGCCAAGCGTATTGATAAAGCAGTTCCATGACTGATAGGTAGTTTAAAGTTTCTACTAGATATGGCCAAAACTGTAAACAATTGTGACACACGCCTGCGCGACCCGGCAGAAATACTTGTTGTAATTCTCAAGCGTTGTCGATCGACAACGCTTGAGACCTACTGCCTATTTTCCGATCGAGCCGATCGATCTAGTTCGCCTTAAATCTATGCCCAAATATAGACTGACAAATCGAGCTTGGACGGAAAGAAATCAAGAAACCTGGTTTTTTAACCGATACCCTGGCGCTTCACACTATATTTTTGTAAAAAACACTGTTTCGGGGTTCAGGAATGCGACATTTGGCGCTCAGGTGGCCGATCGACAAATGAGGAATTGCTTCTGATTTCTACCTAAAAGCCGAATAACTTGCAGCCGTTACCTGTTGGCTACTTCCTGAAGTTGCAGCCGTTGAGATGGGGAAACTACGTGAGCGGCCAGCATCCAGGCATCCAGAGTCCGCCGCAGTTCCTCGCGTCCTTGGTAGTCTTCCAATCTAAATCGAACTTGATCGCCCTCAAACAAAATCAGCGTGGGCAGACTTGTCAGCCGATAAGTGTGGGCCAACTTGAAACATTGATCGGCATTCACCCCTACGAGCTTGACTTTTCCTGCCCACTGTGCTTCAAAAGTCTTAAGCGTGGGGTCGATCGCGCGGCACAAACCGCACCAAGGAGCCGAAAAGTGAACTAAAACGGGGGTAGAGGCTTGAAAAACCTCTTGTGCAAAAGTGCGTTCGCTAACCGACAACACCATGAGCCCTCAAAATTTAATAATTTTTTTCTATCCTAGGGATCATGCTACCAGTATATGTTCCTAGTGACACGCATCAAAAAAGGATGAATTTCCCACAGCAAACCAGTAAAAATGACTACACCTACGTAGGAAGGGCGCAGAAACTCAAGCAAATCAAGGGTTTGACGCTTTTGTATGATTGCCAAAAAAGGCATGATTGAGGTTCGAGATTTGATGGTTTCAAAGGATTCTCCAAAACGAGCCTGAAGTCGTCTGTCGCCGTGCCACACTCCGAACAGGTGGTGAAGTACCAAACCGATGGAAGTGACGAGGGTAAAGCTAGTGCCAATCCACAGGGTGTGGGCCACGCACCAAATCACTTGTCCCACCATTTGCGGGTGACGGGTGATGCGAATGATGCCAGTCTCGTAGAGGTGAACTTGGGGCTTTTGGACGGCGGCAATTTCTAGGAGGTTGAAAGTTGCTGGGTACAGAAACAGAAAGGAAATTGCCGAAAGTATCCAAACTGCAGGTTTAACTCCGGGTAATCCCTGTACTTGCCAAAGCTGTACGCCGTCGTAACGGTGGTTGAAAAAGTAGACAATCAGAATGACGGCTAGCGGCAAACTGACAAGGGCAAACAAAACGCGGTAAAGTCTCGGCCCGATCAGCTTTTCACCTTTGGGCCGGAGGGCTGCTAAACCGCTGTGGGCGATCGCAAAAACCAGTAATAAGCCCAGAATAACTAAGTGGGAGTCGAGCGCCAAGTCGATCGTCATTGCAAATATTAAGAAAAGTTATTGATTCTCGGCCAATTTGTGTCACAAAGTATCTATGGGAGCATTCAGCGGTTATCAGTCATCACTCATCAGTCATCAGTCATTAGTGACCCAATAGCAACTAAAGACCGCAGACAGAGGACGAGTACAACTGACTTTAAGGTTGCGTGTGTTGCAGCCAAATGACTGGCATCGAAGTCAACTCCGACTGTTGCACACCAAATCGAACCAGCTTGTCGATTGACCGCAGAGATTGACAGAAGACCCGCCCCTACACCTACTGACAATTTAGATATATGTCTGACCTTCCTTTCACTTTAGACCAGTTACGCATTCTCAAGGCGATCGCCTCTGAAGGAAGCTTCAAACGCGCCGCGGACAGCCTCTATGTATCCCAGCCAGCAGTTAGCTTGCAGGTGCAAAACTTAGAGAGACAATTGGACGTGCCGCTGTTTGACCGGGGGGGGCGGCGGGCGCAACTAACCGAAGCCGGACACCTGCTGCTGAGTTACGGCGAGAAAATTTTATCGCTTTGCCAGGAAACTTGTCGAGCTCTGGAAGACTTGCAAAATCTCCAAGGCGGTACTTTGATCGTCGGCGCTTCTCAAACAACGGGGACGTATTTGCTGCCCCGGATGATTGGGATGTTTCGCCAAAAGTACCCGGATGTAGCAGTACAGCTTCACGTTCACTCGACCCGCCGCACGGCGTGGAGTGTGGCCAACGGGCAAATCGATTTGGCAATTGTTGGCGGAGAAATTCCTACCGAACTTGTAGAAGCTTTAGAAATTGTTCCTTACGCTGAGGACGAACTGGCTCTGATTCTTCCTCCATCTCACCCGATGGTACAACAAGAAACTATCCAAAAAGAAGACCTTTACAAATTGCAGTTTATATCCCTCGATTCGCAGTCTACGATCCGCAAAGTAATCGATCAGGTACTGACTCGCTGCGGCATTGACACGCGCCGCTTGAAAATAGAGATGGAACTAAATTCGATCGAAGCCATTAAAAATGCCGTTCAGTCGGGGCTGGGAGCTGCATTTGTCTCGGTTTCGGCGATCGAAAAAGAGTTGCTCATGGGCGTCTTGCACAAATCTCAAATGGACGAAGTTTTGGTAACTCGCATTTTGTCGCTGATTTACAACCCCAACCGCTACCGTTCTAAAGCAGCAGAGGCTTTCAGCAATGAAATTTTGCCCCAGTTTGCTACTTATTCGACCATCCTGGAGAAGAAAGAACCCCCTGCCCTCGATTTGGGATTCATAGAAATAGCAACTCCCAATTCGGCGGGAAGTTAATCTCTTAGGTCGCTGGCAGTTAGCAGTTCGCGGTGAGTTGAGAAATCGAAATCTGGTTTAACCATCACTTTTTCTTCGTTCTTCCCTTTTCCTTCTTTCCTCTTCCTTCTTCCCTCTTCTTAGCAAACAAAAATGGAAGTTTACTGCACCCGCCCGGGCTGCCCGCGCCCTCAAAACTCTTTTCCCGACCTCGATGACAGTTCGCGGCTGAAAACGGTGCAGCAAAAGTTTTGCACCGCTTGCGGGATGCCCATGATTTTGAGGGGCCGCTATTTGCCCGTGAGGTTGTTGGGTCAAGGCGGTTTTGGGGCGGCGTTTTTGGCCAGAGACCGGGATACTCCGGCGATGCGGCAGTGCGTTGCTAAACTTTTGCAGCCGTCGGTAAGTCTGACTCCGCCCCAGCTAAAAATCGCTCAAACTCTGTTTGAACGGGAAGCGGCGGTGCTGGAAGAACTGGGAAACGAACATTCCCAAATTCCGAGTTTGCTGGCTTTTTTTGAGCTGACTGTTACGAGTTTGCAGCCGGGAAAAAACGATCAGTTTTTCTATCTGGTTCAAGAATTTATTGACGGTAAAAATTTGGAGGATGAACAGGCTGTTAAAGGCAGGTTTTCGGAGGCGGAAACGGTGGAGGTGCTGCGGGAAATTTTGAAGGTTCTCGATTTTGTACACTCTCGCGGTTCGATTCACCGGGATATTAAACCTGCTAATATTATGCGGGGTAAAAATGGTCGGCTTTATTTATTAGATTTTGGGGCTGTTAAACAAGTAACACAAAGTGTTGGGAGTGCCAAAGCTTCGACTGGTATTTATTCTTTGGGTTACGCTCCCCCAGAACAGATGAGCGGGCAAGAAGTTTATCCGGCAACGGATTTGTATGCTTTGGCTGTGACTTGTATTACTTTGCTGAGTGGTTTGCAGCCGACGGAGCTTTTTGATAGTTATAGAAACGAATGGAATTGGCATTCGCGGGTGCAGGTAAGTTCGCGTTTGGCTCATGTTCTCGATCGAATGTTATTATCAGCTCCCAGCCAGCGGTTTCAATCTGCGAGTGAGGTGGAAGCGGCTCTGATGTCTGGGCCTCAACAACCTTCTCAACCACCTACAGTCGTGGTGGCGCCGCCTCCCATACCTCTTCAACCAACTCTGCCGCCTCCTCCTGTACGGGTTCCTGCAACACCTCCCGGAGGGCTGCAACCTTCGCAGAGAGCGACTTTTTCGATTTGGGAGGTTTTGTCGGGGGCGGCGTTTACGGGTTTTGAGGCGGGGGTGCTGGCGATCGCCCTGACGAGTTTGCTGCCCTCTCCTGGCTTGAGTATCGGATTGTTGGGGATGATTGTGGCGGGTTTGATTTACGGGCAGTACCGCAGGGCGATCGAACAAACTGAGATGTTGATTATTGGTGCAGGTACTGTGGCTTTGCTGTGGTTTTTCCCGGTTTTACAGACGGCGGCAGGTGCGATTTATCCGAATTCTCCGATTACTGGCGTGTTGTTTGTGGGATGGTTGGGTGCTTTGGGTGCGATCGCTGGCACAGCTATTTTTAGATTGATTTATAAGCTGCTTTCAAACATTTTTTAATTTAATACCAATTCTCCTTTCCTCTTGCAACTATCATGAGTGTTGAGTTTGTTGACTGTCGCCCTGTATGCACCGGTGCGTCGCTGCGAGATTTTAGCTATGCGAGTAAGGAGTTATATCAAATCCGGTAGCATCGGAATTATTCCTCTCTGTATTCTCTCCCTCTGCGTTCTCTGCGCCCTCTGCGGTTAAATCATTCCGATACAACCGGAAACGATATTAAGGGTGGCGACGCACCCTACCAGCTACTGTTGCATAAAATTTGAGAATTAGTATAACTAAATCGATGCAAAATCAGAAGTTGATTAACCCGAATTGGGTCATTGCTTGGGGCCCAGAAGCCCGATCGCACCCTGCAACTTGGGCAACTTCCGGTTTTGCCATAATCGGAGCTCAACCCACCTTCAGCCCCAATCAGCGATTTGTGCTGGTAGGTGACTGCTGCTTCGATCGCACCCCAATGCTCAAACAACAGATTGATACCGAGGGATTGACCGATTTGGCGATCGTCGCGCGGCTATGGGAACAGTACGGTACTAAAACACTGAGCTTGCTCTCAGGACAATTTGCCCTTGCTGTGTGGGATCGAGACGAGCAAACCTTGTGTCTGGGGCGCGATCGCGTGGGAGCAAAAACCCTCTATTACACCCGTACAGGAACGACTCGCTGGATTGCGCCTCGACTGCGATCGCTCAATCCCTATCACGATCGAGAACTTGATTTAGTTGCTTTGCGCGACTACTTGTGCTGTGCATTTGTACCCGGAGCACAAACGCTGTGGGAAGCGGTGCGAGAGTTGCGCCCTGGTAGCTACTTGTATTTACCGGATGTTAAGGCGCAAAGATACTGGGAACCGCAGGAGCAAATTACTAATGCCGATCGCCCTTTGGAATGGCACAGTCAACAAGTGCGATCGCTTTTGGAACAACTGGTGCAGGAAGCGCTACCAGCGGGAGAACCAGTCGCAGCATATCTTTCGGGTGGTATTGATTCAAGTTGCGTC
>Ga0075157_10002098_pt1 | contig 11776 bp, 11 predicted proteins | sample JI81BgreenDNA_FD_70967 | JGI IMG/M metagenome (GOLD analysis project Ga0075157, IMG submission 70967) | Wastewater effluent complex algal communities from Wisconsin, to seasonally profile nutrient transformation and Carbon sequestration -... | ecosystem: Engineered > WWTP > Effluent > Algae...
GGCCGAGGTGCTGGACCTGATCGGCGGCCGCGTGCCCCTGCTGATCGAGATCAAGGACCAGACGCTGGTGATGGGGCCGACGGACGGCAGGCTCGAGGCGGCGACGGCCAAGGTACTTGGGGGGTACAGGGGCGATGTGGCCCTGATGTCGTTCAACCCCCATTCGGTGGCCGCGATGGCCCGGCTTGCACCGCATCTGCCGCGCGGGATCACCACCTCGGCCTATGATCCCGAGGACTGGGCGCCGCTTCCGGCCGAGGTCTGCGACCGGCTGCGCGAGGTCCCTGATTACGATGCCACCGGGGCGAGTTTCATCAGCCATGAAGGACGCGACCTCGGGCGCGACCGGGTGGCCGCGCTGAAGGCGGCGGGCGCAAGCGTCTTGTGCTGGACGATCCGTTCGGCCGCGGACGAAGCCCGGGCGCGGCGGATTGCTGACAATGTCACCTTCGAGGGCTATCTGGCCGCGCTTCCGGCTTGACCTTCCCGCCCGGCCCGCCACCTTCCTTCCCGACCCGAGGGGGCGCGAATGGCTGACCTGACCCTGCACGATAGCCTTGCCGAGATCGACGCGGCCGAATGGGATGCCGTCGCCGCGCCCGAGCAGGCCGACGGCCGCCCCATCGACCCGTTCACGACGCACCGCTTCCTGTCGGCGCTGGAGACGTCGGGCTCGACCGGGGCGGGCACCGGGTGGCAGGCCCGGCCGCTGGTGCTTCGCGACGCGGGCAGGCTGGTCGCGGCGACGCCGCTCTACGTCAAGGGCCACAGTCAGGGCGAATACATCTTCGACCACGGCTGGGCCGACGCGCTGGACCGGGCAGGGGGGCGCTATTACCCCAAGCTGCAGATTGCCGTGCCCTTTACCCCCGCCACCGGGCGGCGGTTCCTGGGGGCGGAGGAGCATTGCGCGACGCTCTGGCAAGGCGCCATCGCCGTGACTGCGCAGAACCGGCTTTCGTCGCTGCACGCGACGTTCTGCACCCCCGAAGAGGCCCTGGCGCTCAGCGGGGTGGACGGAACGCTGCACCGCGTGACCCAGCAATTCCACTGGGAGAACCGGGGCTATGGCGGCTTTGACGACTTCCTGGCCGACCTCGCCAGCCGCAAGCGCAAGATGATCCGCAAGGAACGCGAGACGGCCCGGGCCAGCGGGCTGACCATCCGTGCGCTGACCGGCGATGCGATCCAGCCGCAGCACTGGGATGCGTTCTGGGCCTTCTACCAGGACACCGGCAGCCGCAAATGGGGCCGGCCCTACCTGACCCGCAAGGCCTTTGCGCGCTTTCATGACACCATGCGCCGCGACATGCTGCTGGTCCTGGCCTTCGACGGCGACCGGGCCGTGGCCGGGGCGCTGAACTTCATCGGCCGGCATACGCTTTACGGCCGCTACTGGGGCTGCATCGAGGACCACCCCTGCCTGCATTTCGAGCTGTGCTACTATCAGGCCATCGACTGGGCCATCGCCAACGGGCTGCAAAGGGTCGAGGCCGGGGCGCAGGGCGAACACAAGCTGGCGCGGGGCTATCTGCCGGTCGAGACCCATTCGCTGCACTGGATCGCCGACCGCAGCTTCCGGACGGCGGTCGACCGTTACCTGCAGGCGGAACGCCGCGCAGTGGGCGAGGAAATCGAGGTGCTGACCGCCTATGGCCCCTTCCGCAAGGGCGCTCCGCAAGAGTAGACTGCCGCAAGGGAGGGCCGCCATGCTTACCTTCTACACCAACCCGATGTCGCGCGGGCGGATCGCCCGCTGGATGCTGGAAGAGGTCGGCCAGCCCTACGAGACGCGGGTGGTGGAGTATCAGACATCGATGAAGGCGCCGGACTATCTGGCGATCAATCCGATGGGCAAGGTGCCGGCCTTGGTGCATGCCGGAAAGGTCGTGACCGAATGCGCGGCGATCTGCACCTATCTGGCGCTGGCCTTTCCGCAAGCGCGCCTGATTGCCGATGACCAGGCCGCCTTCTTCCGCTGGATGTTCTTCGCGGCCGGGCCGATGGAGCAGGCCGTGGTCAACAACTCGTTCGGCTGGCTTCCGAGCGGCCCGCAGGAAAAGCGCCGGCTGGGCTATGGCGATCTGGGCGATGTCCTGACGGCGCTGACCGACCATCTGCGAGGGCATGACTTCATCGCCGACGACCGGTTCACCGCGGCAGATGTCTATGTCGGCTCGCAGGTCGGCTGGGGCCTGCAGTTCGGCTCGCTTCCCGGCAATGAGGTGCTCAAGGCCTACTGGGCGCGACTGCAGGACCGCCCGGCCCGGCTGGCTGCCGAGGCGAAGGACACCGCGCTGCTGACGGAACGGCCGGCATGACCGCGCTCTTGCCCGAAGCCGACCGCAAGGCCCTGCTGCCGCCGCTGGCCGAGACCGGCTGGGCCGCCGTGCCCGGCAAGGACGCGATCCGCAAGATCTGGACCTTTGCCAGCTTTTCCGAGGCCTGGGGCTTCATGTCGCGTGCGGCGCTTCTGGCCGAGCGCATGGATCATCACCCCGACTGGACCAATCGCTACAACGTCGTCGACGTGACGCTGACGACCCATTCGGCCCGTGGCTTGACGCGTCTCGACCTTGATCTTGCGCTGGCGCTGGACCGGCTGGCACCCGAGGCGAAGATCGCCCGCAACCATGGCGAGCCGGTCAGCTGCCTCTGCGAGGTCCACGCCCGCAAGGCCTGAGCCTAAAGCAGCCCCGCCATCCGCGCCCCGGTCAAGAGGTCGGGCGCCAGGTGATGCGCCCAGCGGCCCTGGCTTGGCACCACGTCCGGCACCTGAACCACGGTGCAGCCGGCACGATGCGCGGCCTCGGCTCCGGTCTCGCTGTCCTCGAACACCAGGCACCGCGACGGGACGACGCCAAAAAGCTGCGCGGCCAGCAGATAGGGCTCGGGATCGGGCTTCGGCGCGCGGACATCGTCCAGCGTCACGACATGGGTGAAGGCTTCCGCAATGCCGGCCAGCCCCAGCTTGCGATGCGCCCCCGTGCGGCCGGTCGAGGTGACGATCGCCAGCGGGAAGGACAGCGCCGGCAAAAGCTCCAGCGCGCCCGGCTTCAGCGCAAGGCCCGCGTCGACCCCGTCGTTGAAGCCCTTGCGCCAGTGCAGGTTCACCGCCGTCAGGTCGACCCCCGGCAAGGCGTCGCGGATGATGCGGGCGGCGGTCGGCTCGTCCTTGCCGACAAGGCCGTGCATGAAGGCCTCGTCCACGGCATGGCCATGCGCGGCAAAGGCCGCCAGACCGGTGGCCAAAGCGATGCTTTCGGTATCGATCAGCGTGCCGTCAAGGTCGAAGAGGATTGCGTCGTACATCGGTGCCTCCGCTCGGAGCCATAGCCGATCAGAGGTGCAGCTGGTAGTGGGTAAAGCCTTCGGCGTCGCGCCCGAGGGTCAGGGGCCGGTAGCTGGCAAGCTCGGCCAGATGGGCGGCGGCCTGGTCGCCGACCGCAACCGAAACGCTGGTGCCGGGCATCGGCAGGAAGTGCCAGTTGCGCCGTGGCGGCGCACCGACGCAGCCCTTGCGCTGGACATAGCCTGAAATCACCGACTGCACCCTTGCACCATCGGTAAACACCACCTCGGGCTCGGCCAGGGGGGAGTGCAGGCGCGCCCGCCCCGCCCGGTGGCTGTTGGTGACCAGCAGGAACTCGGCATTCGGCTCGACGGCGCGGTCGCGGTAGCGCAGCCCGGTGATGCGCCGCGCTTCGGGGTTGACCAGCGTGCCGTGTCCGTCGAACCGCGCCGGCTGGCTGAGGTCGATGGCGTAAGAAAGCTCCGGGATCACCTCGAAGTTGAACGGCGGAACGCTTTCGTCATGCAGCGGCGCAGCCGTGGCCCCGGGCGCGATCTGGCTGAAGACGGCTGCGGTCCGCTCCAGCCAGTCGGCGATCTCGGCACCGGTCATCAGCAGGGTGACGATGGTGTTGGGGAAGGGATAAAGGTCCGAGAGGTTGCGCATCCGCAGGGGACCGGCGGGGATCTCGGTGAAATTGGACGGCCCGCCCCGCCCGCCCGCCCGGGATAGCGAGGCCGAGGCGAGAAGCGGCAGGTCCGACAGGCTGGACCGGGCAAGGGCCGTGCGGACGTGGTCCGCCTTGGCGGCGGCAATAAGCTCCAGCGCGGCCGAGGGCGCGACGCTGGCGAAATGGCTGTGCAGGGCGACGGCGGTCTCACCCAGCTGGCGGCGCGACCAGGCCAGCGTGGCCCGGTGATCCGGCACCAGCGCCTGATGCAGCGCCTGCGTCGCCGGGCCGCCGCTTGCGTCGCGCTGTCCCAGCCGCGCGGCCGAGCCGACCACCTGCCAGCGCCGTACCCCGGCCGGGCGCAGTTCAAGCTTCAGGTCGATGATCCCGACATGACTGCCGGAATGCCCCGGCATCACCGCCGGCTTGCCCGCGAGACGGCCGAGGATCGGATCGATTCCGGCCGATGCCGGAAAGGCCGGTCCGGGAAAGAGCTGGTGGCTGTGCCCGGCAACGACCGCGTCGATCTCGGGCAGGGCGGCCAGCGCGGTCGCCGCGTTCTCCGACCCGTCGTCCGGCTGGATCGAGCCGATGCCGGTATGGGCCAGCGCCACGATGATGTCGGCGCCCTGAGCGCGCAACCTGGGCAACCAGGCCCGCGCCGAGGCCAGGATGTCGCGGGTCCAGATCCGCCCTTGCAGACCCTCGCGGTTCCATTCGGTGATCTGCGGCGGCGCGAAGCCGATCACGCCGACCCGCAGCACATGGGCCTTGCCCTCGCTGTCAAAGACCTGGCGGCGCAGGATCGCGAAGGGCGGCATCAGGGTTTCGTCGCGCGCCGGGCTTGGGCCAAGCCGCGTGGCGATATTGGCCGAAACGACGGGGAACCTGGCCTCCGCCAAGGTCTGGGACAGGAAGGGCAGGCCGTAATCGAATTCGTGGTTTCCCAGCGTGACGGCATCGTATCCCAGCGTGTTGAACGCGGTGATCACCGGATGTGCCCGACGCCGCCGGGCATTGGCGGCGTAATCGGCCAGCGGATTGCCCTGCAGGAAATCGCCATTGTCGAACAGCAGGCAGTTGCGCGCCTCGCCCCGGGCCTCGGCGATCTGGCGCGAGATGGCGCCAAGGCCGATGTTGGAATTCGGCCGGTTGGCGTGATAGTCGTAGGGCATGAGGCTGGCATGCAGGTCGCTGGTCGCAATCAGCCGCAACGCAACCTGCGGGCGGCTGGACAGCGACGGCCCCCCGTCGGGCGCCCGGACGAAACCCGGGTCGCTCGCGTCGCTTGCGGACTTTGCCGTCGAGGCAAGGGGAACTTGATACATACGACTTCCAGTGACCTACTGTAATCGGACTACATGCGTTCTTTCCAAGCAGACTTGACACACCTTTTACGAGAGGGACATACCGGGGAAGTTGTGTCAATGTTATGGCGAATTGACGTTATTCGCGCGGGGGTTGCGCAATTGCGGCCCATGCCCAATTGAATCTGGCGGCGAGACGGCAGAGTCTCTGGCGAGGACCGAACAATCCCAGAAAAGCTGGTGACTTATGCGACTTGCAGAAACAGTGACCTTCGGCGGCTCGAACCTCGACCGGCACGCGCAGTTGCGCAAGGACCCAAAGGCGCTTGCGCAGGCCCTGGCCGATGGCAGCGTACTGCCGCTTTGGCGGGGCAAGCCGCTGATCGAAAACCACAATCCGATTTGGGTTCCCGCAGGCCATCCCGTTCTGGCCGAGGCTGGCCCGCCGGTCTTCCTGGGGCTTGACGACGGCATGCCACGCTTTGCGGCCGATGTCTCCGCATGGTCGCCCGAAGCCGCATCGGCGGCCTCCGATGGCGGGTTCTTCGATCAAAGCGTGCAGCGGCATCCGGCAATATCCGGCGGCGCCGGTTTTGTCGAATTGCGCGGCGAGATGACGCAGATGACGGCCCGGGATGCCGAACTTGTTGCGACCGCCAAGGCGCTTTTGCAGTGGCATCGCAGCCACGGCTTCTGTTCGGTCTGCGGCGCGAAATCGGAAATGGCGCATGGCGGCTGGCACCGCAGTTGCGCCGCCTGTGGCGCGCAGCATTTCCCCCGGACCGACCCGGTGGTGATCATGCTGGTCACGCGCGGAAACTCGGTCCTGCTGGGGCGCAGCCCCGGTTGGCCCGAGGGGATGTTCTCGCTGCTGGCGGGCTTCGTCGAGCCCGGCGAGACCGTCGAGGCCGCAGTCCGCCGGGAAGTCCTGGAGGAAACCGGCGTCACCTGCGGCGCGGTGTCCTATCTTGCCAGCCAGCCCTGGCCCTTCCCGGCCTCGCTGATGCTCGGGGCGCGGACCGAGGCGACCTCGACGGCGATCCAGGTCGATCCGGACGAGCTGGAGCAGGCGGTCTGGGTCACGCGGGAAGAGCTGGTGACGGTCTTTGCCGGGACCCATCCGGTGATCCGCCCGACGCGCAAAGGCGCAATTGCGCATTTCATTCTAATGAACTGGCTTGCAGACCGCCTTGATTGACCCAATCTTCCTGATAAGCAAAAGCAAAGCGCGGCAGACAGAAGGGGCGGACCGGGGATGAAGCTGACTGCCAAAAGCGATCTCGACACTCCGGTCGGCTTTGTCTTCGAGACGCTGACCGATTTTCCCCATTGGGAGCGTGAAGGCGTCCGGCGCGGCATCGACATCGAGCGGGCGCCGGGGCCGGTGGCGGGCGTCGGCGCGGGCTGGAAGATCTCGGGCCGTTACCGGGGCAAGCAGCGCAAGCTGCAGCTGCGCATCGTCCGGCTGGTCCCGGACCAGCAGATCGAATATGCGATCGACAGCCCCTCGGTCGAGGGCAGCGTGGTGCTGGAAACCACGGCGCTGTCGGCGCGGCGCAGCCGCGTCCGCATGGTGATCGACGTCAAGCCGAAGACCCTGGCCGCGCGGCTGTTTCTGAACACGCTGCGGCTGGCGAAGGGCCGGGTCGAAAGCCGGCTTGATTCGCGGCTGGAAAAGCTGGGGGTCTACGTCAAGCTGCGCCACGAACGCAGCCAGGCCCAGGCCTAGCCGCGCTCGCGGTCGGCGGGGTAGACGCCCAGAACCCGCATTTCCGAGGTGAAGTAGCGCAGTTCTTCCAGCGCCAGGGCCACGTTCGGGTCCGCGGGGTGGCCTTCGATGTCGGCGTAGAACTCTGTCGCCATGAAGCTGCCGCCCACCATGTAGCTTTCCAGCTTGGTCATGTTGACACCGTTGGTCGCAAAACCGCCCAAAGCCTTGTAAAGCGCGGCCGGAATGTTGCGGACCCGGAAGGTGAAGGTGGTGATCATCTTGCCCGCGCCGCGCCGGCCGTGGTCGGGACTGCGCGACATCACCAGGAACCGGGTGGTGTTGTTGGCCTGGTCCTCGATATGGCGGGCCAGCACCTCAAGCCCGTAGATCGAGGCGGCAAGCTCGCTGGCCAGCGCGGCCTTCGACCGGTCGCCGGCCTCGGCCACCTCGCGGGCGGCCCGCGCGTTGTCGCTGCTGACCTTGCCGCGGATGCCATGCGTCTTCAGGAACCCGGCACATTGCGGCAGGATCACCACATGGCCATGGGCTTCGCGGACATCCTCCAGTTTCGCGCCGGGGACGCCCAGCAGGTTGACGTGCACGCGGACGAATGCCTCGTCCACGATGTGCAGGCCGGCGCGGGGCAAGAGGGAATGGACGTCCGCCACCCGCCCATAGGTCGAATTCTCGACCGCGAGCATGCCCAGATCGACCTCGCCTTTCGCGACCTTCTCGACCACTTCCTCGAAGGTGGTGCTGGGAACCGCTTCCATTTCCGGCCGCGACTGCTGGCAGGCCTGGTGCGAATAGGCGCCAAGTTCCCCCTGAAAAGCGATACGGCCGGCCATCTTGCGGTGCCTCCTTGTCGAAAACTCGCCGCGCGGGGCGTTTCGTCGCGCGTCTACACCTTGAAACCGGTCGGTGGAAGCGGATAGATACCGCCCGGACGAGACCCCAGATAGGTGAACCATGTTCGACACGATGACGATGACCAAGGCAGTTGGCGCAGTATGCGGCTCGCTCCTCGTGTTCATGCTTGCGGGCTGGGCCGGAGATTCGCTGTACACGGTCGGCGCTGCGGGTCACGGCGGCGAACATGCCGAGGGCGAGCTGACCCAGGCCTACACGATCGACACCGGCGAAGAGGCCGCACCGGCCGAGGGCGAGGCCGAGGTTGTCGACGTCGCCGCCCTGATGGCGACGGCGGATGCGGCCGCGGGCGAGACGGTGTTCAAGAAATGCGCCTCGTGCCACAAGCTTGACGGCTCGGACGGGATCGGGCCGCACCTGAACGGCGTGGTTGGCCGGAACCATGCGGCGGCGGCGGGCTTTGCCTATTCCGAAGCGATGGCTGCCAAGGCGGCCGAGCCCTGGACGCCGGAAGCGCTGTACGCCTTCCTCGAAAACCCGAAGAAAGCGATTCCGGGCACCAAGATGGCCTTCGCCGGCTTGCCGAAGTCGGAAGACCGCGTGAACGTCATCGCCTACCTGCAGGCCAACCCCTGACCCTGCAGTCATCGCGACAGCCAAAGCCGCCCGTCCGGGCGGCTTTTTTCTTGCGCTGCTCACGCAATCGCGCGTCGCAATCGCGGGTTGTTGGCTCGACAAAGCGAGATTTTGCATAAATGTATGGGTGACGCCGTTGCAGGGGAGAACGCGGATGCCGAAAGAAAAGCGCGCAGCAGTCGCAGGTTCCATCAAGGCCGGGTCCGGCATCGGGCCCTTCGCCGCAACCGGAGTGCTGATCGCGGCGCTGGCAGCCCAGATCCTTCCCGCCCGGGCCGAGACGGTCATCGTCTCGCACGGGATCTCGACTTTCGGCGACCTGAAGCTTCCGGCCGATTTCAAGCATCTTCCCTATGTGAACCCAGATGCCCCGAAGGGCGGCGAGATCAGCCAGTGGGCGCCCGGCACCTTCGATTCCTTCAACCCCTATGCGATCCAGGGCAATGCGGCGGCGCTGTCGTCGATCTTCTACGAATCCATCCTGTCCGGCACGCTGGACGACGTCAGCGCGGCCTACTGCCTGCTTTGCGAGACGATGGAATACCCCGAGGACCGGTCCTGGGTGATCTTCAACCTGCGCAAGGATGTCACATTCTCGGACGGCACGCCGATGACGGCCGAGGACGTGCTCTTTTCCTACGAGCTGTTCCGCGACAAGGGCATCCCGGAATACCGCAGCGTGGCCAATGCCAAGTTCCAGTCGGTCGAGGTGCTGGACCCGTACCGCATCAAGTTCACCTTCACGCCGGGCACACCGTTCCGCGACATGCCGGCCCAGGCGGGCGGCACCACGATCTTCTCGAAGAAGCATTACGAAGAGAACAAGCGCGACCTGGAGAAATCCAGCCTGGAGCCCTTTCTGGGCACCGGTCCCTATGTGCTGGAAAGCTTCGATCCCGGCCAGCAGGTCGTCTACAAGCGGGACGAGGATTACTGGGGCGAGAAGCACCCGCTGAACATCGGTCAGAACAATTTCGACCGCATCCGGATCGAGTATTTCGGCGACGACAACGCGGCGATGGAGGCATTCAAGGCCGGCGTCTACACCTTCCGCAATGAAAGCCTGCCCAAGCGCTGGGCCAACGACTACGACTTTGCTGCGGTAAAGTCGGGCGACGTGGTGCAGGAAGTCATCGCTTCCGGTGACATCGCCGGCGGCCAGTCGATCATCTTCAACCTGCGCCGCGCGCAGTTCCAGGACCCGCGTGTGCGCCAGGCGCTGGGGCTGGTGTTCAACTTCGAATGGTCGAACAAGGCGCTGTTCTACGGGCTTTTCGCGCGGATCAACTCGATCTGGGAGAACTCGGACATGGCCGCGACGGGGGTCGCCACGCCGGAAGAGGCGGCGATCCTGCAGCCGCTGGTCGACGAGGGGCTGCTGCCCGCCAGCATCCTGACGGACGAGGTGCCGATGGGGTCGGTCTCCTCGGAAGACAGCGCGCTTGACCGGCGGAACCTGCGCAAGGCCTCGGCGCTGCTGGACGAGGCCGGCTGGATTGCGGGCGAGGACGGCATCCGCCGCAACGACAAGGGCGAGCCCCTGCGGATGGCGATGATCCATTCCCGCACCGACCTCTTGCCGGTGATGAATGCCTATGTCGAGAACCTGCGGGCGCTGGGCGTGGATGCCTCGTTCGACATCGTCGACGATGCCCAGTTGCAGCAACGGGCCAGCCCGCCGGTCTTTGACTTCGACGCGCTGCCGACCACGGTGGTGAACGGCGGGATGGAGCCGGGCGGGGTGCTGAAGCAGGCCTGGGCTTCGGTGGCCAAGGACAATTCCAGCCGCAACCGGATGGGCTATGCCAATCCGGCCGTGGACCGGCTGCTGGACCTGGTCGAAGCCGCCGCCAGCCGGCAGGACCTGACCACGGTCATCCGGGCGCTGGACCGGGTGTTGCGGTCCGAATTCGTGATCGTACCGCGCTACTACAAGAAGGACTACTGGGTCGCCTACTACAACATGTATGAGCGCCCCGAGACCCTGCCCCCATATGGACTGGGAGAACTGTCGATCTGGTGGTACAACGCCGAAAAGGCCGATGCGCTGAAAGCCAAGGGCGTGTTGAAGTAACGGGAACGGTCGGGGATCTTGGGCGCCTATATCCTTCGAAGGCTCTTGCTGGTGATCCCGACGCTGTTCGGGGTCATGGTGATCAACTTTGCCCTGACGCAATTCGTCCCGGGCGGGCCGATCGACCAGATCCGCGCCCGCTTCGAGGGCGAGGGCGATTCCATCCAGAACATCTCGGGCACCGAGGGCGGCGGCATCCAGGAGGAAGACAGCGGCTATGTCGGCGCGCGCGGCCTGCCGCCGGAATTCCTGGCCAAGCTTGAAGTGCAGTTCGGCTTCGCCCGCATCGTCTGCGACGCGGGCTATACCGGCGAGCCCGACCTGAACGCCGCCGAATGCCGCAAGGAACAGATTCCGGCGGTCGAGCGCTTCTTCATCATGATGGGCAAGTATCTGACCTTCGATTTCGGAGAGAGCTACTTCCGCTCGATCTCGGTCGTCGATCTGGTGCTGGAGAAGATGCCTGTCTCGATCACACTGGGGCTCTGGTCGACGCTGATCGCCTACCTGGTCTCGATTCCGCTGGGCATCCGCAAGGCGGTGCGCGACGGGTCAAGCTTCGACACCTGGACCAGCGGCATCATCATCGCGGCCTATGCGATTCCGGGCTTCCTCTTTGCCATCATGCTGATGGTCGTCTTCGCGGGCGGGTCCTACCTGCAGTGGTTCCCGCTGCGCGGTCTGACCAGCGAGGGCTGGGAAGACTTCACGCTCTGGCACAAGATCACCGACTATCTGTGGCACATCACGCTGCCGGTGACGGCGCAGCTGATCTCGGCCTTTGCCACGCTGACGCTTCTGACCAAGAACAGCTTTCTGGACGAGATCAAGAAGCAGTACGTCATGACCGCCCGGGCCAAGGGCCTCTCGGAATCCCGGGTCCTGTACGGCCATGTCTTCCGCAACGCGATGCTGATCGTGATCGCGGGCTTTCCGGGGCTGTTCCTGGGCGTCTTCTTCGGGTCGAGCCTGATCATCGAGGTCATCTTCTCGCTGGATGGTCTGGGCCAGCTTGGCTTCCGCTCGGCGGTGGAGCGGGACTATCCGGTGATCTTCGGGACGCTCTTCGCCTTCGGGCTGATCGGGCTGGTCGTCGGCATCCTGTCGGACCTCATGTATGTGCTGGTCGATCCGCGCATCGACTTTGAAAGGCGCGGCTGATGGCGCTGTCGCCGCTGAACCAGCGCCGCTGGCGCAATTTCAAGGCCAACCGCCG
>Ga0075157_10002099_pt1 | contig 11776 bp, 6 predicted proteins | sample JI81BgreenDNA_FD_70967 | JGI IMG/M metagenome (GOLD analysis project Ga0075157, IMG submission 70967) | Wastewater effluent complex algal communities from Wisconsin, to seasonally profile nutrient transformation and Carbon sequestration -... | ecosystem: Engineered > WWTP > Effluent > Algae...
CAAATCTTTCGATTTTGTTGTAAAAACTCCACCTGCTGCAGTTCAGTTATTGGACGCTGCTAAATTAAAATCTGGTTCTGGCGAGCCAAACCGTCGTAAAGTGGGAAGTATCACTTGGGACCAAATCAAAGCTATCGCTGAAGACAAGATGACTGATTTAAATGCTTTCACAATTGAATCTGCTATGAGCATGATTGCTGGAACAGCTAGATCTATGGGTATAACTGTAACTGGAGATTCTCCTCTAAAATAAGGTAAGAAATGGCAAAATTGACTAAAAAACAAAAAGAGGCTGCTTCAAAAATTGAGAAAAACAAATTGTATTCATTAAAAGATGCTTCATCTTTATTGAAAACAGTTGCTTCTGCAAAATTTGATGAGTCTGTAGATATTGCTGTTCGTTTAGGAGTAGATCCAAGAAAAGCAAATCAAATGGTAAGAGGTGTTGTAACTCTTCCTCACGGAACAGGTAAAGATACTAAAGTATTAGCTTTAGTAACTCCAGATAAAGAAGCTGAAGCAAAAGCTGCTGGAGCTGATTACGTAGGATTAGATGATTACCTTCAAAAAATTAAAGATGGTTGGACTGATGTTGATGTTATCATCACTATGCCAGCTATCATGGGTAAATTAGGTCCATTAGGACGTGTGTTAGGTCCAAGAGGTTTAATGCCAAACCCTAAAACAGGAACAGTTACTATGGAAATTGGTAAAGCTGTTGCTGAAGTAAAAGCGGGTAAAATTGACTTTAAAGTTGATAAAACTGGTATTGTTCACGCTGGTATCGGAAGAATTTCTTTCGAAGCTGACAAAATCGTTGATAACGCTCACGAAATTATTCAAACATTAATCAAAATGAAACCAACTGCAGCTAAAGGTACTTACATCAAGTCTATTCACTTGTCAAGTACAATGAGTCCTGCTATCGCTTTAGATCCTAAAGCAGTATAATTGGTAGTTAAACATATTTTATTATGACTAGAGAAGAAAAATCAATCGCGATAGAAGATTTAACTGCAAAGTTGGCTGATGCAAACATTGTATATATTGCAGATACATCTGGATTAAATGCAGAAACTACTTCAAACTTAAGAAGAGCTTGTTTTAAAGCTGGAATTAAATTAGAAGTTGTGAAAAATACATTACTTGAAAAAGCAATGGAAGCTTCTGCTAATGATTATGGAGATTTACCATCAGTATTAAAAGGAAATTCATCAATTTTAATTGCTGAAGTTGCAAATGCTCCTGCAAAAATCATTAAAGATTTCCGTAAGAAATCGGATAAACCACTTTTAAAAGGTGCTTTCATTAATAACGAAATCTACATTGGAGATAACTTATTAGATAGCTTAGCATCTCTTAAATCTAAAGAAGAAGTTATCGGTGAAATCATCGGATTACTTCAATCTCCTGCTCAACGTATCATTTCAGCATTATTGAACAATGCTGAACAAAAAGGTGAAGCAGCTGAATAATCGAGCAGACTAAAAAAACATATTTAATTAAAAAGAACATTTTAAACGATAGAAAAAATGGCAGATTTAAAACAATTCGCAGAACAATTAGTTAACTTAACAGTTAAAGAAGTTAACGATTTAGCAACAATATTAAAAGACGAGTATGGTATCGAACCAGCTGCTGCAGCTGTAGTAGTTGCTGCTGGTGGAGGTGATGCTGGTGCTGCTGAAGAACAAACAGAATTCACAGTAGTATTGAAAGATGCTGGTGCTTCTAAATTAGCAGTAGTTAAAGCTGTAAAAGAATTAACAGGTCTTGGCTTGAAAGAAGCAAAAGATATCGTTGATGGTGCACCTTCTAACATTAAAGAAGGAGTTTCTAAAGCAGAAGCTGAAGGTTTGAAAAAATCATTAGAAGAAGCTGGAGCTGTTGTTGAGTTAAAATAATAACACACCGGTTTTAGAACTAGGTTTAGGTCTTGAGTTAACCCTCAATGACCTAAACCATTTTTCGTATAATGAAATTATATAAATTTCATTACTGCATTAGCTCAAATAACGAACGAGCTTTTAATCAATACGAAGAAAAAAATAGACAATTTTTCCTGGTTTATTTTTAAGATGTATTGATTATCAAAAAAAGGAAAGTAGAGATTGAACAGTGTTTTTACACAAAAAATTACTTTTTTTAAATCAAAATTTTGTCCATTGATGATAACAAATCAGACTGAAAGATTGAATTTTGCCTCAACAAAAAATATACCTCAATATCCAGATTTTCTAGATGTTCAGGTAAAATCTTTTAAAGATTTCTTCCAATTAGAAACGAAATCAGATGAAAGAGGCAACGAAGGTTTATACAACACCTTCATGGAGAACTTCCCAATAACTGATACAAGAAACCAATTTGTATTAGAATTTTTAGATTACTTCGTAGATCCACCACGTTACACGATTGAAGAATGTATCGATAGAGGTTTAACTTATAGCGTTCCGCTTAAAGCTAGACTAAAATTGTACTGTACAGATCCAGAACATGAGGATTTTGAAACTATCGTTCAAGATGTATATCTAGGAACAATTCCTTACATGACACCAAGCGGTACATTCGTTATCAATGGTGCTGAAAGAGTTGTCGTTTCTCAGTTACACCGTTCACCTGGTGTTTTCTTTGGACAATCATTCCACGCAAATGGAACCAAATTATATTCTGCCAGAGTAATTCCTTTCAAAGGTTCTTGGATAGAATTTGCTACCGATATCAATAACGTAATGTATGCGTATATCGATAGAAAGAAAAAATTACCAGTAACGACTCTTTTCCGTGCTATCGGTTTTGAGCGTGATAAAGATATTCTTGAAATCTTTGACCTTGCTGAAGAAATCAAAGTTTCAAAAACAGGTCTTAAAAAATACATCGGTAGAAAACTTGCTGCACGTGTTTTGAATACATGGCATGAAGATTTCGTTGACGAAGATACAGGTGAAGTAGTATCTATCGAGCGTAATGAAATTATATTAGATCGTGATACTATTATCGATAAAGATAATGTAGAAGAAATCATCGATTCTAATGTAAAATCTATTTTGTTACACAAAGAGGATAATAACCAAGCAGATTATGCAATTATCCATAACACGTTACAAAAAGATCCAACAAACTCTGAAAAAGAAGCTGTTGAGCATATCTATCGTCAGTTGCGTAATGCAGAACCGCCTGATGAAGAAACGGCTCGTGGTATTATCGATAAATTATTCTTCTCTGATCAACGTTATAATTTAGGTGAAGTTGGTCGTTATAGAATGAACAAAAAGTTAAACCTTGATATTCCTATGGAAAAACAAGTTTTAACGAAAGAAGATATCATTACTATCGTAAAATATTTGATTGAGTTAATCAATTCAAAAGCTGAGATTGATGATATTGATCACTTGTCAAACCGTCGTGTAAGAACAGTTGGTGAACAACTTTCTCAACAATTTGGTGTTGGTTTGGCTCGTATGGCAAGAACCATTCGTGAGAGAATGAACGTTAGGGATAACGAGGTGTTTACACCAATCGATTTGATTAATGCTAAAACATTATCATCGGTTATCAACTCTTTCTTTGGAACGAACCAGTTATCTCAATTTATGGATCAAACGAATCCATTAGCTGAGATTACACACAAAAGAAGATTATCAGCACTTGGACCAGGTGGACTTTCTAGAGAAAGAGCTGGTTTCGAGGTTCGTGACGTTCACTATACACACTACGGAAGACTTTGTCCAATTGAAACTCCTGAAGGACCAAACATTGGATTGATTTCATCTCTTGGTGTTTATGCGAAAGTAAACGGAATGGGATTCATCGAAACACCTTATCGTAAAGTAACTAACGGACAAGTTGATTTAGTTTCTGAGCCTATCTATTTAAGTGCAGAAGAAGAAGAAGGGAAAATGATTGCTCAGGCAAACATTGAAATGGATGCAAAAGGAACAATTACTGCAGATAAAGTAATTGCTCGTGAAGAAGGTGACTTCCCAGTTGTTGAACCAAATGTTGTTCATTATACTGACGTTGCACCAAACCAAATTGCTTCGATTTCGGCTTCATTAATTCCTTTCTTGGAGCATGATGATGCGAACCGTGCGTTGATGGGATCAAACATGATGCGTCAAGCCGTTCCATTATTACGTCCAGAATCTCCTATTGTTGGAACAGGTCTTGAAAGACAAGTTGCTTCTGATTCGAGAGTCTTGATTAATGCTGAAGGTAACGGAACTGTTGAGTATGTTGATGCTAACATCATTACCATTAAATACGACAGAACGGATGCTGAAAGAATGGTGAGTTTTGACGCTGACGAAAAAACATACCAATTAATTAAATTCAGAAAAACTAACCAAAGTACATCTATTAACCTGAAACCAATCGTTAGAAAAGGTGACAGAGTTACAAAAGGTCAAGTACTTTGTGAAGGATATGCTACTCAAAACGGAGAATTAGCATTGGGAAGAAACCTTAAAGTAGCGTTCATGCCATGGAAAGGTTACAACTTCGAGGATGCAATTGTAATCTCTGAAAAAGTAGTTCGTGATGATATTTTCACCTCAATCCACGTAGATGATTATTCATTAGAAGTTAGAGATACTAAATTAGGTAACGAAGAGTTAACCAATGATATTCCTAACGTTTCTGAAGAAGCTACTAAAGATTTAGATGAAAATGGAATGATTAGAATTGGTGCCGAAGTTAAACCTGGCGATATTCTAATCGGAAAAATTACACCAAAAGGAGAATCAGATCCAACTCCAGAAGAAAAACTTTTAAGAGCTATCTTTGGAGATAAAGCTGGTGATGTAAAAGATGCTTCGTTAAAAGCTTCTCCATCATTACACGGTGTAGTTTTAGATAAAAAATTATTCGCTCGTGCGGTAAAGGATAAAAAGAAACGTACCAAAGATAAAGACGATTTGACGGCTTTAGAAATGGAATTCGAAACTAAATTTGTTGAATTAAAAGACAGATTAATCGAAAAATTATTCGAAATCGTTGATGGTAAAACTTCACAAGGAGTAATGAATGACTTAGGAGAAGAAGTTCTTCCAAAAGGAAAAAAATACTCTAAAAAGATGTTACAGTCAGTGGAAGATTTTGCTCACTTAACAAAAGGTCAATGGGTTTCTGATGATGAAACTAATAACCTAGTTAATGACTTAATCCACAACTACAAAATCAAATTAAACGATTTACAAGGTGCGTTAAGAAGAGAAAAATTCACTATTACTGTTGGAGATGAATTACCAGCTGGAATTTTAAAATTAGCTAAAGTTTATATTGCTAAAAAACGTAAACTAAAAGTTGGTGATAAAATGGCAGGACGTCACGGAAACAAAGGTATCGTTGCTCGTATCGTGAGAGACGAAGACATGCCTTTCCTTGAAGATGGAACGCCAGTTGATATCGTATTGAACCCACTTGGTGTACCTTCACGTATGAACATTGGGCAGATTTATGAAACCGTTCTTGGTTGGGCTGGACAAAAATTAGGTAGAAAATATGCTACACCAATTTTTGACGGAGCAACATTAGACCAAATTAATGAGTTAACTGACGAAGCTGGAATTCCACGCTTTGGTCACACTTATTTATATGATGGTGGAACAGGAGAACGTTTCCATCAACCAGCAACTGTTGGAGTTATCTATATGTTGAAACTTGGACACATGGTTGATGATAAAATGCACGCTCGTTCAATTGGTCCATACTCGTTGATTACGCAACAACCACTTGGAGGTAAAGCTCAGTTTGGAGGTCAGCGTTTTGGAGAAATGGAGGTTTGGGCACTTGAAGCTTATGGAGCATCAAGCACGCTTAGAGAAATCTTGACTGTTAAATCGGATGACGTAATTGGTAGAGCAAAAACTTACGAAGCAATCGTAAAAGGAGAAACTATGCCAGAACCAGGATTACCAGAATCGTTCAACGTATTGATGCACGAATTGAAAGGTCTTGGATTAGACATCAGATTAGAAGAATAAATCAGTTCTTTGTTGTCGGTTTTCAGTTTTCGGTTCCAAAACTGATAACAGAAAACCGATAACTTATAACTAAAGAGTAGTTTATAATAAGTTTTTAAAGATTTATACCCGTAAACCGTTCCGATTTTTTATACGATAACTAAGTATAACTAGCACTTCAAGGTGAAAGAGACTTGAGGTTTTGAGAAGTAATTCGAGGTAGTAACTTAATGGTTTTTTAGTAAAGAGTGAATAGTAAAGAGTAATTAGTAAATAATAATTAGTGAATAGAAAAAGAGTTTTTAATTCTAAATATTTACAAATTACAACATGCTAATCGCTAATCACTAATCACTAATCACTATAAAACTATAAATCTAAGTTCAATTAATAGAAATAAATCAATAGTAAAAACTATGATGAATAATAGAAATAATAAGGACAATAAAAATACTATCAAAAGGTTTGATAGAATTTCAATTGGTTTAGCTTCTCCAGAGTCTATCTTGGCTGAGTCAAGAGGCGAAGTGTTGAAGCCAGAAACAATCAACTATAGAACACACAAACCAGAACGTGATGGTCTTTTTTGCGAAAGAATTTTCGGTCCAGTAAAAGATTTTGAATGTGCTTGTGGTAAATACAAAAGAATCCGTTATAAAGGAATCGTTTGTGACCGTTGTGGAGTTGAAGTTACTGAGAAAAAAGTACGTCGTGATAGAGTTGGACACATCAATTTAGTTGTGCCAATCGCTCATATTTGGTACTTCCGTTCATTGCCAAACAAAATTGGTTATATCCTTGGATTACCATCTAAGAAGTTAGATATGATTATCTACTACGAAAGATATGTAGTAATTCAAGCAGGTATTGCTAAAAATGTAGATGGCGAAGAATTAAACCGTTTAGACTTTTTAACAGAAGAAGAGTATTTGAATATTTTAGATACACTTCCAATGGAAAACCAATATTTAGATGATAATGATCCAAATAAATTCATTGCCAAAATGGGTGCTGAATGTATTATGGATTTATTAGCACGTACAGATTTAGATGCTTTGTCATACGAATTACGTCACAGTGCTAATAACGAAACATCTAAACAAAGAAAAACTGAAGCGTTAAAGAGATTACAAGTTGTAGAATCGTTCCGTGAAGCAAACTTAAACAGAGAAAACCGTCCAGAATGGATGATTTTAAAAGTAATTCCAGTTATTCCACCAGAATTACGTCCGTTAGTGCCACTTGATGGTGGTCGTTTTGCAACATCTGATTTGAACGATTTATACAGAAGAGTTATCATCCGTAACAACCGTTTGAAAAGATTAATGGAAATCAAAGCTCCAGAAGTTATCTTGAGAAACGAAAAACGTATGTTACAAGAATCTGTAGATTCATTATTTGATAACACTCGTAAAGCTTCTGCGGTTAAAACAGAATCAAACAGACCATTAAAATCACTTTCAGATTCGTTGAAAGGTAAACAAGGTCGTTTCCGTCAAAACTTATTAGGAAAACGTGTGGATTATTCTGCTCGTTCGGTAATTGTTGTTGGACCAGAAATGAAATTGTTCGAATGTGGTTTGCCAAAAGATATGGCTGCTGAATTGTACAAACCATTCGTTATTCGTAAATTAATCGAAAGAGGAATTGTTAAAACAGTTAAGTCGGCTAAGAAAATAATCGACAAAAAAGAACCAGTAGTTTGGGATATTTTAGAAAATGTAATTAAAGGACATCCAGTATTGCTGAATCGTGCTCCTACTTTGCACAGATTGGGTATTCAAGCTTTCCAACCAAAATTAATTGAAGGAAAAGCAATCCAATTACACCCATTAGTTTGTACGGCATTCAACGCGGATTTTGATGGTGACCAGATGGCAGTTCACTTGCCACTTGGACCAGAAGCTATTCTTGAAGCTCAATTATTAATGTTGGCTTCACATAATATCTTGAATCCTGCAAATGGTGCGCCAATTACGGTTCCTTCTCAGGACATGGTTCTTGGTCTGTATTATATGACCAAAGAAAGATTATCAACTCCAGAACACCCAATTTTAGGTGAAGGTTTAACGTTCTATTCTGCTGAAGAGTGTAATATTGCATTAAACGAAGGAAGAATTGAATTGAATGCTCGTGTGAAAATTAGAGCAAAAGATTTCAATGAAAATGGAGAATTGGTTTATAAAATTATTCAAACAACTGCGGGTAGAGTATTATTTAACGAAGTAGTACCTGAAGCAGCTGGATATATCAACGAAGTATTGACTAAAAAGAACTTACGTGATATTATTGGAAAAATCCTTGCGGTAACTGATGTTCCTACAACGGCAGCTTTCCTTGATAACATGAAAGACATGGGATACAAATTTGCATTCCGCGGAGGATTATCATTCAGTTTAGGTGATATTAGAATTCCAGAACAAAAAGAAAAATTAATTGCTGACGCAAGAGAGCAAGTTGAAGGTATTTCCATGAATTATAACATGGGATTGATTACCAACAACGAGCGTTACAACCAAGTTATTGATATTTGGACTTCAGCCAATGCTCAATTAACTGAGTTAGCAATGAAAAATATCCGTGAAGACCAACAAGGTTTCAACTCGGTATATATGATGCTTGACTCTGGAGCGCGTGGATCTAAAGAGCAAATTCGTCAGTTAACTGGTATGCGTGGTTTGATGGCTAAGCCTAAAAAATCAACTGCTGGTGGTGGAGAAATTATTGAAAACCCAATTCTTTCTAACTTTAAAGAAGGTCTTTCAATTCTTGAATACTTTATCTCAACTCACGGTGCGCGTAAAGGACTTGCGGATACGGCTTTGAAAACGGCTGATGCTGGTTACTTAACTCGTCGTTTACATGACGTTTCTCAAGACGTAATTGTAAACTCGGTAGATTGTGGTACATTAAGAGGAATTGAAGTTTCTGCTTTAAAGAAAAACGAAGAAGTTGTTGAAACTCTTGGAGAAAGAATTCTTGGACGTGTGGCGTTACAAGACGTTATCAATCCATTGACTAACGAAGTATTAGTTCACGCAGGTGAGCAAATTACAGAAGCTATTGTAAAAGCAGTCGAAGAATCTCCAGTTGAAAGAGTAGATGTTCGTTCGCCGTTAACTTGTGAAGCTAAAAAAGGAATCTGTGCTAAATGTTACGGAAGAAACTTAGCAACTGGTAAAATGACACAAAAAGGTGAAGCTGTTGGAGTTATTGCAGCACAATCTATTGGTGAGCCAGGAACACAGTTAACACTTCGTACGTTCCACGTTGGAGGAGTTGCTGGAGGAGTTTCTGAAGAATCAAGCATTATAGCAAGATTTGGTGGAAGACTTGAAATCGAAGATTTAAAAACAGTTAAAGGTGAAGATAACGAAGGAAACACAGTTGATATCGTAATCTCTCGTTCTACTGAATTAAAATTAATCGATGTTAAAACCGATATTTTATTAAGTACTCATAACATTCCTTACGGTTCATTTATCTATGTTAAAGATGGTGATGTAGTAGAAAAAGGAACTGATATTTGTAAATGGGATCCATATAATGGAGTTATTATTTCTGAATTTACTGGTAAAGTAGCTTACGAAGATTTAGAGCAAGGACAATCGTTCATGGTTGAAATCGATGAGCAAACTGGTTTCCAAGAAAAAGTAATCTCTGAAGGAAGAAACAAAAAATTAATTCCAACCTTACATATTTATGGTAAAGATGGTGAATTAATTCGTTCATACAACTTACCTGTTGGTGCACACCTTATGGTAGAAGATGGAGAGAAAATTAAAGCAGGTAAAATCCTTGTGAAAATTCCTCGTCGTTCTTCTAAAGCTGGCGATATTACTGGAGGTTTACCAAGAATTACTGAGTTGTTAGAAGCTCGTAATCCTTCAAACCCAGCAGTAGTTTCAGAAATTGATGGTGTTGTTTCTTTCGGAAAAATCAAAAGAGGTAACCGTGAAATCGTTATCGAATCTAAATTTGGAGAAATTAAAAAGTATTTAGTTAAACTTTCTAACCAAATTCTAGTTCAAGAAAATGACTTCGTAAAAGCAGGTATGCCATTGTCTGACGGTGCAATTACTCCTGAAGATATTCTTAGAATTCAAGGTCCAAGCGCTGTTCAACAGTATTTGGTAAACGAAATTCAAGAGGTTTACCGTCTTCAAGGGGTAAAAATCAACGACAAACACTTTGAAGTGGTTATCCGTCAAATGATGCGTAAAGTTAGAGTTGAAGATCCAGGAGATACTTTATTCTTAGAAGAACAATTAATTCATACAAGTGATTTTATCGAAGAAAACGATAAATTATACGGAATGAAAGTTGTTGAAGATGCAGGAGATTCTGAAGTGTTAAAAGCAGGTCAAATAGTTTCACCACGTGAATTGAGAGATGAAAATTCTTTATTAAAACGTAACGATAAAAACCTAGTAGTTGCTCGTGATGTAATTACAGCTACAGCAACTCCAGTTCTTCAAGGTATTACTAGAGCTTCGCTTCAAACGAAATCATTTATTTCGGCGGCATCGTTCCAGGAAACTACTAAAGTATTAAACGAAGCTGCAGTAGCAGGAAAAGTGGATACATTAGAAGGCTTGAAAGAAAATGTTATCGTTGGACATAGAATTCCTGCAGGTACAGGTATGAGAGATTATGATCATACTATTGTGGGTTCTAAAGAAGACTTTGATGAAATTATGTCAAAAAGAGAAGAATACATCTACTAATTTAATTATTAGTAGTTATTAAATGAAAGCCACTATTTTATATTTTAAATTAGTGGCTTTTAATATTAAATGTCAAATATTAAATATCTAATATCAAATATCTAAAATTACAATGAGCGATAATAATCAACAGCAGCAAGGTCAAATTAACATTGAGCTTGACGAAAAAACAGCCGAAGGCATTTATTCTAACTTAGCTATCATCAACCATTCAGCTTCTGAATTTGTTGTAGATTTTGTTACCATAATGCCAGGAGTTCCAAAAGCAAAAGTGAAGTCTAGAATAGTTTTGACACCACAACATGCTAAACGTTTTTTGAAAGCATTAAACGAAAATATTCACCGATTTGAAGCTGTAAACGGAGAAATAAAGGATACTGAGCAACCACAAATTCCTTTGAACTTTGGTCCGACTGGACAAGCTTAATATTTAAGTTATATTATTTCAATTTAAAGAAGCCACTCTGTTGAGTGGTTTCTTTTTTTATATTTGGTAGTCATTAGTTTACTATAACTTATGTATTGCTTTGGTATATAGTATCTATAAAGTATAGTATAAGTATGTGCGACATGGATGCGACATGGTGGTATGTTTGGGATCTTTAAAAATGGATTTTATTGGTGAGAAAAGCACTCTTTTGGAGGCTTGTACTCTTGTAATAGGAAAGTAGATGTAAATATATAATATTTTTTTATGGCAAAGCAAAAAGGGGTATTTAAATTTTCTGGTGTTTTGGGTAATGAGGTAGGTTATTATCGGAATGGTCAATTTATTGTTCAGCGGAAAGGTGGTTTTGATGGTGAGAGGATTAAAACTGAGGAACAATATGAAGGGATAAGGCAACGAAATGTTGAATTCGGAAAGTGTTCCAAGATTTCATCAATGTTTAAGCGGATTTTTGATTTTTATTTGGCAACTCTGTCTGTTCCTATGATTTATAATAGGATACAGTCTTTGGTTATGGGTGTAAAAGATTGTGATGAATTGCATGCTAAAGGTGAAAGAACTTTTTTGGCTGGTGCTAAAAGTGATGCAGGAAAGGTATTGTTGCGTTCTTTTGAGTTTAGTAAATTGAAAAGTGTAAACGA
>Ga0075157_10002103_pt1 | contig 11766 bp, 5 predicted proteins | sample JI81BgreenDNA_FD_70967 | JGI IMG/M metagenome (GOLD analysis project Ga0075157, IMG submission 70967) | Wastewater effluent complex algal communities from Wisconsin, to seasonally profile nutrient transformation and Carbon sequestration -... | ecosystem: Engineered > WWTP > Effluent > Algae...
GCGCAGGTCGGGGCGATCGATCAGTTCCCCGATCGCCCCTTGGCGGGCGTTGATCCCATCGAGATCCAGCAGCGGTTGCAGCAGCCAGCGCCGCAGGGCCCGGCCGCCCATGGCCGTGACGGTGCGATCGAGTGCCCAGAGCAACGAGCCGGTCAAAGTCCCGTCGCGTACGGTCTGGACAATCTCCAAATTCCGCCGAGTTTGGTGATCGAGGATTAAGTAGTCGGTAATGTCGTAGGTTTTCAGCAGTTGCAGCGGAATTTCGCGGGTTTGGGCTTCGCTGCTGGGGTGGGTTGCTGCGAGGTACGCCAGCAGACCGCCCGCCGCCCGCACCGCCAGGGGCCGCCGATCGCAGCCGATCCCTTCGAGCGATCGCAGCCGGAACCGCTCGAGCAGCCGTTGCCGCGCCTCCGTCAGCCCAAAGCGCGATTGGGGCCGCAACGCATAGCAAAACTGCCCAGGCAACCAATCGGGAAAGCCTCGCCCGGTCAGGGTCGATCGACTCTCCCCCGGCCGCAGCAGCCCCACCAAGTCCGGCGCATTCACCGGCACCAACACCTCCGACGGACTCAGCCGCAGCAATTCCTGCACCAGCGGCTCCGACTCATCGCCCTGGGTCGCCCAAAATTCCCCCGTGGAAATGTCCGCGTAGGCCAAGCCCCAATGCCGCCGCTCCAGCACGATCGCCGCCAAAAAATTATTCTTGCGGGCCGCCAGCATTCCCTCTTCGATCACGGTGCCCGGCGTCAGAATCCGCGTCACCTCCCGCCGCACCAAGCCCTGGGCCTCCGCCGCGTCCTGGGTTTGGTCACAGAGGGCGACGGCATAGCCCTTTTCGACCAGTTGCGCCGCGTAGCGCTCGATCGCATGGTGGGGCACCCCGGCCATGGGCACACGCCCGATGTCCTTGCCGCCTTCTTTGGAGGTCAGCACCAGTTCCAGTACTTCCGCGATCGTGCAGGCATCCTGAAAAAACGTCTCGAAAAAATCCCCCACCCGATAGAGCAGCAAGGCTTGGGGATGCTGCTCCTTGACGGCCACATAGTGCTGCATCATCGGCGTGAGCTTGTCAGCATCCAGCAGCCGATAGTCAGCGTTGGGAATGTCGCGGGGCGTAGAAGCACTCATGCGATCGGGCAGGGGGGCAAGGGGGCGAGCTGAGGGGTAACGATGCTGGGGTGACTCAGCGGCCGCACCGGAGAGACCCCATCTCGGTGGAATAGGCGGCGGAATCTCAATAGTATCGGGTTCTTGAGAAGTGGGCGACTGGGCAAGTGATCGGGCGATGGGTTGGTCAGCCGCTCGGATGGGCGATCGCCTCGGCCGTGATGGCCAATATCAGTCAATGCCAACAATGCCAATGACAGGTATTGCGCCGAACTCCACAACAGGATCCACGGCCCCGAAGTCCAGCCACCAGGGCAACCCAGGGCGCTTTTGCGAGGCATTTGGTCAGGCGCTGCCGTTCGATCGCCCCTGTGATGCATCCGTGGCAATCAACCCTCTGCAAACCTGGCAAGGTTAATTCCATTGCTAGTGAATTTCAAGTAAGTTTTCGGTTGATTGTCGTCAAATATCCCCCACATGAATCCGTTTGAATATCTGTTCAGGAGCAAATTGAATTTGATGATGGTGCATTTTTAATGATCAAGAGCTGAACCATCAACCTCCAGTCGCTATTTTTCCTAGGGATTTTGAGCGTGGGTGCTGCGATTCAGCGATCGCTATTTCCATGTTTTAGGGGCAACAACCAGAGCAGCTCAATTCGCAATCGCAAGCAACCGACCCAGCTCAGGGAGTGAGTGATCAACTCGGGGGCAGGCAGAGTATCAATTCAGACATTTGAAATATTCTCTAAGCCTCGTGGGCTTGATGACCGATTCATACCTGAGCGTATGTCACGGTCATTAGACGATTGATTATGGCCAGCTTCATTCCTGTTGGACGATTCATCATTGCCAGATTCGTTACAAATTCCAAAACGTATTTCACGTGAAATAAAGATTTCAAAAAATTCTCTTGAAACTCACTGCCCCGTGATTTAATTTCTTGACGCTTGGAATTGACTCATTTATAAATGGATGACCCCCTGAGTCTGGGAATGCATTCTGAGCTCAAAATCTCAATTTTCATGCATCAACAAGGTGATATTTGATACTTGCTCTTCTGATTGATTGGACTGTCTTGTTCAATCATCTGAGCATCTAATTCATCACCTGATTGTTGATTCAGCAAATTTACGGAGTGCTCAGTAGACAAGTTGGGTCATGCCATTCCTGGTTCACATCTCTCTGAACGCTAACTACTTCTGGCAGCTATGTACGGATTAATCAATAGTGCGTTGCGAAGCATGGTCTGCGAGCAATACGGTCACGAGACCTGGCAACAAGTCCTCGAAACGGCCGAACTCTCGGAAGAACATTTCTTCGTGATGAAATCTTATCCTGACGATATCACCCATAAAATCGTCAATTCTGCCACTCAAATTCTTAATCTGTCGGGCTATGACTTGATGGAGTCATTTGGTCGTTATTGGATTCGTTACACTAAAACGGCCGGCTACCAAGAAATTATGGATATGTGTGGCGAAACTCTGCCGGAATTCTTGAGCAGCCTTGATGATTTACATACCCGATTGGGTGTGCAATTTCCCAAGTTCAGTCCGCCATCCTTTGAGTGTAATGAAGTATCCGATACTACATTGGAGCTGCACTATCGATCGACAAGACAAGGCCTAGCGCCGATGGTTGTGGGCTTGGTTCAGGGATTGGGCGATCGCTTCGAGACCAATGTGGATATCACGCAAATTGCCGATCGCGCTCAAGGCGATGATTGCGACACCTTCCTCATCCACTATGACTCAGAATAAGCGTCGGAACTAGCCATGGATGTGCCTTCCCCGTCCCAATGGTCGCTGCCAGCAGACTTACTTGTGGAGCTGTTTCCGTTTCACATTGCCTTTGATCGGCAGTTGAACATTGTGCAGGTCGGTCGATCGATCAATCAGCTTTATCCGACATCCCTGGCCGGACAGCGCTTAGACGATTATTTTGTGATCAACCGCCCGAAGGTTGCGCTGTCGTTTGAGGTCATTCAGCAACGACTGAAATCCCTGTTTGTGTTGGCGTCGCGTCACTGCGAATTAATGCTCAAAGGACAAATGACTTGTTTGCCTGATAGCAATCTAATGTTGTTTTTGTGTTCTCCGTCGGTCATTGATGCACAACAACTGGTTGACATTGGCATTCATCTGCGAGACTTTCCCTTGCATGATGTGACCCCGGATTTAATCTTTTTGCAGCGCACGACGCAGATGTCGGTTCAGCAAGTGGAAGGACTGAACCAACAGTTGGTAGCCAGCCAAGAGCAACTCCAGGATGCACTCAAAATTCAAGAGCATTTGCGCTTTAAAGCCGAGCAGCAAGCGAAGCAGCTTGAACGCCAGCTCAAAGAGTTAAAAGAAACGCAAATTCAGCTCGTGCAAGCGGAAAAAATGTCAACCCTGGGGCAATTACTGTCGGGAATTGTGCATGAAATTAATAATCCCTTGCACTGTATCCATGGCAACCTGGATCACTGCTTGGAATACACCCAGGAGTTGACTCAATTTTGTCGATTTCTGATTCGAAAATCGGGTCTCGAGTGCGAATGTCCTGAGTTACTTGATGATGAGACAGATCAGTGTGCCCATCTGCAAAACCTGACTCCAGAGGACTATCAGTCGTTAGCATTCACGCTCGATGATTTTCCACAAGTGATTCGAGCGATGCGGGTGGGAACCGATCGCATCCGAGAAATTGTTAAAGGGCTCAGAAATTTTTCTCGCCTAGATGCCACTGTACTAGAAGAATTTGATGTGCATGAGGGGATTGATAACACCCTGATGATTTTGAAACACCGACTAACTAAGACTAATTTGCAAAAACCGATTCAAGTAATTAAGAATTACACTAAGGTTCCGACTATTTATTGCTATTCCGGGCAAATTAATCAGGTTTTAATGAATATTCTTGCTAATGCAATTGATGCCCTAGAGGACAGAGAGCAAGGGCGATCGACTCGCTCTGGGCAATGCGATCGCCGAGTGGGCACCCCTTGTTTAACCCCCCATTCCTCCGATCGCGACATCAATTCCGATCGCCATCAACCGACGATTTGGATTCAGACTGATCTGAATCATCAGGGGTGGTTACAAATTAAGATTCGGGATAATGCGGGTGGCATGCCCGCGACGGTCAAAGAGCGAATTTTTGAGCCATTTTTTACGACCAAACCAGGAGCCCGCGGCACGGGACTTGGGATGTCCATTAGCTACCAAATCGTGACTGAGCGCCATGGGGGGTGCTTGTTGTGTGATTCCCAACCCGACGTTGGCACGGAGTTTACGATCGAGTTGCCCATCAACCAATCCCAACTGGTTGTGGGGCAAGTCTGTGGGTAATGACGGGAGAACGATTCACAACAAAAACCCTTGAACGATCGTTCCATCCGGACACGTCAACCTGCATTCTGTCAGCAGGATGCCGATGACGGACTATGACGATTGGCCGTTGCAATTGACCTGAGCCGCCGCCCGATCGCCCTACGAGGATTGATCAACCGTTTGGCGTTGGCGCGGGGCGATCGCATGGCGGCTGACGGCATAGAAGTCGGCGGCTTGACCCATGGTGTAGGTCAACCAAGCGCGATCGCCCCCCAACAAGATGCGATCGGGTTTGGTTGGACGGCAATCCAGGGCCGATCGCACCTCGGCGGCCACGGCCCGCGCCAGCAGCGGTGGCACCGAATTCCCGATTTGTCGCATCCCGTGCCACTTCGTGCCGTGAAAACAAAACCAATCCGGGTAGGAATGGAGCCGCGCCGCTTCTCGCACGGTGATGCAGCGTCCGTAGTGGGGATGAATGGGGCGTGGAGAGGTAAAAGCGCCGCGATTGCTGGGGGTTCCGGCGCGCAGGGTGTTGCAAATGCCGTCCGGGTGGAGCTTGAGGAACCGGCTGATTTGATCGACTTCGCCCCAGGGGGTGGCTTGGAAACGGGCGATCGAGGCGGCTCCATGGTCGGTGCGCAAGCAGCCTGAGAGGTGCGATTGGGCGTGCGATCGCGGGTGGCTGAAGTCTGCGCGATCGCCCAGAAGACCCCGCAATCGTTGAGCATAGGCGCTCGCTGGGTCGCCTAGGTGCTCGATCGGCAGCCAGTCGGACTCCCGCAGGCTGGGATAAGCATCCACGTTGGGCAAATCGGCGATCGCCTCGGCCACCGTGGGGCAGGGAGGCAAGTCGCCCAAGGCTTTATCCCGTTTGGCGCTTTTGCAGGCGGCCGGACGACGAGTGATGGGCGTGGGATAGGCCGGCAGGGGCAGTCCCGATCGCGCCCCTAACAAAAACAGGCGTTGGCGATCTTGGGGCACACCGAAATGCGCCGCATTCAAAACCCGGTAGTTCGCCTCAATTTGATAGCCAATGGTGGCGAAGAACTCGATTAATTCATCCAAAAAGGTGCGGTGCTGGCCGAGGGTCATACCGCGCACATTTTCAATCACGAAATATTTAGGTTGTAGCTCGTTGACCAACCGAGCAAAGTGAAACATCAAGGCATTGCGCGGATCGTCAAAGGCGCGCTTCCCCATCATCGAAAATCCCTGGCAAGGTGGCCCACCAAAAATCACGTCAATATCCACGCGATCGGGGGCAACTTCGGGGCGATCGCGCTGCAAAACCTGCACTAATTGCTGACGAATTTCGGCTCCTGTCACCTCCGCCGCACTGCGACAAAGCACCGCCCCATGCGGAAAATTGTATTGATGGGTCAGGCAGTGAATCGGATCGATTTCCACGGCTACTGCCACATCAAACCCAGCCATCTCAAACCCGAGGGACATGCCCCCGGCTCCGGCAAACAAGTCAATGGCGATCGGGCGGTGGGCAACGGTTACGGCGGAGGCTGGCACGGCGAAGGCTGGAAAAAGGGCGCGAGCGACCCATATCCTAGCGGAAATTTTGACCTGAGTTCGCGGTCGGCTGGCGTGGGTGGGTGGTTGGGGCGATCGGGCTGTCGGATGAATGGGCGATCGCGCCGATGATGTCAGGGCGCTCTATGTCAGGCCGATCTCCGCTTCGGAGATGGGCTGCCGCAGCGGCATCACAATCTTGAAGCGGGATCCAGCCCCCGGCACCGATGAAAAACTCAAACGCCCGTTGTGTTGCACGGTCACGATTTGGTAGCTAATCGACATGCCCATGCCCGTCCCCTTCCCGATCGGTTTGGTCGTAAAGAAGGGGTTAAAAACCTTGGGTTGAGCCTCAGAACTGATCCCGATGCCATTATCAATAATCTCAATTTCAAGCGTATCGTCAGCGCTGAGCTGCGTTTGAATATGAATGCGCCCTAGGAAGCCATCGAGACGATCCGTGCTTTGCAGGAGCTGATATTTATCCTCAATGGCATCGATCGCATTAGAAAACAGGTTCATGAACACCTGATTTAAATGGCCCGCATAGCATTCCACATCAGGAATGGAATTGTAGTGGCGATGAATTTCAATGGCTGGGCGATCGGGTGTTGCTTTGAATCGATGCTCCAAAATGGATAGGGTGCTGTCTAATCCCTCATGAATATTGACAGATTTATAGAGGGCTTCATCCATACGCGAAAAGTTACGGAGAGACACAATAATTTGTCGAATTCGATCGGTGCCCACATACATGGATGACAAAATTTTGGGCAAGTCTTCTTGAATAAATGGCAAATCATAATCATGATCGAGTTCATCCAGCAGATCGGCTGAAATCATCGTTTGGCGATCGCTGGTGCCCATGGCCGCAGATCGAACATGGTTAACCCATTTAAATAGCGATTCAACATATTCTTTGACATGCTTCAGATTGGCATGAATGAAATTCACCGGATTGTTGATTTCATGGGCCATGCCCGCCACCAGTTGCCCCAAAGACGACATTTTTTCGCTTTGGATCATCCACATCTGCGATCGCTGAATTTCTTGGATGGCGCTTTCGAGCTCGATCGCTTGTTGGCGCAACTGCTCTTCAATGCGCTCCCGTTCTTGCATTTCCTGTTTCAGTTGACTAATAGCCGACTGCAAGGCTTGGGTTCGATGGGCAACTTGGCGTTCCAAATCTTCATTGGCTTCTTTGAGCGCCATTTCCGTTTGATAACGCTCGATCGCAATCCGGGCGAGGTAGGTTGCCTTAATGAGTAATTGGCGATCTTGTGGGTGAGGGCGGTGGGGAAAGGGGTTGTACATGGCAAAAGTGCCCAACACCCGACCATCACAGGACAAAATGGGCGTGGACCAACAAGCTTGCAACCCAAATCCGAGGGCTAAGTCCCGAAATGCAGCCCATAACGGATCGTTGGCAATATCTTCCACAATCACTGAGGCGGTGTGATAGGCAGCCGTGCCACAGGAGCCCACTTGCGGGCCAATTTCAATGCCATCAATCAGTTCGTTGTAAGCCGCTGGCAAGCTGGGCGCGGCCCCATGCCGCAATCGCTGACCGTCGCGATCGAGTAACAGAAATGCACAAAATGTTTTGCAAGAGGTGTGCGATTCAATTAACAGCGCCAAATCACTGAGCACTGTTTCCAAGGGCTCTCCCTGGGCAATCAGCTCGAGGATGTGGTTTTGGCCATCCGCTAGGGCCACGAGTTTTTGGTGATGGACAAGGGGAATCGCTTTATTGGAATTTGATGCTCCGGTCAGGGCGTAGTTGGATTCTCCGAGCTGGAGCGGCGAAGCAATCATAGGTGGGCGATCACACTCGATCGGGATGAGGTGGAGTTCAAGTCCAGATCGCAGGCAAGGCGCCAGCGGTCAAGCAAAAAGGATGATGCATCTGTGATAGGTCAACTTAGTAAAAAACTCGGGAATATGTAGATCAGATCAAAAAAACGTTATATTGCGTTGTTTTTTGGGGTGTTGTTCCGTGGTAGTCATTCCGTCACGGTTGCCCTTGTCACCTCAATCATGGGGAATAGCTTGCCCATCGCATGAGCAAACAGTGTGAAATTAATCTGAAGATTGAAAGTCTGAATAGTGGCAGAGATATTGAGCAAGGCTGTGGCGATCGCTCAAGGGCAGAGCTGCGATAAATGGGCCAAAGCCGTTTGGGCGGCGCGATCCCACGTCCACAATTCAGCGGCCTCGGCCCGGGCGATCGCTCCAACTTGGCGGGCTCCAGCGCGATCGCGATAGACCTGTTGCATCAGCGCCACGATCGCCTCGAGATCCGGTTCCGCCCAGCAGCCCCAGTTCAGCGCCGGGTCAAAAAACGGTGGATCATCCACAGGCACCCAGGTTTGAACCGGAATCAGATAGCTATTGCCAGGGTGCGCATAGGCCCGCAACCCGCTCCAATCTGTGACGATGCAAGGCAATCCGCAGGCCATGGCCTCCAAAATGGGCAGCCCCCAGCCTTCACCGCGCGTGGGCAACAAAAACGCATCGGCCTGTTGCAACAGCTCCACCAAGTGCGATCGCCCCTGGGGATAGCTGGGCCGAATTCGGCTGGGATCGGCTCCCAAGGCTTGGGCCGCGCGGGCGATCGCCTCCCGCAGCTCAAACCCGGGCTGGTAGCTGTTGTGGCTGTGCAGCACCAGCTCAACGCGATCGCGCGGCCCAAAGGCCCTGGCAAAAGCAGCGATCGCCAAATCAATCCCCTTGCGCCGTTCCCACTTGCCGATGGTGACAAAGCGGAAGGGGCGATCGGGATCGGCGGAGCGATCGGCGGGGCAAAACAGTAGCGGATCCACCCCTTCCGGCACAACCCGAATGCGATCAGCCGCCAAACCCGACTGAATCGCAACCTGTCGCTGCCACAAGGACGGCACCCACAGGGCATCAAATCGATCGAGCGCTCGACAAAAATGCTGGGGAATCTGGCTGGTTTCCCACACAAAAAAGCCAATTTTGTAGCGACCCACCATCGGCGGAATATTGGCATCAGGCACGATCGCGATCGTGGGCGCTGTGGCTGAAGGGCTGAGGTTCGCCGCCAAAATCTCAGCAACCCCGGTTTCCGGATCTGCCAGCGCTCGGGGGGCATGCCAATGGTCAAGGGCGATCGGTTCTAGTCGGTGCAGCGCTCCCGCAAACGATCGCGCGTGCGTGCCCCATCCCCCCGGCGCAAAAAAGTAGCTGGCAAAATTCAGCACAAATCTGGGTAATCGCGTTGGCGATGGTGTTGATGACAGGAGCGATCGGGAGCGTGGGGGCAGGGTTGAGGGCCTGTTATCAGATTCGATGAACTGGATCTCAAATGGTCAGTTTTCCGTGCCCCAATTGTCGTAACAAGGGGCTTAAGCCCCTTGTCCCTCACGATCTTGTGACGGCAGAATCAGGGTTTCAAGCGATATGACGACGCGCCCTAAGCCCCTTGTTGATTTCCTAACAATGGAATGAGGGTTTTGGGCTAATTGGCGACAGGCTCTATTTCGCTTCCATCCAGTTTTGACCCGCCCGCACTTCGACCGACAAGGGCACACTAAGCGTCACGGCTGATTCCATGGTTTGTTGCACGATCGCGCGGGTTGTTTCCCATTCATCGGGCGGCACTTCAAACACCAATTCATCATGCACTTGCAGCAGCAATGCCGAGTTGAGCGATCGCAATTTTTGGTGGAGCTGCACCATCGCAATTTTGATAATATCGGCACTCGATCCTTGAATCGGCGCATTGGCGGCCGCTCGCAACAATTGCGCATCATTTTGACCATTGATCCTCAGGCGATCGAGATCAATTTCAGCCGGATCGCAGCCCCGCAATTGATTCAGCGATGGACTCATGAATTGGAAATAGCGTCGCCGCCCCAGCAGCGTGTGCACATAGCCCAGGGCGATCGCCTCCCGCTGCATTTGTTGTAAATAGGCAAACACGCGCGGATAGCGATCGTTAAAGCGATCGATAAAGGTCTTCGCATCCTGGCGTGAAACCCCCGCCTCCCGCGCAAACCGCTGGGCACCCATCCCATAAATCACACCGAAATTAATGATTTTGCCGAGGCGGCGTTCCTCGGATGTGACCTCTGGGCGATCGAGTAACAGTTTGGCCGTCAACGCATGGACATCTTGCCCCGTTTGATAGGCTTCAATGAGAACGGGTTCTTGGCTTAAATGGGCCAGAATCCTCAGCTCAATTTGCGAATAGTCAGCCGCTGCCAATAACCACCCTTTGTGGGGCAAAAAGGCGCGCCGAATTTGCCGACTAAAGGCTGTGCGAATCGGAATATTTTGCAAGTTGGGATTCGATGACGACAGCCGCCCGGTGGCCGTCACCGCTTGGTTGAAATCCGTATGCACACGGTGGGTTTTGGCGGACACCAACTGGGGCAACGCATCCACATAGGTGGACTTCAGTTTGGCGAGGGTGCGATGCTCCACGATCGCTTCAACAACGGGGTGATCGTCCTTGAGTTTTTCCAGGGTGGCGGCATCCGTTGAATAGCCGGTTTTGGTTTTGCGAGACTTTTTGAGATCCAGACCCAGGCGATCGAATAGCAGTTCACTCAGTTGCTTCGGCGATCCCAAATTAAACGTCTCGCCCGCTGCTGCATAGGCCCGCTGCTCGATCGCCAACAAATCCGTTTCCAGTTGTTTGGAAAAGCTGGCCAGATAGGGCGTATCGATCCGAATGCCGCGATATTCCATCGCCGACAACACCGGTTCTAGCGGCAATTCCACTTGCTCAAAGAGGGGCAACAAATCTTGCTCGCTGGCCAGTTGCGATCGCAGAATTTTGACGAGATGAAACGCACTATAAACATCCATCCCGCAATAATTGGCCACGGCAGGAATCGCCACATCGGCGATCGTTTGGCCTTTGGGCACCAGCTCTTGATAACTGGTAGCGCTCACGCCCAAATAGCGCCGTCCTAAATCCGTTAAATTGTGGCTGGCTTCTGGATTCAAGACATAGCTAGCCAACATTGGGTCAAACACCACGCCCGCTAACTGAATGCCCTGAGCCCGAAAAATCCCTCGATCGAACTTGGCATTTTGCAGGACTTTCGGGTGGTTTTCGCTTTCCAAAACGGGTTTCAGGGCACTGAGCACCGCGGCGCGATCGAGCTGCTCACCACTGGCATGGCCCACCGGAATATAGGCCACCGTCACATCGGTTTCACGGCCATAACAAACCCCAATTCCCACCAATTCGGCTTTGTGCGGATCGAGATCGGTGGTTTCTGTGTCCCAAGCGGTGGGCCACTCGCGATCTTGACAGGCCAAAAGCGCCGAAATCAGGTGGGTTAGCTGGCTGGGTTGGGTAATGATTTGCGGCGTAAACTCAGCCGGGGCGATCGCCTCAGTGGCTTGGGCATCCTGTTGCGCGTCGGTGTCGGCAGCACTAAAAAACCAGGTTTCTTCCGATTCATAACCCGTTGCCCGCGATGTCGATCGCCCGGCTGGGGTTGCGGAGGCAGCGATCGGTTCCGGCCCGCCGAATCGGGCTTGTAGCCGCTCGATTTGCTTTAGAAACTGGTTGAGTTCAAGCTGCTCCAAAATGGGCACGAGCCGATCGCGATCGAACCCGTTGAGATCAAAGGTTTCGATCGTCGCTTCCAAGGGCACATCTAACTTGATCTGCGCCATAAATCGGGAATGAAAAGCGGCATCGCGATCGGCTAGTAATTTAGCTTTGACGGCTTTACTTAGATCGTCAATTGCCCCATAAATACCCTCGAGGGAGCCGTGGGTTTGCAGCAGTTGGGCCGCTGTTTTTTCGCCAATGCCCTTCACGCCGGGAATATTAT
>Ga0075157_10002104_pt1 | contig 11762 bp, 15 predicted proteins | sample JI81BgreenDNA_FD_70967 | JGI IMG/M metagenome (GOLD analysis project Ga0075157, IMG submission 70967) | Wastewater effluent complex algal communities from Wisconsin, to seasonally profile nutrient transformation and Carbon sequestration -... | ecosystem: Engineered > WWTP > Effluent > Algae...
GAGTGTTCCTGACCATCTCGGCTGAATAGCTTGAAGTTCAGGTCAAACTTCTCTCGAAGCTCGTCCTGCCACTGTCCCGACAGCGAGCCGGGGGAGACGATCAAGATGCGTTTGGCATCCGCGCGAAGGATGAGCTCCTTGATCAGCAGGCCGGCCATGATGGTTTTGCCAGCACCCGGGTCGTCAGCCAGCACGAAGCGAAGCGGCTGCTTCGGCAGCATAGCTTCGTAGACAGCCGAGATCTGGTGGGGCAGGGGCTCCACGTTGGAGCTGTGCACCGCCATCATTGGGTCGAAGAGATGTGCGAGCTGAATCCGGCTGGCCTCTACTCCGAGGATGAACTGGTCGCCAGGAGCATCGAAGGCCCAGGGGAGCCCCACTTCGGCCACAGACAGAAGCGACTCGTTTGTCCGGGTCAGTAGGGTTTCCGAGACGCCGCCGGCGCCCACGCGGTAGATGACGTTGATCGCGTCCCCGCCCATCCAGTCGAGGCTGATGATCTTGGCGGGGCCCTTCGGGTCAAGACCCTCGATGAGGGCGCCGGGGGTGAGGTCTTCGAGCTTCATGCCGTTCCTTGGGTTGACCTGCTGAATCATAGGCGGAGTCGTCTCAGGAGCTTAGACACGGCCCCATGGGGTCGCCGTAGGCCGAATCCGCCCGGAAGGTCAGTATCTGAAGTAGCCAGCTTCAGCACCTGTGGGATTGAGTGCTGAATTGATTGGGTGGATGGCATGCCCTGCGCTTGGCGACTGCGCGGCGCTAAGCCGGAGGCCACGCCGGGCTTGCGCATGGTAATGACACCGCGCGCAGACAAGGTTCGTGGCAAACCCAATTCATCGGGCGCTTCCGAGCTGCATGCGATCAGATGTGGCTTGCCGGCTTCGGCGCGCTTCATCACCGCGATGATCTGGCTGTCGGTGAATCGGGACTTCTTCATGGAACCTCCTCGGGTCAGGCTACGAGAAAATTCCACTTCTGGCGTCATTCAATCTGAGGGGGGGGACGTCGACTCGAGCCCGAACCTTGGAAGAAGCGGCCGCCCAAGCGGCGTCATTACTCCGCTTGGATTTCTGGAAAGCCAGCCGGGAGCTGTAGTCGATGCCGACGGTTCCGGCGTCGTGGAAAGCATCCATGTCAGCACTGAGGAACACGAAGTCCCAACCTGCGGCCTTCTTGGCGTCGACCAGCTTTGTGATCGCCGCGCGATCAAACTCTTGGCTAGCGTTCTCCGCACCATCCGTGACGACGACGAAGATGATCCTCGCCGGCCGATTCACCTCGGGCAGCTTGGCGATCTGGGATTCGAGATCAAGGATGCCCCGCCCCATGGCGTCGTAAAGCGGTGTTGATGCGCGGGGGACATACTGCTCTGCCGTCAGCGGCGTGACCTCCCGAATCAGCTTGGCGGAGTGCAGCACCTCGTAGGGATCTTGGGAGTCGAACTGCACGAGCGTGAAGGTCGCGGTGGCCGAAGCCGACTGCTGATAGGCAAGGAAGGCGTTGAACCCGCCGATGACGTCATCGCGGATGTCCTACATCGATCCGGTGCGGTCAAGGATGACCGTGATGTGGCTGAGATCCGTCATGTCGCTGCCCCTCGCGTTGAGTGGATCAGCAGCATTTCGTTTCCTGATCTCAGGGTCTGCGACAGCAGTGCCACATGTTAGTGCGTGCTTTCTCTGTCTCGATCCGTGAGACGCAGGAAGCGAACCATGCGCTCCCCGCCTTCATCGTCGACATGGAGTCCGCTATGCGAAAGATTGTTCTTGGCGCCACGATTCTCGTGGCTCTCTCGGGATGCGCCTCCGTCCCCACTCCCGTCACCCTGCAGGCCCGTGAAGGGCAGGAGCTGAGCTACTCCCAAGGTATGGGATGCGTCCAGGGCGGTGCGGATGCACAAGACGGCTTCGTCCTGACGTCGATTTGCGCGGAACCTAAAGACCGCAGCCGCGCCGTCCTGATCGTCCGTGTGTCCAATCGGACGTCGCGGCCGATCACGATCCAGGAGTCGGCGGTGAGTGCCGAGTCGACCTCCGGCCCCCTCGAAGTGCTGGCCCATACGGCGCTGCTGAAGGAAGAGAAGACCCGCCAGACCTGGGCGGCCATCGGCGCCGGTATCGCAGCGGCCGGGAACAGTATGGCGGCCTCGAACGCCGGCTACTCCAGCTATCAGGGTTCGGCTTATACCTCGGCAACGGCCTATGGGTCGGGTGGCTACGCCAGGGCGAACGCTACGACGACGTTCTCTGGTACGGCCTACGACGGAGCCGCAGCAGCTGCGGCGCAGCAACGCGCCAACGCCGAGAACGCTCGGCTGTTCGACCGGCTGGAAGCCGAGAAGCAGATGGGCGAGCAGGCCATCGAGGGGGCGCTGAGGAACCACACGATCCAACCTGGCGAGGCGCATGCGGCCTTCGTCGAAGTCGAGCTGCCTCGCCAGCGTAACGGGGGCGCCGCGACCATGGAGGTCGTGCTCCGCGTGCAAGGGACGGAAACCCGTTTCGCGATGAGCGTCGGCCCCTGATCGCTTCTTTGTCCATCGTACCGAACGGCCACGGAGGGCTGGCGGTGCGATGGGCACCCTTTCGTCTGTGCGAGGTCTAGACCGTTCCCACAACGGGATAGGCAATGTTGCCGAACCCACTGCCATCGGACGACAGCATCAGATCGATCACCAGCGGGACGAGTTGCCCCAGCAGGGCCACGCTGTCCTTGACCTGCTGACGGTTGACTTTGCTGCCGTGGGTAGCCCCGCCATGGACGAGCTGATTGCGGAGCACGTACAGCCGGTCGACCACGATGCCCGCCACGGTGACTGTTTCGCCGGACATGACTGCCGCGGTAGCGGTGCGCTTGGCGGCTTGGAACTGTTCTTCCCAACGGCCGCTGCTGTCGTGGTCCCGAAGCGCGCGCCAGAAGGGATCGAACAGGTAGGGGTTGTCGATCAGCGTCCGGACGCAGCCCGTGAAGTTCTTGAACAGCAAGGCGTGTAGGCGCTTGTCGGTATCGAGCAGAAGGATCCGCTCAAAGAAGCGCCGCAGAAGATCCCGTTCGGACTGCTCATGGCCGAACTCCCACGCATAGGCCGCATTGAAGCTGATCCAGAGAAAAATGAATCGAGCATCCGCATCGTCCTCCTGCTCCGCCCGTCGCAGCCAGCTGATGGCGCGATGGCCGCGGACCCGAAAGTCCTCGGTGATCTCCGGTGGAAGGGCAGCCAGCTTGGCTTTCAGGGTCACGGCATCCATGGCTCGACTCTACTGGAGGGCCCGTTGGCCCGGAACGATATTGGCCTCGCAGCCCATGAGACAGAAGCATGGGATTGTCGCGACACACTGCCAAGGAGGCACCGCACCATGAGCGACACCCTCACACCCTTCCCGAACCTATCGGAGCGGGATGCCCTGGTCGCCTACGCGACGATGATCAACACGGGCGACGTCTCGGCGTTCGGCCGGTTTCTGGCCACCGACTTCAGGTACACGTCCCAGAACGTCCTGACCGACATGGTCGGCAAGGACACCTATCTGGAATTCATGGCCGCGAAGTTCGCGACCATGCGGAACGCCGCGCTGATGCCGATGGCGGATCTCGCAAGGCTCCCCGGCTATGGGCATGCGGAAGGCGTCGTCCTTTGGCAGGGCAATCCACCTGAACCGCAGTGCGTGGTGTACGTCGACATCGCCGACGGCGCGGTGAAAGCCCTGCATCTCTGCATCATCCCGAATCCAGCATCGGGCGTGCCTCACTCCCTGTGGCCCGGACTCCCTGCTGACCGCCCTCGCCCGACAGGGAGCGTGTAGAAACCTGCCTGATCCACGGCCACCGAACGCGCAGGTTGCTGCAGTTACAGGGGTTCAAGATTTACTGCAATTGCCATCGCAGCAAAGAAATCTCGCCATGACGGCGAGTTAACACGCCGGAGCATCCGCCCCGGCACATCCAAGAAGGAGCTACACATGAATCGTTCGAGCATCGCCACCCTTATCGGTCTTTCGTTGATGGCAGCACCGGTCGCCAACGCCGCCAATTCGGCCTTTTCCTATTCCTACATCGAGGCCAATTACGTCGGCACAAACGTGGACGTGGAGGACGATATCGACGCCAGCGCCAACGGATTTGGTCTGAATGGCAGCATCGCCTTCGGCAAAACGGGTTTTTACGGTTTCGCTGCCTATGACACGATCGGGGACGACGTTGATGGCGTCGACATCGACATCAACCGTGCCACTGCGGGCGTCGGCTACGCACTCGCGATTGACGAAGGCTTCCACTGGACCAACGAAGTGGCCTATGTGGACTATGAGCTCGAACTCGCCTTCGAAGGCGATCGTGGCTCCGTTAGCGCCGACGGCTACCGCTTCGCCACCGGCCTTCGCGGGATGTTGGCCGACAACATCGAAGGCATCGTCAAGGTCGGTTACATCAAGGTCGAGGAGGACGGCGTCGAAGTCTTTGACGGTGGCCTTGGCGAGCTTGGGCTTCGTTGGCATATCGATCCGGCATGGTCGGTAGCCCTGGCAACCGAGATCGCTCGCGACGAGACGACTTACAAGCTGGGCATGCGCCTGTCTTGGTGACCCCCGGGAGCAGTCTGCTTACAAAGCAGCGGGCCGGACGGCCCGCTGCTTCATTGAATCGGATTGATACGCATCGCTGGTCCAGACGGTCTTCAGACGGAATATCCAAATGAGCATGGCCCCTATTGATGGCTGCCGACTTCGCTATGAATGCCCCATGCGCTGGGACAACCTCGAGCGTATCGGCAAGGATGAAGGCGTTCGCTTTTGTGGCCAGTGCCAGTCGGCTGTGCACTGGGCGAATACGGAGGAGGACGCGATTGCCCTCGGCCAGCAAGGCAAGTGCGTAGCCTTGGGATTTCTCGAGAACGCGATTCTGGGTGACCTGTCTTTGGGACCAATGGGGCCGGGGCCGGTGCAGCTGACAGCCGCGGAAGCCGAAGCCGGGCTCTGGGGGCTCCTCATTGGCGACGCGGTCGGCGTGCCCTACGAGTTCCACCCCCCGTCCGCCCTGCCGGCACTCGAGGCGATCGATCTGGTTCCGCCGAAGGGGTTCCCCCGGGCGCATATGGGGGTTCCACCGGGTACCTGGAGCGACGACGGCGCTCAGGCCCTGGCCCTGCTCGACACGCTGCTCACCAAGGGCGATGTGGATTTGCCTCACTTCGCCGGAAACCTGAAGGCGTGGCTGCACGAGGGTCGTTTCGCAGTGAATCGGTCGGTCTTTGATGTGGGTCGCCAGACGTCGACGGCCATCAATCGCCTAATGGCCGGCGTGCCCCCTGAGAAAGCGGGGCCCAGCGGTGAACAGGACAACGGCAACGGCTCGCTGATGCGGGTCTTTCCGGTCCTGATGACGCCATGGCCGAACGCGGAGGCGCTCGTGGATGCGGCAGTTCGCCAGTCGCGTGTCACTCACGGGCACCCGCGGTCGCATGTGGCTTGCGCGATGTACTGCCTGTGGGCCGAAGGGCTGCCGCGCTTCGGGTCGGCGGGCTCCTGGGCCATGGCGGAGGACCTGATGCGAAGCGGCGCCTTCGCCGATGACGTCGGGCTGTCGAACGAGGAGATTGAGTTCGTTCTGGATCCAGCGTGGCGCAGCAAGGCCGGCGGCAGCGGCTATGTCGTCGACACCCTTTGGTCCGCGAGGATCGCCGTGGAAGAAACCCATGACTACGCCCGCTGCATCCGTCGGGCCATCGCGTTCGGGCATGACACCGACACGACGGCCGCCGTGGCGGGAGCTGCGGCGGGCGTGCTCTACGGGCTCGAGAGCATCCCGAGGGCATGGCGTGACGCACTGCGCGGGCGCGACATTCTTGACCCCTTGATGGCACGCTGGTGCCAACAGCACCGGAGCGGCGAATGATCACTCCAAAGACCAGCGTCACCCATCCAATGCGCATCGATGCCCTGCCCTTCGGACGCGGATCGATTGGCTTGACCTTCTGCCCGGGGAAGAAACAGACGAACGCCCTGAGCGGCATCTGGCACCGCGACTTGGAACTCGACCTGGACGCGATGGCGGCCTGGGGATGCTCGGAAGTGATCACGTTGATCGAACCGTGGGAGTTCGACGAGTTGTCGGTCCACGAGCTGGGGGCGTCGATTGCTCAACGCGGGTGGCGTTGGCACCACTGGCCGATCACCGACCGCGACGCACCGGACGACCGCTTCCTTGCACGATGGTTCGTTGAGCAGGAAAGCCTCCGGTCGCGCCTCCGGGACGGTGGGCGACTGGTCGTTCACTGCAAGGGCGGACTCGGGCGCGCGGGGACGACCGCGGCAATGCTCCTGAGCATGGAGCACCCCGAAGAGACCGTGGCCGACTTGATCGCCCGTGTCCGGGCAACTCGACCCGGCGCCATTGAGACCTCGGCGCAGGAGCGTTTTCTTCACGGTCAGACCTGGTCTCGATAACCCAAGGAGACGGCCATGACGACCACTCACCAAACCCAACTGACGCTTTTCACCCTCGGTGATCTCAACGATCAGGAACCGCGCCTGCTCGACGCCCTCTTCCAGTCGCCTCGCGGACGTGAACTGACTGTGGCCTTCTGGCCGCATCCCGGACCCGATCGTGGGTATAGCCCGGATGCCGAACGTGAGTTGTTGAATGCGATGACCTCTTATGGCCTCGATCGCTTCCCGTCCTGGGGATTGATCCGCCCAGACGGGATTCGCGTCGGAACCGCGGCAATCAACACGCCAGAAACGCTTGAAGTGTGGATCAACAAGAACCTGGATCAGGACCGGAACGAGCGCGCCTCGAATAAAGGAACCATCACATCATGAACGTGCGCGAGACCTACCAGCTGCTGATCCGCATCGATCGTGTCTTCGACGCCGTCGCCTGTACATGGACCGGCGAAGCGCGTGGCTACCTGGCTGAACTGGTGCAATGGGCGGCCGCGCACGACTGGTCGACCACGCCAGACCTCCTGCCCCTCAAGGAAGCAATCGACCGGGCCAGCGCGGGGTCGGAACCGTGGGATCGGCGCTGCCAGCTGCTCAGTTCACACTCCAGCCTTGTCGAGAAGCGTTTGACCGACCTGATGGGCTGGTCAGAGGGCAAACCATGACCTTCGAGCAAGCATGGCTCCAAACCGAATCGCCAGAGACCCGCATCGCTCGTCACGTCCTTCGAGCCGAGGTCCTCGACCACTTGAAGAGCGTGTTCCGCCTCGACTGGCAGGGCATCCATGGCGTCCCCCACTGGGCTCGGGTCATGCGGTACGGACTCCGGTTGGCCATGCGGGAAGGCGGTGACCCATGGGTTGTGGCTTGGTTCGCCGTACTCCACGACCATCAACGCTGGAACGAAGGCCGGGACCGGGATCATGGCATCCGTGCTGCCGATGCTATGGGCGCGATTGCCGATCGCGGATGGTTCTCAGATTTGAGCGCGACCCAGATCGAACTGATCACCGAAGCGATTCGCCATCACTCGGACGGATGGGTGCATTCCAATTCGAGTATTGGCGCCTGCTGGGACGCTGACCGACTGGATCTCGTCCGCCTCGGCATCGCCCCTTCGCTCGGCCTCCTGTCAACGAACACGGCAAAGAAAATGGCGTCCGTGCACACGACCTCACCGTCGTCTGCGCTCAAGCATCGGCTGGCGGTGGTCTCCGGCGGCGAGCGTGAAACGATCGAGCCATGAGACCCGTTCAAGGCATCATCGCCATGAACTCGCCCGGGTCGAGGGATTGACCATGCATACCGCGATTCCGCCGTTCTGGGAGCGACTGCCGAGCATCGCGCTCTACCCCTTTCGTGGATCGGCGCTGGCGACACTCGTCGTCTTTGGCGCCCTGATGGGGGTTGCAAGCCTCATACCGCTGATTGGTTGGCTGATCGTCCTCGTCCTCTGGCTATCTGCCTTCAAGCACGCGTTCGAGATGCTGATCGCCACAGCGAATGGGCGAAGCGAACCCCCAATCGTCAGCCTTGAAGCGTCGACGGACATTGTCTGGGGTTACCTCAGCCTGCAGTTCCTGTGCCTTATCGTCCCGCTCATGGCCAAAGACTTCGGCGGGGAGGGGGCGGAGTACGTCACATCGGTCATCGTTGGGCTGCTCTTGCCAGCGGCAACCATTGGCCTCGCCATCAGCGACAGCCTCCGCCGCGCCCTGAATCCGATCCATCTCGTTCTCGTTATGACCCGGATCGGCTGGCCCTATGTGGCACTCGTTGGACTAGCGTTGGTCATCGACCGCACGGCCTCAAGAGCCCAGTACTACTTCAGCGAGTGGATGCCCCAGGCAGTAGCCGATGCGCTGGGCGCGACGTTGTCGCTATGGGCGCTCTTCGCCACCTTCCACCTGATGGGCTATCTGGTCTGGCAGTACCACGAAGCATTGGGCTTCAGACCGGAAGGCCCGCGGCCGCGCGGCGGGCTGGCGAGTGTTCGGGATCAGGAAGCGCTGCGCCACGCAGAGGCAATGATTGCCGACGGACACATCGAGGCAGCGATCGGATTCCTTCGCCAGGAAGTCTCTGAGCGGGCGGTCTGCGACGAGATGCACCAGCTTTATCGGCGCGCGCTGAAACTGAAGGGCGATTCCAAACGGCTGGCTCGCCATGCCCGCGAGTATCTGCAGTTCCTGATCATTCAAAAAGAAGACCGCAAAGCGCTTGCGCTGATCCGAGAAACCGTGCCGATTGAGCCGGACTTCGCCCCCTATGAGATCGAGGACACAGAGCGTTTGGCAAGTGTCGCCATTCGCTCGAGCCAAGACGATATTGGGCTTTCCCTGCTGGCTTCTCTACTGAAGAGCCACGAAGGTCACAAGAACTATGCAGCTTGGGCTCTGAGCGCAAGCGACATCGTGATTAGGAGAGGCGCCGGCTCCTACCCTGCAAAGACTTGGCTTGAACGAGCAATCACCCATACAGAGAGTGAGCAGCAGCAGAAGATGGTCGAGAAGCAACTGAAGGCCCTCTCTTTGAACGACCCGACGCGGTAGCTAAGGCACCCGTAGATTCTTGGATGAATCGCAAAGGCTCGCCCATCGCAGAACGCCTCCTCGACCGATTCGACGCCGCAAACCTTCTCCCCCGACCAAATCGGAGATCACATGTCCGACCATGCAGACCTCCTCGATGAACAACTCGGCCGAATCCGGGAGGTGTTGGGTGCCTTGGAAACCCATGTGGAGTCGACGCTCCTGTCGGGCGAGGCCGACATGACCCAGAACGGTGCCCATCTAGCCCTTCTTGCCGATGGCGGGGGCATATCTGGCAAGCGTCCGAACCGGAAGGATCTGACGAAGAAATCGCTGAAGTGGTCGATGCAGTGATTGCGCGCCTAGCGCGCCTATCGGACCCGCCTTCGGAACTCAAGGGCAGCGCCCCCATCTTTGACTCACTAGATGGATCGCGAACTGCCGGCCAAAGGATTCGGATCAACGGCGAAAGACGATCGAGTGCTGCCTCCCAATCGACTTCCACAAAGGCTGCTTCGCGAAAGATCGCCAGACTCGACGTACTCATCCACGCATGTGTGTTCGAGCCTTTTCGGCCTCAGGGGTTTCAGGAAGTGATTCGATGAGCCTCTCGAGCAGGATCTTCGATCCTGCAAGGTCGCCATCTCGACTGCGCTCGAATGCAGTTCGCAACCACGGACCTGCGATTTCAGACCCAACGCCTTTGGACTTTTCTACCAGTTGCTCGGCTGCTTTTTCGCTGAGGCCGTGATCAAGCAGCAACCCGACGTACGCAAGTGTCTCAGGAACGTTCCACGTTCCACCAAGACGCTTCCACTCTTCGAGTACAGCAATGACCTGTTCACGCTCGTCGGGATTAATCGGCGAGAGCACTAGCTTGGCGGAACGCTCTGCTGCAAGCACAGACTGCCGCCCCATCATGGCGGATCGGAGCGCGAGCGTCTGGATCTCGGCGTCCTTGGGATAGCCCTTCAAGAGCTCTGGCAGAAGACCTTCGGCGCGACTGACATCCAGCTTCCCGAGCGCGGATCGCAGTTCGGCAACCCGTTTCTCGCGACTAAGAACAGCATCCAAACCGTCCTCGTAGGCATCGGCTCGATCCCAGCGAAGGCCCTTAACGATCAGTGCGAGAACTGCTCCAGCGATGATCCCGCCGGCGTGAGAAGAGTAAGCAACGCCACTTCCCTCGCTCGTGCCCCAGTTCCAGAACTCCCAACCCAGCCATGGCAGCAATAGCAGGACTGCTGGAGCGCGTACGTAGTCGAAGACGACGATGAACCAATAGAAGAACCGGATTTTCCGAAAGCCCCAGAGCACGCAAAGCGCCCCCATCAAGCCTGAGATTCCGCCAGATGCCCCAACAGAGGAGAGCCACGGCTCAGATGTGACCGCCCAGAACAAGGCCGCTGCGATTCCGCAAAGCAGATAGACCGCCAGATACAGCCAAGGCCCAAGCGCCCTTTCGACCAAGAAGCCGAGGATCATCAGAAACAGGAGGTTTCCGAACAGGTGACCCCAATCGCCATGCAAGAAGCTTGAAGTCAGCGACTGGAATACGGTCGGGCTCTCCGAGCGAACGGAGAACCTTTCGCTCCACGTCGATGCGATTTTCTCGTCGAACCAGCGGCTCTCCTCCCGCCAAGCGGTTGCCGTCTCCTCGGAGGAGAAAGCCTGTCCGCTGCTCAGCCACGAACGAAACCCTCGATCCCATTGAAGTACCTCAGAAGGCACGTCATCGCCAAGAGGCTCCTCAAGCTCATGGATGTAAGCTTCGGGATGACTCTTCGCATACGCCTGATACAGCGGCTCCTCAATCTTTTTGAGTTGGAACGTTTCGTAGAGCTCTATCGCTTCTTCATAGATCACGTTGTCTCGTTGCTGCGGCACCGCAAAGATCCAGATGCAAACAATGGCAATCGCGACGCTGATCCAGGGAATGTTCCCCCAGTGAAGACGTTGGTGGATCGGGACGATCATCATGAGCAACGTTCCTTGTTAGCGGCGAAGTGAAAGTCCATCTGCAACGCGAACCATATGCACCTTTGAACGAAACTTCTTGGTCATCGAAAAACGGTTCGCCATCGGTTTGATTTGTCTTTGAATTACCAACGTCTCGAAGCGTGAGACGGGACTTGCGTCTAATTGCACTGTATGGCCGGCGGCAGGCGCCGACCGAAAGAGACGAGGACACCACGATGCCCTTCGATCGCACCCTGCTCGCCATCACGCTGCGAAACGGCGAGTACGCCGTTCACAGCACCCTTTCCAACGTCTCTTTGCATCTCAAAAACGTCGATCGGCTCCACGACGTAGACGTGTCACAGGACAACATCTTCCGGGATTTCGTGGCGCCGATGGCGGTCTGGCAGGCGAAGCGTTGTCTGCCCGATCGCCCTGAGCAAGCCCAGCGAATCAACGACTGGCTCGATGGTCTTCCCGACTCCGTCTACTTCGTGCTGTTGCACAGTGCTGAGTTCGAGACTGGCTATGGCGATTGATGAGTCAGGATCAGCCTTTGTGTTGCCCATGAAAAACGCCGGACGAAACGCGACAGGCTCGGTAGCCGCGCCTCTGCAATCGGCGTGGAAGACCTGCTCATCGCACTCGACATAAACCGCGGAATCGGGTTTTCGGCGCTGGACGAGCACTCCGAGTTTTTCGTCAGGGCGCTGACCCACAGAGCATGGCGCCAATGATTTGTGCATCGCTTCATCGCGATGATAAGATAGATTTGTGGTCGGGAAGCCGCCACGCCGCCGGTTTAAGGGACAACTTCCAGGGCGGGATACAAATC